>ERZ773133.1158-NODE-1158-length-31817-cov-7.354417_pt1 | contig 31817 bp, 29 predicted proteins | sample MGYA00580861_ERZ773133 | MGnify/ENA primary metagenome ERZ773133 (study PRJEB29015, sample SAMEA2737844) | human gut metagenome | biome: human gut; feature: human-associated habitat; material: faeces | place: China | collected 2012 ...
TTTCTGTCGTTCTGTTCAAGCGACTTGGTTACTTTATCATAAGTTCAGTCATTTGTCAACAGTTAATTCGAATTTTCTGAAAACTATTTTATTTTTCAGTATTTCAGAAGCAATTCCTTGCGACAGCTTGTTTACTATACCACTGCCGCAAGGAATCGTCAAGCACTTTTTTACAAAAAATCCATATTTTTTTGTGCAGGTTATTTTAACCTTTTGCTGCAATCTTATTTCCAGTTTGTTTTCCCATCTTTTATCCTTAACGTATACACCTTATCGCAACGAAGCCAGAAGGGATAATCTGATCTTTTTACCAAAAACAGATTATGAGCAGTATGCGCCCTTTGCATGCTACAATCGATCATCCGCCAGGTTGAACCAATTCTTACCTCACACCACCCATGTTCCGTCTTGGGATACCACGGACCGCGCGCAGTGACTCCACCACCAGCTACTCTGCTGTCATAACCAAGCACTCTGGCAATATAAGCCATTGTTGTCCCATAATAATAACAATCTCCTCGTCCAGTAGTCAACATGTTTCGCGCAAATGAAGGCAGACTGGAAGCTTTTACCACATAATCCCTGGCAAAATATGGGTACTGGCATAAAGCATTAAAACATTGTTTTAATCTCTGCCTCCGTGTAGATTTGGCATCAGAGTTTTTCATTACAAAATCCACGGTCAGCTTTATTTCCTTATTGGTTACTCTGACACCTTTTTTGTCCACATAATAATATCCGTTTTTCTTGGAGCCTACAATTTTATTTTTAGCCAGTCCATTCTTTCCGTCAAAGTAATAATACTGCCTGCCAATTTTCTTCCATCCTTTGCAGGATTTGCCATTATCGTAATAAAACTTTTTACCATTCTCAACTCGCCAGCCAGTATAAGGACTTCCATTCATATCACATAGACAGCCATTCCGGATCATATAAGCTTTTTGCTGGGCGGCTTCAACCCTTACTGTACTAACCAGCAGTACCAGTATAACTATTAAAATCAAATTTTCTCTTATCTTATTTTTCATTCTCTAATCTCCCTCCCTCAAAATTCATTTTAATGTATATATATACCAGATTCAACACCATATATCTGCATTTTAAATATTATTTGTCGAATCATGTCGAACTCTTTTTCTTGCAAAGCAGCCCATTCTGTACTATACTATAACAAAGCATTTCATTTCAGTAAGTCTATCTGGTATCATCTCCGATATCTTCGGCGCTCTGTCGCTTCAGAAATCTCATGCTTTTTCCCATATAACAGCAGGAAGGTTTCTGAGCAGAATGTACAGATTGTATTAAGAGGCCTTCCACCATCTTTATAAGGAGGTCGTCTATGAACAATGTCTCTTTACCTGTAAACCGTATTTACAAGGATCGACTCTACAAGATGATTTTTAATAACAAATCAGAATTACTGAAACTTTACAATGCAATTAACGGAACTCATTATAATGATCCTGCAATGCTAACAATTACTACATTGGATAACGCAATCTATATGACAATGGAAAATGATCTTTCCTTTATTATCGATATGCGCCTGGCACTTTATGAACAACAGTCCACGGTAAATCCCAACCTGCCTTTACGCTTTCTCATGTACATAACAGATATTTATTCAGCCTATACGAAAGACATGAACATATATGGTTCCAAGAAAGTGCAGATTCCGCTGCCTTCCTTCGTAATCTTTTATAATGATGTGAAGTCGCAGCCAGACAGGACAGAATTTCTTCTTTCAGAGTTATTTCATCCAACAACCGACCAACCAGCGTTGGAATTGAAAGCGGTTATGCTTAACATCAATAAGGGGCATAACCAGGAATTAATGAATGCCTGTCATACCCTTCGTGATTACTCCGAATATGTTGCTCGCATTCGTACCTATTCTGCTGAAATGCCACTAACTGACGCAGTTGAGAAGGCAATTACCGAATGTATCCATGAAAACATCCTGCGGGATTTTTTACTAGAGAACCGAGTGGAGGCGAAAGCTATGAGTATTTATGAATATGATGAAGAGAAAACCTTGCGTATGTTTCGGGAAGAGGGTTATGAAGATGGAGAACGGAATGGAAAAATCCAGGCAACTATTGAAATGTGTTTGGAATTTAACCTCTCTTCAGATGCCATTGTTCAAAAACTAATGACGAAATTTCAGTTTTCTGAAAATCAGGCACAGGAATATCTGGACAACTATATAACTCAAAATTCTTAAACATATGCAAAACAGGACTGGCACTGCCAGTCCTACTTAATATACCTGTAAATTACATTGTATTTCTGCGCTACCGTCCTATTAGCAGCCAAACACCTGTGATGAATCACTATAAATTTTCACTCCATGACCAGCAACACGCTTCGCATAACAAGCAGCAACTTTAAACTTCCTCGCTCTCAATCTCCCTGAGCAGCCTTTTCTTTTGTTTCTCAAAGATTTTTGGTAAAATTATCAGAAGCAAAATACACACTGCCATTCCTGCAATTCCAAATATAAAAATCGCGCTCCCCATATGACCACTTTCCTTTCCTTTAATTCAGCCATCCATTCTGTACAGCCTGATCATATAATTCCTCCAGGCGTTGCATTTCCATGTCATTCACATTATTATCCAGCTGTGCCAGATACAGTTCCTGTGCTTTTTTATAGTATTCACCGAATTTCTCATAATTCCGGCTTTCCTTTGGCATTGCTGACTGCTTGGCAGCCTCAAGAAATGCCAGTCCTTTGTAAGTGCGGTAATTCTCTCCATAGTCTTCTTTCAGTTTGGAAAGAACTTCTGCCGCTTTTCCGTACTCCTGCATATTCTGGTACAAAGTGGAAAGGTTATATTCTGTTTCATAATCTTCCATTCCCTGATTTTCAATCTGCTCCAGCACTGCCACCGCTTTTTCATAATAAGAGGAATCCCCTTGCATGTTTCCCAATTCACTGTAAACCTGAGCCAGCTTTTCCAGAACTCCAATATTATATTCTTTCGGCAACGTACCTTTTGCCTGTTCAAGAAGTGCTATAATTTCTTCTTTGCCCTGTACGCTGCTGTCAAGATTTTCCATAGATCTGGCAGCCATTAAGTAGGAACGCATTTTCACGTCATTATCTTCACTTTTGTTCAGACAATCCATAAATATCTGTTTTGCCTCTTCATATCTGCCGGAGGCAAAATAAATTTCCCCTTCCACATAATTGACAGCAACAGAATCCATGCCATTTTCCCGGGCCTTCTCAAGGACTTTTTCAGCCTCATCCGTATCGCCCTTTCGCGCCAGTATAATGGCATAATTCCTGTAATAGCTGCTGTTCAGTGGTGATAACACAATCGCCTTATCATAACAGATCCCGGCATTTTCGTAGTCTTCCATTTCTTCATACGCATCTCCAAGAAGACTGTAAACGCTGTCCATCTCCTCTGTATTTTTCAGAATTGTGGCATTTGACAAAATTTTTGAATTAATAAAATCAATACAGTCGCCATATCTGCGCTGGTCACTTAGAGCAACAGCTTTCTGATAATATGCATCGATCCGGTCTGGTAAAATACTCACTGCTTTTTCGTAATAAATCTCGCTGTTATCATAATCCTCAGCTGATACACACTGGATTTCCTTGCTGACCAGATTTTCATATTCAGCCAGCTTATCTTTTCCAATCCGACTGTATCCATATATTGCGATCACACAGAAAAACAATGCTGCCGCTGCTGTCACTCCATATTCCACTCGCTGTTTCATAAGCAGCGAGCGGTAACGTTTATCCTTTCTTGACATATTCTGAAGATCTGTCAGCAATTCCTGGGAAGACTGATATCTTTTTCCCGGGTCTGGTTCCAGGCATTTCATAACAATACCTGCAAACACGTCATTTATGTTTTCACTATTTTCCCTGATATCTTCCACAAAGCCATTTTCGTTCATATCCGGTTTCTGTCCTGTCACCATGTGATAAACGGTGGCTCCAAGACTGTAGATATCTGAACGGGCATCTATACTTTTCCAGTTAGAACGATCCATTTCTTTCTGGTTAAATAAGAATGCATCAATCTGTTCCGGAGAAGCATATCCTTTCGTATAACCTTCGATCCAGACAGGGGCATTCTTTGCTGCTGCAGATGAAATATTAAAATCGATCAGACAGATATCTCCCTGTGGTGTCAGCATAATGTTTCCCGGTTTTATATCCCCATGGATCACCTGTGGCTCACGGGTATGGAGATAACACAAAACAGAACACATCTGTTTCATCCAGTTTATAACTGATTTTTCGGGAAATATACGGCCTGCATCCAGATACTGTTTAATGGAATTTCCTGGAATAAAATCCATCACCGTATATATTTCGCCGCCTGCTTCGAAAAAATCCAGGACCTGGGGAAGCCCCGGATGGCGGAGATTTTTCAAAAGATCTGCTTCCGCCCTGACATCTACAAAATCTTTTATCTCGGATCTGATTTTTTTCAAAACAACATATTTTTTCAGATTTGTATGGTACGCTTTATAAACGACTCCGCTGTTTCCACCTCCGATCCGTCCTATAATCTGATAGGTTTCCGGAATTCCTTCACTCATATAACTTTCCTCAATTAATTCATTTGCGTGTTATCGGTTACACTGATATTGATGCTTCCACTTCCTGCAGCCATATCTCCCTTTAGAACAACAAGGTCCTGTGTACCGTCCTCTTTTGCTGAAATACCATTTTCCAGAGAATCCGGAACGGCTGATACATCCTGACCAGGATTATTCAAAATATCCATGGAATCAAGCACTGCCGTACTTTCTGTGATCCAGCTTCCGCTAAGCCCCATAGAACCAACACGAGCCATAAACGAATCACTTCCACCTTCCTCTGCGCTGCTGCGGTCTGTGCCATTATATACGTATCTGCCATTTAAAATGGTAACGCTCCCTGCCAGGTCGCATCCCCAGCCAGATACATTATAAAGCTCCACATTTGTACGCACGCTTGGCAGTCCTTCTTCTTCCATATTGCGGTAATTTGAGGCGATGCCAATTTGGAAATTCTCCCCATTGTCTTTTAAAAAGCATACCTGGCTCATTTCATAATCATAATCTGTCAAAGCTTTTCCAAGGCTGCTGCCAGATGGAACTGTGGTGGAAACCAGCTCCGCTGTGCTGCCGTTTACACGGTAAATATCCCACACAATCTGCCCGGACTGTGAACGTATCGTCAGAAGTTCCGGTACTCCGTCTTTATCCAGATCTGCTTTATGAAGTCCAAGAATTCCATCTGTTCCTGAAATTGTACCAGTTTCGTAATCATATACTGCTGTCTGCGAAGAAACCTGTGCATTTACCGGCCAGATATTTTCATTTGCAAAGTTCTGTAGAACTTCATCTGGAGAAATTTCCTGGACTTCGCTTTCATCTGTGTACGCTTCTGTTTCTGTATTTTCCGGCTCATATACATTTTCATCTGAAGGTATACTCTCATCAGATGCACTCGTATCCTCAGAAATGTAAGCGTTTTCGCTGTCTTCCGGTTCGTAGACTTCTTCCGGAGCAGATGTATCTTCCGGCTGATAAACTTCCTCAGCGGCAGATGTATCTTCCGGGGTAGAGCTGGTTTCCTCCGGTGTGTAGGTTCCATCTTCTGTTGCCACCGGAATTCCATATTCCATTTCCGTTTCTTCTGGTGTTCCTGCCGCACCGCTCTCAGTATTTTGTGGCTCTTCTACAACAGTATCGTCTTCTGCATTTTCCGGACTTTCTGCCAGGGTCTCACTTCCACCAGCTTCCGGATTTTCTGCACCATCTGCTCCGTCAGCAGTTTCCGGATTTTCTTCTGCGGATTGGTCTGCAGCAGCTTCCTGACCATCCTCTCCAGAGGCTTCTTCACCTGGAACCTCTTCTGTCAATTCAATCTGGGAATCCGGAATTTGCTGGTAATTGCCAGCGCACTGGTCTGTGCCAGGGTGATCCAGAATATTTAAGGAAACCGTCCCCATATTTGCATACATAAGCCCATTTATGTAAGCTACATCCTGTACTCCGTTTTCAATGGCTGCCAGACCGTTTCTAAAAGGATCTGGAACAACAGCCATATTCTGTACCGGATTTTCTGTAAGGTTCATGGATGTCAGAACATCAGCACTTTCTGAAATCCAGCTTCCATCCATTCCCATTCCGTTAAGTCCTGCAATAAAAGCATCTTTTCCACCTTCAACAGCCTGGGCTCCATCGTCAGCACCTAGACATACACTTATTCCATTCTTTATAGACACCGCATTTTTCAGAACAACTTCATCCCCGCTCAGCGAATAAAGCTCGATACTTGTCTGTACTGCACCTGCTTTTCCTTCTGCAAGATTTCCGTTGCTGTTGGAAGCAAGTCCGATACTGTAGACTCCGCCTTCATCTTTTAAGAAACATATCTGTGTCATTCCGTAATTGCATGCCTGGTCAAAGCTTCCCAGACAGGTGTAATATCCACTTACGTTTGCGATCAACGTAACCACTGAATCCTTCACACGGTAAATATCAAATCCCATCTGTCCGTTATAAACTGTTACTACCAATAGTTCCTGATTTCCGTCTCCATCCAGATCTTCTACCTGATAAGAAACTGTTCCGTTTGCAGCCGGAATATTTCCTACTGCAAAATCATAGGACAAACTTTGACTGCCAATCACAGGGCCTGTTGCCAGAAGTTCCTGATTTACATAATTGTACAGTAACTCCTCATCTGCCGGACCGGCCGGTTCCTCAGAAGGAGTTTCCGCCGATTCTTCTGGCTGCTCGGCCGAAACTTCTTCCTGTGGCAGTTCCTCCACTGGCGCTTCTTCTGGTGCTGCTGTTGGTTCCGTCTGAGGCTGGTCTTCTTCCGGTGCTTCTGTCGGTTCCTGTACCTCTTCCTCCGGCGCTTCCGTTGGCTCCTCCTGGGGCTGCTCTTCTTCCGGTACTTCTGTCGGTTTCTGCACATCTTCTTCCGGCGCTTCCGTTGGCTCCTGTACCTCTTCTTCTGGCGCCGCTGTCGGCTCCTGTACCTCTTCTTCTGGTGCCGCTGTCGGTTCCTGTACCTCTTCTGGTGTTTCCGTTGCAGTCGGCTCCTCCGGATTTTCTTCTGGTGCCGCTTTCTCCTCACTGGTGTCTTTCGCTGCTTCTGTCAGCTCAGGCACGGTAGTTATAGTCTCAGCCTCACCTTCATCAATGATTTCCAGCTGGGAATCTTCCCAGGAAGTACCTCCCACATCCCCTACTTCATACTCGTAGTTTTCTGCAATAAGATCTCCGATGGATTTCTCTTCCGATTGTTTTGCTACACTTTTCTTTTTTGCTGATTCTGGCTTCCCGGAAGAACTGCTCTTCTGGCTGGATTCAAATTCTTTGGAAGAATCCACATTTCCGCTCACCACCAGTTCAATAACCACAAAAGCTTTCTCTGTTTTCTCTTTCTCTGCCTGTACATACTGCGCCTGTTCCTGATTTCCGGAAGCCAGGAACAGCTGGCTTGTATTATCAAAAGTTTTTTGATAATCTTCAGATTTTTTCTCCCAATCCAGCTTCTTTTCTTCTACCTGCTTTGTACTCATGCTTTCAAGATTTTCATTTGCAAGTTTCAAATAGCTAAGAGCACCTTCCGGATCTTTCTTCTCATTGCAGACTTTCGCAAGACCCAGTGCGGCATCAGAAGATTTCTTATCAATACTTAAAGCTTCATTAAACGCAACTTCTGCCTTTTCATAATCAGCAGACTGCAGATACCGGTTTCCTGCCGCAATTTTTTTCTCCAGTTTACTGGCGGAAGTCTGTTGTGGATTTGTCAGTATGACAGTTCCAAGAAGCGCCACACCGCACACCCCTGCTACACCGGCAGGAATCAGAATGCGCTTATCCACTTTCCTCTTTGCTTTTTCCGGTATTGCAGCTCCACAATATCCGCAAAATTTCTTTCCCTTTTCTATCTTCTTTTTACAGTTTGGACACTTCATCTTCTCTATTCCTCCCCGGTTTTGAAAACAAATTCTTCATTGGACAATCTGACCATATTGTTGTTTTCCAGCTTACATTCTTCCTCTTTTTCCATCTGACGGTCATTTACATATGTGTGGTTCAAAGACTCACAATCCCTTATATAATAACAGCCCATTTTGTAGGTAATAACACAATGTTCCCTGCTGACTGTAGGATTCTCCTTTATCCAGATATCCACTTTTTCTTTTTTCTTTCCAATTTTTACATTGTTTTTGCGGATATAAAATTTCTCTTTTGTATTTATATTTTCCAAATATGCTTTTCCATCTGGCTGAGGAACCAGAAGTACTGTTTTCTCATCTTCATCATCTTCAAAATCAGATAACAGAACGGTTCCAGTTTCTTCCTCTTCCACATTTTCCCGGAACATTTCGGAACTTTCAGATCCTTCACTCTTTTCAGGCTGTTCTTCAATCTGTTCAGCTGTATCTGTGCTGATTTCCTCATACAGCGGTCTGTCTGCTGATACATATTCCATGTATTCTTGTTTTTCCTCTTCCATAGGCTTTATTTCTGCATATCTTTCTTCTGTCCGATTCACACGATTATTTCCAAATGGCTCGTATATTTCCTCTGACCTCGGCTCCGGAATTGTATCCGGAAGAGGCGGCGTCTCAAGTTCATAAATATTCTCCTGATTCTTCTTAGCCGCTTTTGCAGGCTTATCCTCCAACCCCGGAATGCATATAAAATTAATTCTTTGTGTCCTGTCATCTACGTACATATATCTTTTTTCCTGAACAACAGATTCAGCAGAAATCCCCATACTCATACATCCATTCAGCCCGTCTGCAATCTGCCCTTCCATTTCATGACGTGCTTTTTCTGAAGCTTCACTCTGCCATGCAAGAAAATTAGTTTTCCCTTTAATATTATAGGCAAAAGCGCCTTCATTTCCTGGTCTGACTTTTATATTCAGAAGATATACACACCTGTTTATTTTTTCTACCATTTCAGGATCCGGAATCCTCTTTTTCTCCGGATGATAAACGATTTCCGTAGTTCCATTTGCAAAATCATAAGTAAAATTCATTTCTTACCCAGCCTCCTAAAATATATTACTGTCCCAAATCTGACCAGTAACTAAAATACATCCAACTGTATAAAACTCCATGCCCCGTTACTCATAACAGGTGCAAGTCCTTTCTCATTAAAGCACTTCGCCTCATCAAACTGCGGTTCGATCACCCAGTCGCCATTCTCTTTTATGTATCCCCATGCGCCATCCATCTGCACTGGAGCATAGCCGATTTCGGAAAAGCTGCCTGCTGCCTCATATCTGCATTCCTGCACGATTTCTCCCTCATCAGATACAAATCCCCATTTGCCTTCCATCATTACTGCTGCCGGTTCTTTCGAGGCAAAGGCTCTGGCATCTTCAAATACTTCAGTTCCTTTTTGTGTGCCATCGCTCCCTACCAGCCTGTACCCATCCTGTTTTTTCACAAAAGCCACACCATTCCAGCTGCAAAATCCCCAGTCATCCAGAATCACATCTTCGAATTCAAACTCAGTAACCTGATTTAATTTTTCATCAATCAGTGCCCATTTTCCATCCTGATTTACGGCAGCAAGAGAATTTACTACAGGCGTAGCCGCATCATAAATAAAATCAGTAATGGGCTTAAGATTGTTATCCAGATATCCCCATTTTCCATTTTGCTTTGCCGGTATCACACCCTGATTTGCGATTCCCAACTCTTCATATTCTCCATCCGGCACACGTCTTTTATAATTATTCTGATCAATATAATAGACTGAAGTTTCCGTCTTAACAGGAGCAAAGCCGCCTGTTCCGAACACACCGATTTTTTCATACTGGGGCCAGATCACAACATTTCCCTGAGAGTCTGTCAGTCCCTGCTGTCCGTCCATCTCCACTTTCATAAAGCCGGAACAGGGATCAGATATAAAATCATAAGACTGGCCAAAAGTCGTATAGCTGCCTGCCAGTGTCTGCAATTTTGCCCCAAGTGCTTTACTTCCGGTTCTGTTTTTCTGTTCTTTTAATAATGCAATCGCGTTTGTTTTATCCCCGTTTTCAAGATAATAATCCGCAAGTTCCAACACCATGGATTCATTTTCCATGCTACCGGAAATCACTTCGTTCATAGTCTGCTCGTACTTTTCATCTTCCCCTAATTTTTTATAATCCTCTGCTATTTTATAATTCAGGCTCAGATTTCCGGACTTATATTCCAGGGCTGCTTGATAATTTAAAATGGCATCATAATAAATTTCCTTTGCTTCCATTTCTTCTGCACTTTTTATAAGCTGCTCATACTCCTGGGGCTTTTTCACATAATTGCCAACTGCGCTGTACCAGGCTCCGCCAAGAAGGAGCAGAACTGCTGCTATCACTAATTTTTTCATACATCACATCCCCAATAACATAATAAGAATCGTTCCGGCTGATAAAAACGGTGCTAACGGAATAAAGTCTTTCATGGACACCTTCTTTCTTGCAAGCTGGATACAGGAAAAAATCCCTGCCAGAAGCAGTCCTGTCACCATGGCAGACCAGATCTGGGAAAGCCCCAGATAAAATCCAATCACAGCCACCATTTTCACATCTCCAAGCCCAATGCTTTTTCTGGACAAAAAATATGCCAAAAGAAAGGTCACAAAACCAATCGCCATTCCACAAAAAGCAGAGACTATAAGCTCCCATTTATAGTCCGGATAAACCAGCATATCTCCTGCCAGCAGCACGGCGCGGATTCCCGTCATCACCAGTAAAATTTTGTTCGGTATGATCCTTTGCTTATAATCAATAATCCCCAAAGGAACCAGACACGCAGTAAGGATCACGTACCGTACTATTTTCAGCCAGTGGTACCCATAATTTTTCCAGAGAAAAATCCCAGCCAGTTCCAAAAAAATTATGATCACCAGGTTCGTTTTGTTTAATGCCATTTTCTTCATGTCTCTTACTCCTGCTCTTTATACTCCGGACCATACCCTGGTAGATGCCTGTACCCTGTAATGTCTGGAATCCATAGTAAAAAAGGGTAATCTGCTGTTCAGGTCAAAATCAATTACGAGCTTCACATCCCTTGATTTATTCTGACACCAGGTAGTCTTTTTCATGGAAATATTGGTGATACCAAGGATTTCTTTATAAGTTTCCAGATCCCTGCTTCCTCCTGCTATGGAAAGCTGCTGCTCCACACAGGATTTCGCAACTGTATTTACCATATAAGAGGAAATTCCGTTTATGGTATCTCGTTTAAATGCCAGAAGTACGCCATTTATAAATTCATCCGGATTTTCCACATATTCCTTTACTGTGTTATAGGTATTTCCTGCTGCATTTTTTATTCCGGCAATCTGATTTCCCACATCCTGTCCCTGAACTGCTTTCTCCCCGGCGCTCTGAATGGTTTCCAGATTTTCCCGGATGGAATTCATGTCCGATTCAAAGCTTTCTGTCTTCGTATTCAGATTGTCCAGAGATTCCAGGATCCCTGTTTTTTCCAAAATATAGCTATACTGTGCTACTTCTTTTGCCGCCTGATCCGCTGCATACTGCATAAGCATCTGTGCCCTTGCAAAATATACCAGATTGTAGATTGTCAGAAATGCCATGAGAAATACTGGCAAAAACAAAGCAGCTTCTACGGTTATTGATCCTCTCTCTTTTTTCATAAGTAACTCCTAATATGCCATGATACTTTTATACCGGATTACTTTTTTGCCATCTGAAAAAGAATTCTTTTTCCCAAGGAATTCAGGAACAGCCGGCAGAAATACAGTAGATACTTTCACATCTGCTTCTATGGTAAGCATGGTATATTTATCCTTCAATTTCTTCCCGGTATTCAACTGGATGCAGTCGCCGGTACGGGCAAGAAGACGGTTTTCGCTGCTATCATCAAGTAACGAAATCAGTATAAACAGCTTCATATATTCTTTGTAGCTCATTTTTATATCTTCCTTGCCTCTCCACACCGCCACTTCTTCCCCCTGGGTCAGGCTAAGTACATCCTGGCTGGAATAGGTAATCGCGGTACAGCAAAGATATCCGTATTTTATAATGGGATACAGCCACAGCTGGCCGGTTGCTGCTGCAATGGAATCTGCGAGCGCAGTGGCTTCTGCATTTAACTTTTTGTCACAGAAAACATAGATTCCGTTGATGGCCAGACGAATTCCGTATAAAATGCTCACTGCCTGGGTAAGATTGGCAGAGGTATTTTCTTTTCCGTAAAGTATATACTCGATTTCTCCGTTAGTAATATAGTGGCTGTCCAGTGCATTTTCGCTCAAGGATTTCTCGCCTTCTTTAGTAGTCAGGCAGTTAAACATTTCGGTCATATATTCCATCAAATAGGCTTTTTCCAGTGTTTTTCCGGAAATTGCATCCAGCCCTTTTAAGAATTCACTGAATTTACTGGTAAAGCCGTCCTCTTTTGTCAGCTTATTCACAACATCTTCGTCATCTGTTTTGATCGCCTTCCAGCCCTTTCCACTGCCAGAATCCGGAGCTGCACCAGCAATTCCTGTTGGAAAATCATTCGGATAAGTGATTCCTTCAAATTCTTTTAAATTTTTATTGTTGGCAAAATTCTCTAAAGAGGAAAGAAGATCACCATAGGAACGGTCTGCATTTTTTGCCTCTTTCTTTTTCTGTTTCTTTTTTGCCTTTGTGTCGTTGTCATCTGATTCTTCATCTATTTTTTTCAGAATATCCTGATAGAATGTTTCCTTCTCCGCATCCTGGAATACAAAACTCATGTAATCACTTTTTAAAACATCACTGTGCTCATTCCAGAATTTATCCAGACCACCCTGAGCGCCTTCGTCGATCAGGTATGCTCCCTCTTCCCCACTTATATAGATGGCATCCAGCTTCTGCGGGAGTTTTTTCAGTTCTTCCCCATACTGTTCAAAGGTCTGCGCTGTTTCTTTGTTAAATTCCAGACAATCAAGAAGGCTTTTCACATCCTCTTCCTTAATGTCCAGCTCTTCCAGTTCCTCATCCAACTCGGAAGTATCTTCTCCCAGGGAAGCCAGTTCACTTTTGCTTTCCTCACAGTTTTCTTTTTTCGGCTTCACTTTCTTTTCCCATACGGAAAGAACTTCGTTTAAAGCTTTTGTTCCTTCCTCTGCCGTATTTTCTATTTCTTTTGCCTGCTGGATGTAGCTTTCAACTGTACTTTCAAATTCCTCTGCCTTCTTATTGTGGATGCGATCCATCACACGAATGGATTTGATTATGGTCTGATCGATGTTCTGAAAAGCTTCGATTTCATCCCAAGTAAAACCGTTGTCCAGGGTTACATCTGATTTCAGGCTGTCCTTGGACTGATACAGGGCAATGGATGCTACCATGTCTGCATACACGGTATAATCGAAGGTTTCATTATTTTCATCCCATACCACCGCACCAGCCAGAAGTTTCCGGAATCCCTCATTATCGATCTGTCCGCTTCTCATTCCGGGTACAGGGGTATATCCTTGCAGATAATTTTCCAGAGACCTTGCAGCCAACCAGAAGACAACGCCTTCTTTATAGTCATCCAGAATGTTGCTTTCTGCTGCTGAAAAATCTGCCACACCGGAAACTACATTGATATGCTTTTCCACCTCTTCTTTTGCCTTTTTCAGAGGTTCTCCAAGCTCTTTTAAGGCTTTTCCAAACTCTGTTTTATTTTTCACATATTTCTGTTTTTCTTTCATATTTTTCAGGGGCAGCTTCTGTAGTTTTTCCAGAATATCTGTGATAATATAAACCGGTCCCCTGATTTTCATATATTCCATAATCTGCTGCTTCAACACATCGGTCTGGGCAAGGGAGCTTCCCTTTACCCCGGAAGCCTTCACTCCATCCTCCCCCAGTTCCATCTGGAACATGGAATGAAGATTCTCTTTTTCCCCTGCAATCCCTATTCCACAGGATTCTTTGAAGTAACCCTGCAGCATTTCTTTTGCAGCCGGGGAATCCGGTGTGTCTGCCATTGCAAGCAGTCCGTATTCATTTTTCAATTTGTTGTCATATCTTGAAAGTGCCGCATTCATGGTCAGATCACCTGCTCCAGAGATCACCGTTTTTGCGGCATACAAACGGGAGACATCTACAACCATTCCACTGAAAATCACCATCGGCAGCAAGATCAGTGTCAGAAACACAGAGATTGCTCCTTTATTTTTTCTCATGAAAAACTGCATATGTCTCCCCCTTATATAGTTCATTTGGTTTTAAAAAATAATTTCTTTTACTTTGTTGAATTTCTTGATAAATTCGTCTGCTTTTCCGTCCAGCCCCAGCTTTTCCAGCAGGAAATTTCCCATATCCCACGCCAGGTCTATATTTCGCACAAAATCTGTGGAATTCATTACCGGCTGATAGGCTCCCGCGTATAAAGTCAGCGAATCTTTTACTCCCAGATAGCGCAGGATTCCAGGGGTTGGAATCCTGTAGCTCACCTGGGCATAAACTGATTTGGACAAAATCTTATTGTCGATCTGCACCTTTCCCTCAATTGTTCCCAGGGAAAACAGTGCGCTTGTTTTTTCCAGTGCCTGCTTGTATTTCGACATCCTTTCCAGCATTTTGGAAGACAGACCAATACGGTAGATCTTTGTAAGACTTCCACCGTATGAGTCATAGTATTTTTCTACTGTGCTCTCTAATGGACCGTCTTCCCATGAAAAATCAATGGCTGAACTTTCAAGCAGCCCATCTTTCTGAAATTCTTCATAGCCAGGATATGCGGCCTCCTTTGCAACCATAGAAGCCACTCGTTCCACCTGAAAGAAAAAATAACTTTCCTGTATTTTAAATAGACCAAGATAGATAAGTGCCATGACAATTCCAATGGTAATTGGAAAATAGATCGAGGCTTCTACTGCGATGGCGCCGGATTCCCTGTGCATCTTCATAGATTATTTGCCCAATGAAGTAACAGCATCATCTGCCTGACCAAATACATTCTCTATAATAGTCTTAATTCGATCTTTAAAAATTGTGACCATTGCAATCACTACCACAATAATCAGGATCATAGCAATAATCTCCACGGCCCCATTCTCCTCTGACTTAAGATCCTCCCAGAAATTACGCAGTCTGATCTGTGCTCCGATCCATGCTTTTAACAGTGCTTCGTTCATAACTTTTTCCTCCTGCATTCCCTGTGTTTGCTCCTGTTCATTCTCAGAACAGGGAACTGTATTTTTCTATTAAAAACGGCTTTCCGTTTCTAACCCATGCTGCTCATTGCCGGAACCAGTACCAGAATGAGAATTCCGATAAAGATGATAAATACCGGCAGCAAAAGCTTTGAATTGGCTTTCTCGCCTTTTTGTTTTACTTCGTTTTTCTTAATTTCCCACATTTCATCTGAAAGATCTCCCAGAAACATAGCAAGCTCTTCATTTCCTTTTGTCAGATTCTGTATGATCAGTGTGGCAAATTTCCTGGCCTCCTTGATTCCGCATCTCTCTGCAAAATTCCGGTAAGCTTCTATTTCCATAACGCCATTTTCGATTTCCAGGCTTGTATTCTGCATTTCAATGTACAATTGCCTGTTTCCGGTTACGGCAGTTCTTTTCCAGGCATCCCTTACTACCATTCCGGAATTGATCAGCAATGTAAGCTTGGAAATGGCCTGTGGAAGATCCATCAGAATTTCATGACGTCTTGCATCCAGCTTGTCTTTCAGGGAAAAATCCACATACAGAACCAGAAGTACCGCCATTACAATTCCAAGCAGCAGTGCTTCCACACTTCCTGCCAGAGAAGAAATGAGGATCATAATGATCAATATGGTATATCCATAGGTGATCTTGGCTCCCTGCATAATATAGTAATAATATTCTGCATATTTTTTCCCTTTGATCTCCGAAATCTCTTTTATCTTCATTCTGGCACGCCTGCTCCTGTTATCAACACGAAACATTTTCATAACAGAAAATCCTACGCAAAACAGCTGCCTCATCTGAAATTCCCTGGCAAACTCACTTTCTATGTACTTCTGATACTTTTTTCCTTTAAACGCCGCCAGGTAAAGCCACAGCAGCACAAAGGGCGTACAGACGATCACTAGTCCCAGCTGAAAAAAATCCTGCATATCTACACCTAAACCTTTATATCAATCATTTTCCTGCCAAGCATATAGGCAAAGCAAAACATTCCCAGTGCAATCAGCTTGACCATCACATTTTTCGGAGTATTCTGTACAATGGACATGTTTCCGGTTCCGTTTAACGTGAGCATCAGTAAAAGCGGCATCACTGTCATAATGTTCAGCTCATTGCGGTTGGCAGTCAGCATTGTTTCAATTTCCAGTTCTGTACTGATCTTGTCATTTATGATTACTCTGGTTTCCCCTACAACCTTTTTCAGATCCCCGCCATACTGGCTGCAGACCTGAAAGATCGTTGCAAAGCTTTCAATATCATCCAAATGGCTTCTGGCGGCAAAATTCATAAGCAGATCATTTAATACTACACCATTGTACAGACCTGTAACGATCAGTTCTGTTTCATGTGCAATATCCGACTGCTTTCCATAAAGCTCCACCATGTCTATATAAGCATCCTGAAAAGCTTCCGGTGTATTTTTTCCTGTAGAATAGCTGGAAGTCAGCGCTTCCATCATATCCTTAAACTGCAAAAGCAGATTTTTCTGCCTCTTCTTTTTCAGATATTCCTGATATTTCCTGCATACCGGAATGGCTATAGCCGCACCGATCAGAACTGAAACCGGCAGATTTCTGAAAAAGACCATACAGATAAGAAATCCTGCACCAAAGCCTATACCTGTGCCGATCAGTTTTTCCAACAGAGACATTTTATAAATCTGATAGTCGTCCGCTTTTCCGAATATGGGCTTCAATGGCTCATAGTGTTCTCTTTTTTTCTTAACCTTTGCAGGTCTTCGCTTTTTTTCCTTTTTCTTCATACTGTCCTTATATCCTTCCATTGATTCCCTGAAGGCGCAGCTTGTGAGTATTTTGAAGCTGGTTTCCGGTTCGGACAAGACTGCCGTTTACATGGTTTAATGTGCTGTTCCCATCTTCTTCAAACCGGAAAAGTGGGTTTAACTGAATCTCGCCGTTCTCACATCCCAGAACCTCTGTTATCTCCATCGTTCTTCTGGATTTATCTCTCAGTCTGGATAAATGGATGATCACATCAAGTGCTGAAGCAATCTGCTGTCTGATTGCCATTAGCGGTAACCCTGCATTTCCCTGCAAAACCATAGTTTCCAGACGTGACAGCATATCCCTTGTGGAATTAGCATGTCCTGTAGACAAAGAGCCGTCATGTCCGGTATTCATTGCCTGAAGCATGTCCAGAGCTTCCTCGCCTCTGACCTCACCAACTATAATCCGGTCAGGACGCATTCGAAGAGCCGAACGAATTAACTCACGGATAGTGACTTCGCCTTTTCCGGAAGAGTTTGCATTTCTGGTTTCAAGACTGATCAGATTGGACAGCTTATGTATCTGAAGTTCTGCTGAATCCTCTATGGTAATAATTCGCTCATCTGCAGGAATGAAATTTGACATTGCATTGAGAAATGTTGTTTTTCCTGAACCGGTTCCGCCGCTGATAAAAATGTTATATCTGGCTTTCACCAGCTTTTCCAGAAACCTTGCCGCATCCGGGGTGATAGAACCATATTCCAGAAGTTTTTCCACTGTCATCGGATTTCTGGAAAATTTTCGTATGGTTACGGTAGCGCCGGAGCGGGAAATCGGCGGCACTACCACATTCACACGAGAACCATCGGGAAGGCGGGTATCCACGATCGGATTGGCAGGATTCACTTCTTTTCCTGCTTTTCCCACAATTCGCTGGATAATATTGTACAGTTCCTCTTCGCTTTCGAATGTCCGGCTTACACGGTAAATTTTCCCCGCCCGCTCCACAAAAATATGTTTCGCTCCGTTTACCATGATTTCCGTAACCGACTCATCTGCCAGCAGTTCATCTAGAATACCAAGCCCTCTCAGGCGGGCAAATACCCGCCTGGCAATTCGTTCCCGGTCATTCATTCCTATATTGTATTGCCCGTTTCTTTGATCAATGGTTTCTTTGATTCGCAGCATTAGCTGGGAATCCGTTGCCTTTCCCAGAAACAGGGCATCTGTCAAAAGTACGTTTTTCACTTCCAAGACCAGATGATTGATGGCTTCTTCCGTAAGGTTGTTTCTTTCTTCTGTTAACCGGTTTCTTTCTTCCACTAATCTGTTCCTGTCTTTCCCCATATAAAGCTCCCTGCCGTTTTTTCTTTCATACGGTTCCGTCATCTGCTTAATTTATACAGCACCTTCCTAAAAGCTATCGGGTTACTAATAATCCTGCATAGCCCAACAACAGAATTACAACTATAATCATTACAATTCCATAGCAGAAATAGGATCTTGCAAAATTCCTCAGATTCTTATTATGGGTTCCTCCAAAAGAAAATACCAAAATCAGGATAAGTCCTACCAGAGGAATAGAAAAAAGAATCTCATAGCCAAAGTACCCCCACATAGTGATGGGTCTGTATTCTTCTGATATGGTTTCTGGTTCTTTTTTTACCGATTTAGTTGGAATGGGAGCTTCCTCTCGTTCTAACTGCCAGGTATCCTCTGGTTTCCTGCTTTCCTTTAACGGAGCGCCGCATTCTGTACAAAACAGCATTCCGTCTTTATTTTCTGTTCCACATATTTTGCATCGCATGGTTGTCTCTCCCTTATGTCAGACAGATTTATTTCTTTGTTTTTACAGATTTCACATTAGACCAGGAAGAGTAATATTTGTAGCCGGATACGGTCTTATAAGTTCTTACTCTTACATAGTATTTCTTTTTGCCTTTCAGTCTTCTGACTGTTGCGGATTTTGTACTCTTTTTGGAAATGGTCACAGTACCGCTCTTTTTAAAATTCCTGCTGGTAGAATACTGAATCTGATATCCTGAGCTGGAAGTTACTTTATTCCACTTTGCACTGAATCCTTTGGATTTCCCGGAAAGCTTGGTAAGCTTTGTTGATTTGGGGTAAATGGTATAGCTTCTGGAAGCAGTACCACTGTAGTTGTCTTTAAAACGGATGGTAATATAGTGTGTTCCTATGCTCTTTGTGTTTGATCCATAGGATAGAGTGTAATTATTTGCACTTATCACATTGCCTTTGCTGTCATATATGGTTATCCCCGGTTTGTGGGACTTTCCATCATAAGTGTAGGAATTTACAGACAGAGAAGTGCTGTTCGGGCGATAGATGGTAGTTTTCTCTCCTATGTAGCCGCAGCTGCACTTTCTGGTGATTGTTCCGTCTTTGGTAAGGGTAGCTTTGGTTACCTCGCTGGTGTAGCTGTGGGTGTGGGAGGTAATGTTAAATCCATAAGTTATACCATTTTTATAACTACTTTCCGTAATTTTAACATAATAGACTCCACCAGCTGGCAATTGCACTTTGTCACTGGCTGTTTGATCATTTCCGTAGTAATCAAAACTTGCCTTCTCTTTGAATAAACTATCGTAAAAATTAACACTCCAATATCTGTAATTCTGCTCTATATATCCGTGCGTAAATGAAAACTGATAGCTGCCAGCAACCGGGGCTGTAAATTTATACCAGTCTGCATCGGAACGGTCTGTCTGGATACTTCCATAATACGTAGTATTCAAATTGATTGGTGTTGCAGTCAAATAATCTTCATTAAACTCTTTTTCCCATACCCCTGATGCATTATAATTAATTTTCAGTCCGTATTCTAAATCACAATACCAGTCATTATAAATTTTCAAATAATATGTTCCTGCTGGAAGTCCAATCTGATTACTGTTATAAGATACCGTTTTTCCTCCAATACCATAATGTTCCAATTTAGAATAAGAACTGTTGTATAAGTCTATCTGCCAATATCTCCAATCCCTTTCTACATATCCATGAGTAAAATCCATTGATATATACCCATCTTGTGGTAATGTAAATTTGTACCAGTCTACATCATAATCGTACTGTAAATCTCCATAATATTGCTCATTCAAATTTATAGCACTGGCGACCTGATATGTATCATTATATTCTTTTTCCCAGCTATTTGTTACCTCGTAATTAATACGGAAATTAAAACTAATATCAGAATACCAATTAGCATAAAGTTTTACATAGTATGTTCCGGCGGCTACACCAAATCGCTGCTGTGAATATGAAATCTTATTTCCAGCAAATGAATACGTGGATATTTTCTCGTGATTGCCACTGTTATAAAATTCCATTTTCCAGTAATTCAGACCCGATTCTATGTAGGCATGTTCAAAACTAACACCTATAGATCCGTTATTCTGAACTGTAATTTTGTACCACCTTTCTTTTGTATTGTCGGTAAAGCTAGTCGTATATGTAGTATTAACTGCAATTCCCTGCGCTTTATCAAACCAGCTAGTCTCCGCATCAAGGGAATCAATATCTGCTGTTCTTTCTTCTAGCTCATCTGTAATCAAACCTGCTTCCGTATTTCCATCTGTCAGAATGCCAGCTTCCGGTGAAACATCCTCTGTTACTCCATCTCCAAATCCAAATATGCTGTCCTCCTGCACATCCCCTGCATCTTCCCAACTAGCCTCACTGTTCTCGTTATCAGGCACTACATCAGTTGGCACCTCATCCTTCTCAGCTGTCGCTTCTTCTACTGTCTCCCCACTGATGAAATCCTCTCCATACACGCTCATAGGAATTCCCATACTGGAAACCAGTACCGCTGAAAGAATAACAGACATAATCTTTTTCTTCATCTTCTCTTCCTCCCTGTCAATTTTGCACATATTTTGTACTCTATAGGTTTCATTTTAATACAGATGTTTACTAAATTCAATAGTAAAGATATTTACTAAACTCGCTATCTTCCTTATTTTTTCGTAAAAAATTGAGATGGATATACTCCACCTCAATTTCATCTTTCTCATATATTTATTTTTCAAAACAGCTGTATAAAAGACATCATCCAGCTCTTATGACTGGTCTAACGGATATCCGTTCGGATTAGTAGAAAACTCAATCTCGCTGAGAAGCGATGCATTTGCAATCTCGTATTCATTTAATGTAACCACACTGTCAAAATCTGCTGGTGCAATAGAGCCACAATACCAGGACTTGCTGTTAAAGTAGTTCTGCAATTCCGCAGAATTGAAAAGTCTGCCTCTTCTGGCATAAATTTCATTTTTTGCATAATTCAGCTGCTGAAGACTCAGTCCGCTTAATTCCTCCCGGCTCAGGTAACGGCTGTCAGACTCTGGAATAATATAGTCAGATTCTTCTGCCATACCCTCGGCTCCTTCTGTTTCATCCTCTTCCAAAATAACATCTGTTCTGTATCCCTGGATAATATCTGGCATTTCACTGCTCTCATCTGTAATCTGGTAAGAACAGAATTTTAATTTTCCCGGATCCTGACCATTCTGGAAAACGGACATCCACTGGTTTCTTTCCTCATCAGAACACAGGCTGCTTTTTTTCATTCTCAGGATCTCGTACATTCCCGGATTCTGATCCACTGTCATATTGCCAAATTCAATCCGTGGTTTATCTATAAACAATGACGTATACGCCTGAAAAATTATGTCCCCTTCCTCATAATATTCTTCACCAACAATTTCCGGATTCCACAATTCCTCTATAGGAGACCCCTCATAAAAAATATTTCGGGTTACTTCTATAGGCTTCAGTTCATCATTTTCCAGGTAGAATCCATCCATGGACCAAAACTGTCCGGTTGCAATCTGCCCTTCCCCATAGCTTTCACAGAAGAACTGATACTGTTCGCCCATTTTCCGCAGAAAAACAGATGTTTCAGAAAAAGCGATACCTCCGCTCATCTCCGTCATATCACGGTATTCTCCCTGATATCCCAGATGCAGAATTTCCTGCCCAGATACCACATTCCAGCTGTTTCCAATTTCTTTTAACAGCGAAAACGTAACTGCTTTTCCATTTTCAGCCTGTGCACTTTCTTTATAGGAAACACTAAATATTTCATTTTGTCCATCCCCATCAAAATCATAACTCACAGCTGCCAGCAGCCCGTTTTCGTTTATCCCGGCACCGGTTACTGTATTCTGCTCTGACCGATACAGATCAAGAGCATAAATTTTCCCTCCAAGATAACGTAAATTTTCTGTTTCACATGCAATCTGTTCCGCATTGCTTAAATCTGCAGCTGAAGCGGCTGTGTTTCCCGAATCGGTTCTTTTTGCAGCAAAAACTTCTGTAACCGGAACCGCTACCAAAACGATTCCTGCCACAGCCAGACATCCTGCAAATTTCCATATTTTCTTTTTCATATCCTCTCTGCCTTTCTTCTGTGTATTGATCTGCAACATTTAATTTTTCCGCTCCTCTAACTTTGTTCCGCATACACAGCAGAATTTCGCATTTGAATCCGAAACATTTCCACAATTGGGACATTTCATACGCGCTCTCCTTTTCATCTTTTTGTATAATTTTCGTATAATTTATATCCCAATTTTAGTACATATATTTACTAATTTCAATAGTAAACATTTTTATTATGATAATATGCCTTTGCTTTCTGTCGAATCGTGTCGAACTCTTTTTCTTGCATTTTGGTTCGGTATGCACTATACTATAACAAAGCATTTCATTTCAGTAAGTCTATTTGATATCATCTCTGGTATCTTCGGCGCTCTGCCGATTCAGAAATCTCATGCTTTTCCCATATAACAGCAGGAAGGTTTCTGAGCAGAATGTAGAGATTACATTAAGAGACCTTCCACCATTTTCATAAGGAGGTTGTCTATGAACAATGTCTCTTTACCAGTAAACCGAATCTACAAAGATCGACTCTACAAGATGATTTTTAACGACAAATCAGAATTACTGAAACTTTACAATGCAATTAACGGAACCCACTATGATGATCCCGCAATGCTTACGATTACTACACTGGATAACGCAATCTATATGACGATGGAAAATGATCTTTCTTTTATCATTGATATGCGTTTGGCACTATATGAGCAGCAGTCCACAGTGAATCCCAATCTGCCTTTACGTTTTCTTATGTACATAGCAGATATTTACTCTGCTTATGTAAAAGACATGAACATTTACAGTTCTAAGAAGCTGCAGATTCCGCTGCCTTCCTTTGTTATCTTTTATAACGGAGTGCAATCTCAGCCAGACAAATCGGAATTTCTTCTTTCAGAGTTATTCCATCCCACTACTGACGAACCAGCACTAGAACTGAAGGCCGTCATGCTTAACATCAATAAAGGACATAACCAGGAATTAATGAACGCTTGTCATACGCTTAGAGATTACTCTGAATATGTGGCACGCATTCGTACTTATTCTGGCGAATTGCCATTTGCTGACGCAGTTGAGAAAGCCATTACCGAATGTATCCAGGAAAACATCCTACGGGATTTTTTACTAAAGAATAGAGCGGAGGCAAAAGCTATGAGTATTTATGAATATGATGAAGCAAAAACTATGCGTATGTTCCGAGATGAGGGGTATGAGGAAGGTAAAATCCAGACAACCATTGAAATGTGTTTGGAATTTAACCTCTCTTCAGATGAGATTTTACAAAGGTTAATGACTAAATTCCAGCTTTCTGAAAACGAGGCACGAGAATATCTTGACAAATATGCCGCACAAAACTCATAATCACAAATTCAAACAGGATTGGCTCTATGCCAATCCTGTTTGAATTTCATGTCTTTTGCGTACCTCTTTAAGTTTTTTTCTCAGACTCATTGCATCAATCTATAAGATTGTCCATTCTCTTCTGCCCATATATTCGCAGATGAATATTGTTCTACAAGTAATGTGAGATCATCTTCAAAAGCATAAACATACACAAGAATTATCATTCTGATTCACGTTGGATTCCGCCAATACATCTGTCACGCCAACTGTTGCACATAAACTTCCAGTTATTGTAATTTTAGAAATCATTTTAAATAAAGTAGCTAAACCAACACTATTTCCACTTTTTATATTTTTCATACGCATATCCCCCATTTCACTAATTTTTCAAGTATATCGCTCAAACTTTATTTCTTTTTCCAATAAATCTTATATATATCGTACTTCATTACCAGCCGCAATCCATTCGTCCTACTAACGGAAAGGCATCCTTTTTCCAATGATTGATCCTCGTAACAAATCACTTGATACGTAATATCCTTACTTCCAATCTGGTAACTTCCTTTTCCTCCATTTCCAATTCCAACAGCGTAATTAAATTTTCCGCTGGATGTGAAGTTCATTTCGCTTCCATATTTAAAACCTGTTCCATATATCCGAAACATAGAAGTTCCATTCTTAGCCATAGTTGTTTTCTCATCAATCACCCAGGAACCCTTAATAGAATTTCTGTTCACAATAGGTCTTTTAACCGTTACCGTACATTTTGCTTTTTTTCCTTTATACTTTGCTGTTATTGTTACTTTTCCACTATTTTTCGCCTTCAACAAACCATTTTTTCCTTTGGAATTTACACTCACAATTTGAGGATTACTGGAAGACCACCTTACCTTTGAGTTTCCTGGAATAGATTTAATCGTTTCCTTTTCTCCCACCAATAACTGAATTTTGGATTTATTAAGCCTAATCCCATCCGCGTACACAACATTAATGGATAACAAAATTCCTAAAAAGCATCCTAATAAAAACAATATTTTACATTTACTTTTTTTCATCATGCACCTCTTCTTTCCATACTTTTGTATAAATTTTGTACAATTTCTCTTTATTTTTAGTACATATATTTACTATTTTCAATAGTGAATATTTTTCTTATGCTAAAATTACTCAAAATGTATATTACCTTACATTTTTCTTTATACTATACAAAAGAGAAAATGAAGTGTCATTCTAATCTGACATTTTCAGGAGGAATTACTTGGATTACAGACAACGTATTCGCGATTTGCGGGAGGATGCAGATAAGACGCAGACTCAGATTGCAGAATACCTTGGTACTTCTCAGACCATGTACGCTCGTTATGAACGTGGAGCCAATGAGATGCCGATCCGTTATCTGGTTGCTCTGTGCAAGTACTATCAGGTCTCTGCAGACTATATCCTCGGATTTACCAACCGAAAAATCCCTCTGCCCTCTGACACTTCCCGAAAAAAATAACAAATCCGTAACTGTTTTCCTTTTTTGAGGATGTCTGTTACGGATTTGTTATTTTTTAGGATTACTATTCTGATTATTTGTCGAATCATGTCGAACTCTTTTTATTGCATTTTAGTCCTGTATGTACTATACTATAACAAAGCATTTCATTTCAGTAAGTCTATTTGATATCATCTCTGGTATCTTCGGCGCTCTGCCGATTCAGAAATCTCATGCTTTTCCCATATAACAGCAGGAAGGTTTCTGAACAGAATGTAGAGATTTACATTAACAGACCTTCCACCATCTTCATAAGGAGGTCTTCTATGAACAGTGTAGCTTTACCAGTAAACCGAATCTACAAAGATCGACTCTACAAAATGATCTTTAATGACAAATCAGAATTACTGAAACTTTACAATGCAATTAACGGAACTCACTATGATGATCCCGCAATGCTCACAATTACCACATTGGACAACGCGATTTACATGACTATGGAGAATGATCTTTCTTTCATCATTGATATGCGTTTAGCCCTTTATGAGCAGCAATCCACGGTAAATCCTAATCTGCCTTTACGTTTTCTTATGTACATAGCAGATATTTACTCTGCTTATGTAAAAGACATGAACATTTACAGTTCTAAGAAGCTGCAGATTCCGCTGCCTTCCTTTGTTATCTTTTATAACGGAGTACAGTCTCAACCAGACAGGGCAGAATTTCTTCTTTCAGAATTATTCCATCCCACTAGCAACGAACCTGCACTGGAGTTGAAGGCCGTCATGCTTAACATCAATAAAGGGCATAACCAGGAATTAATGAATGCTTGCCACACACTCAGAGATTACTCTGAATATGTAGCACGCATTCGTACCTATTCTGGTAAAATGCCATTAGCTGACGCAGTTGAGAAAACGATTACCGAGTGTATCTAGGAAAACATCTTGCAGGATTTTCTCCTAAAGAATAGAGCGGAGGCAAAAGCTATGAGTATCTATGAATATGACGAAGAAAAAACAATGCGTATGTTTCGTAAAGAAACATTAGAAGATGGCATTCATGCTGTGATAAAAACTTGCAGAAAATTTAACATTCCCTCAGATGATATTATCCAAAGCCTAATTGCCAATTTTCAGATTTCCGAAAATGAAGCGAAAAAATATCTGGATAAATATACGACACAAAGTTCATAAACGCATGTCAAGTAAGAGGAAGGCGAAAAATCCTTCTGACACTTCCTGACGAAAATAACAAATCCGTAACTGTTTTTTCTTTTTAGGATGTCTGTTACGGATTTGTTATTTTTTTAGAATTACCGTTCGAGCTATTTGTCGAATCATGTCGAACTTTTTTTCTTGCAAAGCAGCCCATGAATAATTGTAATTTCATAATATCCTTGCGCAAAACTGGCAGAGGATAAATACTTTCCTCATCTGGAAGTACATCCCCCGCCGCCTTATTTCCTACAGAAATTCCTTCAATTTCTCCACATTCTCCTCTTCAAATTCCTGCAGCCGTTCCATCAGCTTTTTGATGTCTTTCTCCACGTCATTTTCGTACTGATGAAGCTTTTTCACGGCTTCGGTGATTCCCATGCTGCTGCCCTGGATCAGCATTCTAGCGATGTGGGAGGTGGAGTCGTCAGCCATGGTCTGGAGGTTGACCATAAGGTAGGTGCGGATTTTTTCGAAGGTGCCAAGACCTTTTTCGTCATATCCGCTCCGATTCAGAATATCCCTGGCTTCGTTATGGAACTTTCTATAGCCCTCGATTTGCTTTTCCAGATATGTCTGCAATTTTTCGTCTTCCGTGATCTCAAGCAGCTGCTCCAAGGTGTCTATACCCATCTGGGAATTCTGATACACATAATTTAAAAATTCTACATTGGCATTCATAAGCGCGTCTCCTTTACTGTAAATCCATTTCTTCACATATGAAATGATAAAACTATCCTCTATGTCTATTGTAGAATCCCCATTTTTGCCGTTATTATTCCAATACACGCCCATATTCTGTCCTTCTTTTCGCTAAGTATAATTTCCAAATCAACCCATAGCCTACTTGCGCCATTTTGTTATTTTGATAAAGATTCCCTCCAAGCCATGCTTCCATGGGCAAAGAAGCCACAAATATTTGAAAGGTTGGACAATATGAACAACAGAAGCAGACCATACAAAACCTCAACTTGCAGCTATTCACTTTTACTCATACTTCACAATTTCCTTCTTCAGCCTCTTCATGATCCGTTTTTCCAGCCTGGAAATATAAGACTGGGAAATTCCCAGAAGGTCCGCCACTTCTTTCTGTGTTTTTTCCCTTCCCTCCTGTCTTCCAAGCCCGAACCGCAGTTTGATAATCGTCTGCTCCCTTGGAGAAAGCTTGGAAATTGCTTTTCCAAGAAGCTTGATTTCCACCTCGTTCTCCAGTCTCTGGGAGATCACATCATCATCCGTTCCCAAAATATCGGAAAGCAAAAGCTCGTTTCCGTCCCAGTCCACATTCAGAGGCTCATCTATGGAAACCTCCATTTTCGTCTTACTGTTACGTCTGAGATACATAAGAATTTCGTTTTCAATACATCTGGATGCATACGTAGCCAGCTTAATATTTTTTACCGGGTTAAAAGTATTGATTGCCTTGATTAGCCCAATCGTACCAATGGAGATCAGATCCTCCACACTCACACCTGTATTATCAAACTTTTTGGCTATATAGACCACCAGCCTGAGATTGTGCTCGATCAAGATAGACTTAGCTTCTTTCTCCTCTGGTGTACCCAGTTTTTCAAGAATCCTTGCTTCTCTTTGTGTTTCCAGTGGCGGCGGCAGAATATCACTTCCACCAATATAATAAACCTCTCCCTGTCTGCCGAGCAGGAATCTGGGCATTACCTGAAATGGATAATAAGCTGCACTTGCTGATCTGTTCATGAATAAGTCCCCCTCCTAATGCAATATTCTGGAATTCAACAGTACCTGGTACTCTTTTCCCAAAGCAGAGGGTTCCACGGCCAGCGCCAGCACCGGATTTGCCACATGAATCACCTCCCTGGGAGTGTGAATACAAAGGTCATCTAACACCACTGCCAACAGCACGCCCTCCTCCCCGATTGTCTTATAGGGTAAAAAGTGCGGGTGCAAATCAGCCGGCTCTGTACTTTCCAGCTCCCCTGGGTTCTCCTTAAGGTGCTTCAGCCTGTCTGCATTTTCCTGAGGAAGCAATGCTTCCAGAACCTCCGGTTTTATAATAAAAACCTCCTTCTGGCTGATGGGGTCTACAAGAAAATTTCCTGTATCCAAAAGCCCGAAAAACGGTTGTACATTTCCCTGATAGGACAGGGTGACCGGATAAATGTTTTTCCATCTGGCGCGGAAAGAATCGCTAAGATAAATCAGTGCGCTAAGTCCCATGTAGGCTCCTGCGGCAACAATCAAAAACCGTATAGGTGTCGCCTTTTTTACAGATGCCGCTTCCATAAGACCTCCCATGAAAAAAGCCATCAGGTAAACTGTCACCAGAGCTTTTACCAGAAGTCCGTTTTTCTTAAGATCCAGTCCGAGAACCAGCATGCACCAGGCACAACCGCCATGGAGCAGTACCTTTGCAGGAAAAATCATATCCGGCAGTACATATAAAATGAGGCAGGAAAACAGAGCGCCAACGGCTGCCGCCAGCAAAATCCTTCCACGATTTCTTTTTCGCAGGAAAAGCTTTCCTACAATGCGAAGAAGAACGTAATCCATTAAAAGATTCGTCAGAAAGACGATGTCTATGTATACGTCATAATACATAAAAAGCCCCCTGTGGCCTGTCGTCCGTTACCTTTTGTGGTAACGTCAATCCTTCACTTTGGTAAGTGAACCCATTATACGGTCACAGAGGGCGCAGATTTTGTCAAAAAGGGGCGGGAAACCCTAAGAATTTCTCGCCCCAAATCGACAGCATGATCTGTCATTTTTCGTTATTTTGTTCTAAATTAATTCAGTCAATATTATTTTCAATTAAAGCAATTCATTTTTTCATGCTTCGTGCAAAATTAATTCTACTGCTTTAATTCGTCTTCTTCATTTTTCTCATGTAAAGCATCCAGAAGACTTCTCAGTTCGCCAATCGGAAACTGTCCCGGTGCAGATGCGGCGCCTACTGTTCCAAAGGTAATGCCAGAGCCGAAGTTCTCTCCGGAAATTCGGGTAATAGAACCAATACTTCCCATTGCCATGGATACCAAAGGCTTTTCGCACTCCTGTCTCATAGCATTTGTTGCCTCCATAATTGTTGCCACGTCTTCGAAACCATGAGGCATTACCGCCATTTTCAAAATATCAGCGCCTGATTTTTCCATTTCGCGGAAGCGGTTTAAAAGAATCTCCTGGCTGTCTGTTTTGTGGAAGTCATGGGAAGAAGCGATCACTTTGACTCCTTCTTTTTGAAGCTCTGCCACCAGCTTTTTCTTCTCTTCCGAATTACTCATAATTTCCACATCAACCAGGTCTGCTTTTTTGCCTTTTGCAGTATTTATATTGCAGGCAGCGTAATCCTCCAGAGAAATGGTAATATTTCCGCCTTCCTCACTTGTCCGGATTGTAAAAAGCAGTGGTGTTTCACCAAGAATTTCTGCCAACGCTTCAAGCACATTCTGGCAGGCTTCCGGATTCATCAGTTCTTCAAAGAAATCTGCACGCCATTCCACCAGATCTGCAGCCGCTTTTTTCGCATCCTCTGCTTCCTGACAGATTTTTTCTCTGCTGGTTCCAGTAAGAGGAACGCAGATTTTCGGGATTCCTGCTCCGATGGTCAGGTTCTTTATCTGAATAGGTTTTGTCATTTCTTGACATCTCCTTTCTCATAGAATAATATATACTTAGTAACGCTTTAATGATTTCCAGTTTTAAACTAAATGAAAGTTCATGTTCCAATATCTTAGGGCTGTTCACACTAGAGCGTGTTTGAAAAAGGCTTTCTGCAAGATGTGCGTCACAATTTGTGGGAGATTTCGCTCGGATGAGGGCGCCGTAGCGGGCTACGGCAACCGAATTCGGGTGAAATATACCGCAAAGTGGGGCGTGCAGATTGCGGGAATGATTTTTCAAACACGCTCTACCCCAGATCAGTCACTGCTATTGCCCTGGACTTTCAGAATAATAGAAACTTCAGGAGGTACCTTATGATCCCAATTACTGGTCACACACAGCTTACCGCACTTCTCGGAAGTCCGGTGGCGCACAGCATTTCCCCTCTTATGCACAATGAAGCTTTCCATCTTCTTGATCTTGATTACACGTATCTTTGTTTTGATGTAAATGAGGAAAATCTGAAAGCAGCTGTCACAGGACTGAAAACCTGCGGAATCCGTGGCTTCAACCTTACCATGCCAAACAAAAACAAGATCGTGGAGCTTCTGGACGAGCTTTCCCCCGCTGCCCGACTGATCGGCGCTGTGAACACCGTAGTCAATGACAATGGACGCCTTACCGGCTATAACACTGACGGTGTAGGATACATGCAGGCTGTCAGAGATGCAAGATATAATGTGATCGGAAAAACCATCACCATCATGGGGGCCGGCGGTGCAGCTACTGCCATCTGTGCACAGGCTGCCCTTGACGGGGTAAAAAAAATCCATATTTTTGCCCGTGAGACCAGTCGTTTCTGGAACCGCACACAGAAGCTGGTGGAAAATATCAACGCCACTCTTCCCTGCCAGGCCATTCTTCACAAAAACAAGGATAAAGAAGAACTGGCACAGGCTATCTCCGAGAGTGCGCTTCTTCTCAATGCCACCTCAGTGGGGATGGCTCCTGATACAGAAGGGTCCATTATTGAAGATACCAGTCTTTATCATCCGGATCTGATCGTGTCAGATGTGATCTACAATCCCCGTGAGACACGATTCTTGCGCGAAGCAAGAGAAGCTGGTTGCCGCACCTTCAACGGTATGTATATGCTGCTTTACCAGGGAGCTGAAGCGTTCCGTCTGTGGACAGGAAAAGAAATGCCAGTGGAGGAAATTAAGGCGAAATACTTTTCCGAATAATGCATTCATCTGCTATAATTCACAAGATTATATATTTTTTCACCTAATCCAGCTATATTTTATAACAATGTTAATATTTTCAAGAAAGGCGCCGCATCTCACAGCAGCGCCTTTCTTTTATATGGAAATCACGTTCCTATTTACTCACTTAAAACTTTTTCGGAAAATCCGGCTTATTTCTGCTCTTCCTGAACCTCTACCTTACGGTTCTCTCTGCTCTTGATCTCAGCTTTGATAGAAGTAATGAACTCTCCAAGATCCTTCGCACCTTCATCTCCCAGGAAACGGCTTCTTACAGAAACTTTGCCCTCTTCCTCTTCTTTGGCACCAACAACCAGCATATAAGGAATCTTCTGAAGTCTTGCCTCACGGATCTTGTAACCGATTTTCTCAGCACGGGTATCAATTTCGACACGAATACCAGCCTCTTTCAGCTCATCCAGAACCTTATTTGCATAATCCATATATTTGTCAGAGATTGGAAGTACTTTAACCTGTACAGGAGCAAGCCATGTAGGGAAAGCACCTGCAAAGTGCTCGATCAGGATACCGATGAATCGCTCAATAGAACCGAATGCAACACGGTGGATCATGATCGGACGATGTTTCTCTCCATCAGCTCCGATGTACTCACAGTTGAAACGGAGCGGAAGCTGGAAATCAAGCTGGATAGTACCACACTGCCAGGTTCTTC
>ERZ773133.1161-NODE-1161-length-31788-cov-11.815366_pt1 | contig 31788 bp, 26 predicted proteins | sample MGYA00580861_ERZ773133 | MGnify/ENA primary metagenome ERZ773133 (study PRJEB29015, sample SAMEA2737844) | human gut metagenome | biome: human gut; feature: human-associated habitat; material: faeces | place: China | collected 2012 ...
AGCTTTTTTAGACTTTCTTGAAAGAAAGTCAGCAAAGAACTTTCAGCGCTGTTAAGATTTGGATTGCGCTTTAAAACCCTCTGTATCATACGTTTTACTGCCATAGACCGTAAATATTGATAACATCAGGCGGTCGATAATCTGCTTATGAAATCCATAGCTAAATAGTACGGTACAAGGGTTTTGAGCGCACATTGTGACACATTCCGTTGTGTACGCTGTGAGCTGTAAGCGCTGGAGGGACTGTTTGAGGCATTGACGATTCCCAGCTAAAGCTTTTCTCTGTACTGCAATGCCGAGTTGCCCGGAAGCCGGACAGCGAGCAAAGTTAAACAGGAATTGTCACAGTGCGCAAAGTTCTTTCCGAAGCTTTCTTTCAAGAAAGCTTCATAAATAAAACTAAAAATTATTTTCACAAATGTAACCTGAGGTTACAAACACAAAAAACAAAACCAAATTATGAAAGGAGCTGAAAATATGACTGTCAGCAAAAATCCTACTTCCCTCAAACTTTCCATGGACGTAGAAAACGGCACCAACGCCCTTGGCGCCATGCAAACCAAAAGCACCTCTGTCGGCAGTGTCCGCCTGGACGCCGAAGCCGCCAAATGCCTCGCAGTTACCGAAGCCATCGGCGAACTGATGAGTCACGCCGTAGTTAACGTCTACGTTACCGAAAAAGCCGAACTCGACAAAGCAGAATAACACCCACCTGCAAACAAAAATCTAATGTAAAGGAGAACAAACATGGAAAAAACTTTAGAACTCATCTTCACCAAAAGCGATGGCGCTAAAAAAACTTTAAGCATCGCCGACCCTCGTGAAGACGTTACCTTAGCCGAAGCGCAGGCAGCAGCAGCCAGGATCATCGAAGCAGGCGTGCTGACCAGCGGCGGCCTGGGGCTGAATGAATTCGTCGAAGCCCGCATCAAGGTCGTTACCGTTACCGTGCTGGCTTAACCGCCATGGATACCAAAGAAATTTTCAGCGCCGTCGGCAACTTCGGTTTCCCGATGGTACTGAGCTGGTATCTGCTGCTGCGTATGGAGCAGCGGCTGGATAAGCTGACCAGCTGCCTGAACGAACTGAGCCGGGCCATCATCAGCAAACACAGAGAACTGTAAAACAAACAGAGAAACGAGGTACGACATCAATAGCAAATACACAAAGCTCCTGCACTGGTTACGCCTTTTGGCCTACATCATAAGCAGAAAATAACAAACCAAATCAGCGATATGAAACTTACTTCATATCGCTGATTTTTTACTTTAAATTCCCAAGCTTCATTTTTACCTGCCTGCAAGCTCCGGATTATCACGCAGATACTGCTCCATAAAATGCTTGGCCGCCATACCATAATATCTTACAGCAGTCTGCATATTTCCCCGACGTTCAGCAAGCGCAGCCGCCATACACTCCTGTCTGGCAGTTTCCAAAAGCTGCGGCATCGTATTTTGGTAGTGCTTTGTAAAACTATTTATAGTTACTACATAGTATTTCCGTGCCTGCTCATACTCATTCTGCAGCTCTGCCGTCGTGCCGGCTAAAAAAGCCGCTTTTACTGTTGTCGGTTCTACTGGCTGCAAATCACACCACGGCGACTGCCGAACATAGCGCCAGTACAGCTCGCGTATTTCCGGCAGGCAGCCATGCGTCCAGGCCTTTGCTTCGTTGACGCAGTGCAGTAATGCCGTATTAGCGGGATAGACCGCCATCAGCGGATTATTCACTTCGATCAGAAAATTAAACCTTTTGTCTAATTCTAGAAAAGCACCGTTCAACACGGCATTCAAAGCATCCTGTTCAAGCATATTCAGCTTACTGTTGTACTGTTGGTAATATTCTGTCATCTGCGTTGTCAATTTTTGACAACGCCAAATTACTAAGTCAAGCACCAAAACACCTGCAAAACAATATCTGCCACTGTCCAGCTGCAAACGTGCAGCATTTTTAATACTTTTAGTATCCAGTACTGCGGCAACAGGACATCCTTGTAAAGCTATTTCAAACAATTCGTCGAGCCGCTGCAGACAGATCACGTCCACATCCATATACACCATTCGTTCAACTTCAATATTCAGCATTTGCGGCAGCAATATCCGCAGCAATACTGACCGATTGAGACGTGTCGGCGCATCAGCCTTGATTGGCTTTAAAGCGTCAAGCTGATCCTGCATCTCATAGACGGTGATCCTGACATTACCATATATTTTTCTGAAATTTTCTAATTTATGCCTGTCATTAGCCTCTATTCCGTCACAGGCCAGATGAAAATGCAACTCCCTGTCCGGATGCAGCACAACAAGATTCGTCATCAGCACCCCGGCATATTTAACATAATTGGCATCCACGCCAAAACCAAAATGCAATGTCCGCTTCTTCATAGTAAAACTCCCTGTGCTCAAATCACATTTCCAATTCGTTTTCTGCCTCGCTTAGAAGCTGTATCTTACGCCCAGATTAGCGCGCCATTTGGTTCTGATGACGCTGCCTGTAGTTTTTTCGATCTCGCCATACAGATTTGTACCTTTACTCATTTTCGCATTGAAGCCGATACCATATTCCAGCCACGTATCGCTGCCGCCGCTTTCATAGCTTCTGGTAACAGCGCCATAGCTGGCTCTGGTCGCCACTTCTCCCTTAAACTCACGGGCCAGTGACAGTTTGGCATAGATGTTGCTTTGTTCCTGCTGCCTGCCTACCGTAAAGCCGACGCGCCAGATCAGCGAATTAAAGGCGTCATTGCTGACTTTAGCGCCGTCTTTATCGTTCAGGGACATAGTATAATCGCTGCCGCCGATACGGCTGTAGGTCAGCTCGGCCTGCGGTTCGATGTAGAAATTATTTTTCAAGTTCTGACGGTAGCCATATTCCGTAGTGATGCTGAAACCGTTGCTGCCGTAGTCAGAGCCATAACGGTCGGTTCCTTTGATCGTAGTAAAGTCGCTGTTGATGCGGCCGTACTTGACGATCAGGTCGGCAAAATGCCCTTTATCGCCCACATAGCTGCCATAAACGCCAAACAGCGTCGAATTGATATCGCCGTCAGTATGATTGCCGCTGACATCACCATCCAGATGTGAAACAGTAAAGCCGGTGAACAGCCTGCCGTTTTTTAAATTGTTTTGGTAGTCATAACCGCCCTGCACAGCTTTGTAGCTCAAGTCGCTCTGCTGGCCTTGGACGACTTCATTTTTGCCGCCATACATCCTTACCCAGGCCCCGGCTTCATCATTGCCGTTACGCAGATCGCCCATGCGCCGCAGCAGGTCGTTGTTTTCTGCCCGCCAGGCCGAGGCTGCGTTCAGCATCGTTGTGGCGCCGATTTCTGCCAGGGTCAGCGCCGAACCTTTTTCGCCGGCTGTACCGGTGCTGCGAAAATTTTCCGCGGTAACTTTTTTTATGATCCAGCCACCTTCTGAAACATCATATTCCAGTTCCGGCGTAACATCAGCCAGTGTCAGGCCGGCGTCCAGATCCATATCCTTATATTTGCTGCCTTCTATCGTAGTATTGCTGTTTGTCATATTACTGCCGTCTACCTTCGCCACCACGATCTTTTTATCCGCTACGTCAAGGACAGGTACAGACGAAGAAATACTTGGATCGGCCACGATCTGGATGAAATATTTGTCATTGCCGCTGTAGCCGGCATCAGCATTCAGCACTACTTTATCAGCAATGCCCGTACCGCCGTTATTGATACCCATAACGTCACTGCCGATGCGGAAGGTCGTGCCGCTATTGCCGCTGACATTGCTGGTGATACCATTCAGGGTAAAGATCCTTGCCGTTCCCGCATTGGCCCTTGCCACGCCCGGCTGGCTGTGGTACAGGTCGATGATGCCGCCGTCAAGTTTGAGTGACATCTCCTTATAATCACCACCACCAGAATTTACAGTTTCGTCGTTCCCATATGTGTCAGTGACCGGATACCAGACAGCACTATTAGTAAGTGTAAACCTTATTTGCTGAAGATTACTTCCAGCTTCTAGTTTAAGATCACCTGCCAGATAAGAATCCTCATTAGTCAAATGCAGATCCAACAGATTTTGCTGGGGAGAACCATTTCCATCCTTGACACCGACGTTACCCAGCAGCTGCACAGTTTTATTATCATCAGGATTAACATTCAGTGTAACTGTCTGACCACTATTAGCAGCAGCCAAAAGTAAAGCGTACTGCCCGGCATCAGCTTTCGCTATAATGTCATTTTTCATATTTAAAGTAGTCTTCTCACCACTATACAAATATCTAGCGCTCACAATCACTGCATCCTTTGACGTATTTACCGCATCTACATCGATCCTGCCGTTGAAATCTACTGTATTAAGGGGAATAGTGCTACCTACCCGTGCGAAATTTACCAAAAGTCCTCCTGCAATTCCCGACCCGCCCGCAATAATATCAGCAGACGTAATAATTTTATCATCATTGATAGGCGAGGAACCGTTTGTAGTTACAGTTTCCAAAGCAGTATCACCATAACCGAAGGCCTCTGCCCGATCGCCGCAAAACATCCCTCCCGCATATACCAGCGACATAGCCAGCAATGTCCTCATTATCTTTTTATTTAACTCTCCTTTTTTACTCATTTTCCACCCTGACCTTTCTTCATTGATTTTTATAGTTATGCTGCGCCAGGCGCAGTTCCTACCCTGATCTTTTGGAACACTGCAGCAGCTTCAGCAGCAGGCGCACTTCCTCCAGCGAGTACTGCTCCTGTTCGTCAGTTTCTGCGGCTGCAGTTTCAGGCACACGCTCACTTTTTGCACCCGCCGCCTGTTCGTCAGCCCCGGCATCATGTTCCTGTGCCCATTCAGCCGCCGCTTTTCTGTCCAGCAGTGTTTCCAGCGTGCAGCCCAAAACATTGGCGCTGCGTACCAGCAGCTTTAAGCTGACCTGCACATTGTTATGCTCGATATTACTCAGATGGGTCTGACTGATGCCGATACGTTCGACAAACTGCTGCTGGTTGAACTGACAGGCACCGCGCAGCAGGCGGATATTACTGCCGATACGCGGCAGCCAGCTTTCATCGTACATACTTCACCTCAGCCCTCAAAAACATTAGTATTTTAGTTTAAAATATCGAAACCAAAGCATCGCTTTTTTGTTTTATATCAAAAACATTTGTTATAGTAATAATCGTAATCATTATAGCACGTTTGTACCCCCCCGCAAGACACTTACTTTGAACTTGTGTAACCCGTCTGCGAGTCTTGCCCGGCGCATTACGCCAGCGGCTTTACAACTATCATCGTCTGCGCGTTTTTTATGGTTCTGTTACTTTTGCGTTTCGGCAACCGCCAAAATCAGTACTGGCAGCCAGTTTATTTCCGTACCAAAGGAAATAAAAAAAGACCCTGTAAAGGGTCTTGGGATAGCCGTCACAAAAGTTCTTATTGCCGCTTGCTCTGCATCTACTTTAGCGCAAAGAATAGGTTGTTATTTTCACCTCCATCGAGTGTATACTATTAACGGTATTACTTTGCTTATTAGGCATCTTAACATCCGCCTAATATGTATTCACTATGACTGACAGAGCATTAGCATAATATCGCATAGAATCTTTTTTATTTTACTAACCCATAAAATTCGCTTATAGAATTGTATGTTTTATTGCAAATATATGTTATGTTTTATAATTTTTACTATTTGCTTTTGATTGTATTATTAATTAAAAAGATATATAATGAAAATGGTTATTTTATATTCATTTTATTTGATTTTTTATGGAGTTTCTATCTACAACCTGATGAAAAAGCTCAAGTCGCCGGCACTTTATGCAGTTAGTTGGGCATCAAAGACCCCAGCAAGGAACGTGTATTGGTATTGCTGAGGTAAATGCAAATTTCCACATGAATTGTTTTCTTGAAAATGCTGTAAAAACAAGAGCATACAAAGGAGTGTTTTTATATGCCACGTTCAATTGATTTTATTTACTCTAAAGAGCAAGCGATAGAAAAAGTTAGAGAGATACTTTCTCTTAATGGCATTAACAATGCTATTGAAAAAGAAATAAATAATGGGTCTGGCCTGAAGTTCACTTTTTCACAAGGAAAAGAATTTAGTATTATTTTGTATTTCAAAAGAGCTTCATCATCAAAAATTTTTTTTGAAAGAACGACAGATGACATTATTGCATGGTTTTTACCACCAAAAGATTTACCAGATGAAGTGTTTGTTGATGAGCAACTTTATAACCCAAGTGTACCAATTCATGCATCATTTAAAATCAAGACAGCAAAAAGTCAAGAGACAATACGTGCAAAAATTTTAGAGATGTTTTCTGATGTGGTTGAAACTAAACCAAAAGAGACAATCTTTTATAAAGTACGTATTGAAAAAAACAATGTTGCTTTAACGGTTACACAATTTGTTAATGGAACGATATTGTTACAGGGAGTAGATTCTTCCTTGGTTTCAGATGTATTGTCTATCATTCAAAAAATCAATCCAATTACTGAAAAAGAAAATGCATTAATGTATGTACCTAAAAACGAGCAAAAAGCTGTTGCCGCAGCAATAGATACTATCCCCAATATTTTCGTAGACCTATATGACGAAGCAAAAAGCCGTATATCTCAAGATGCTTTTGAGTTTCTGTTCAATAATGATCAACAGACACTCGTTAGCGCCATCGGTATATTAAAAGCTGTAAAGCAAACTGACTTGAAAATTCCGCTATATAATCCAGTCCTGTATCCCTTTGCAAAAGTGTTTGAAGGCTTTATCATCCGATTGATGATAGATAAATGCTTTTTTACATATGACAAATATCAGTCTAATTCAGAAATCGCTAGAATCGGAAATGCTTTACGAGAAAAGAAATTTGAAAAATATATAAAAGACAAAAAAAGAGATGGAAATATCGTTGATAAGTTACGTGTAATGTGGGAGGATTTGCGTTGCCATGAACTACATTCAGACCCAGCGCAAAATCCACAAATTATTAATCTTGCAGATGTACAGCAAGTGGAGAATAGAATTGGAGAAATCTCATCATCCATTATGGATGGTTATAGAATCCTAGTAGAGAATGGTTACACCGAAGCAGAAATGTTAGCACAGAGAGAAAAAAAAACTCCTTCCATAAAGCCAGATAATATTCAATCACCTGTAATTAAAGATATTCCAAAATTTGATAGTCATATTGGAACAGATGAATCAGGCAAGGGAGATTATTTTGGGCCTTTGGTTATAGCAGGTGTTTTTGTCAATAACAATATAGAAAAAAAGCTAATAGAACTTGGAGTTCAAGATAGTAAAAGCAATTCTGATTCCAAAAATCAAGAACTTGCAAGGAAAATAAAAGAAATTTTGATGCCAGAACAATATAGTGTGGTCTTTATCAGTCCAGAAAAATATAATCAATTGTATTCAAAAATCAAAAATCTAAATAAACTTTTGGCTTGGGGCCATGCTCGGGCGATTGAAAACATTCTAAAAAAGGTTAACTGTAACAATGTCATATCAGATCAATTTGGTGATGAAGAACTTATCAAAAAAGCATTGCTTGAACAAGGCAAGAAGGCCACGCTCATTCAAACCCCAAAAGCAGAAAGAGATATTGCTGTAGCAGCGGCCTCAATTTTGGCGAGAGATATTTATTTACAACAAAGATCACTATTAGGACGTCAAGTTGGAATGGCTCTGCCTAAAGGTGCTTCGCCAGCTGTCGAAGAAGCTGCACATCAAATAATTAAAAAATATGGTAATGATATCCTTTTGAAATATGTAAAGTATCACTTTAAGACAACAGAAAAAATTTTGAGGAGTTAGTATGGATAATCGGGAACTCGCAAAACAGCTTAAAAACAATAAGCAGTATGATAAAGCTGCGCCCCTATTTAAGGATTTATGGAAAAAAGAGCAATTGTATTGGGACGGTTGGAATTATGTTCATTGTTTGTATTTGCAGGGCATTTTAGATGTAGCATTTAATGCCTCTTTTCAAATATATAAAGATAATCCCGGATTCCTATATAACAGAAACCTTCTTGTACGTATTATTAATGATAAATACTTTAAAAATACAAAAGCTACTTATTCTAGTGAAGAAATATATTGTCTATTTGATTATGTGGATATGACATATGAAATACTACCTGATGACAGAAAAAACCAAATTGAATTTTCTGTATTTAGGACAATAAGGATTGCTAAAAAACACTCAAACAAAATACCTTTTGAGCGAATTTTAAAAATTCTATCTTATCTTCAAATTGATAATGTGTCCGACCAACCTTATAAAGGTAAATATAAAGAAATTCAATCAAACCAAGAAGCATATTACGCATATAAGACCAAAGCACTATTCTCCCTAGAAGAATATGCAGCTTGTATCGAGTGCTGTGACGAAGCATATGAAAAGATCAAAAATTTTCATCATGATAATGATATTTGGTTAAGAGAACGTAAAATGCAGTCGATTGCCGCTTTAGGTGATCTTCACACTGCAATTAAAAATGCTCGCGAACTAATTTTATTAAAAAACAGTTGGTTTCTAAAATATAGCCTTGCTCAGCTTTTATTAAAAGATGGTGCTAACAAAGAGGCAATTGTGTTTTTATGCCGAGCCGCATATACCCGTGACCCAATTGAAATGAAAGTGAACTTGCTAGTTCAGCTTGGAGACCTCATTGAAGAAACACATATAAAAGAATCTCATTTTTTGTTAGCACGGTTAACTCGACTGAAAAAAGATTGGTCTATTCCAAATGATTTACAAAATCGCTTAAATGGTGTTATTCAAAGAGATGTAGATCTATTAGATTTGAAAAAATTTTGGTTGACTAAAATTCAAGATTATTATGGTTGCCATTTTGGTACAATCGAAAGAATATCGGACAATTCAAAATCTGGTTTTATAAAAGAAAATAATCGCACTTATTACTTTAAGACCAATAATGTTATTAATGGAAAAGTTCGAAAAAATGACGATGTTACCTTTGTTTTAGTCGAATCATGGGATAGGAAAAAAGGAGTAAAATCACAGGAGGCAGACTATATTTTTATTCAAAAAAAGTTTTAATGATATAAATTATGTTCTCACCATTTGATTAAAATATCTAACAGAGAAGTACTCACTTTACCCTTGCAAAAATACAATCTAAGCAATAAGGTGATATTAAATACTATGCCTTCTCCCCTTCACAAAAACAGATTGTGTTTTTCCACTGAAGGTCTGATCTGCAATTGATATTGATGATACCGTTACCAATAACCAGTTTATTGAAAAGCTGCCCGACTCAGTGTTCTACTGAGCATTATTAGGAAGACCCAGCATCATACCCAATACTTTCTGTTTATCATCAACTGCTATATGGTGATTTTATTCTTTCATAATGCAATTATATATATCCTTTACTCCATAATGCAAAAACAACATCAATCTGACTATTATGACTAATTTCTTGCTTCATTTCTTCCTTCCAAAATTTTGCTTTTGGTATCTTTTCAAATGATTCTCCAGGATTTCTATTTAATCTTTTTAATATCTCTACTGCATAATCAGCATTTTTACTTTTTTTATGATTAACGTCTACCACTCCTAAAAAAGCATTTTTAGGGCATCCTTTTTTAGAACTGCTGCTGCCAACTCCAAAAAGTTCTTCCGCAGTTGTTATCCATGCTTCCAATGCACTGCATTTTTCCTTTCTCATTTTCTTGTAGGCTTGAATCGCACATTCACCAAATTTATTGTATTTCATATTAATCTCCGCCTCGTTCTATTTTACATAATTTAACCATCTTATTATCCGATTTTTTAATATCTCTGCATCCAGTATAACACTTCAAAATTTAGTTTACAAACCAAAGCTTATTATTTTATTTATATATTATATATTTTGCCATTTTTATAAATGCACTAACGGCCTAAAAGAAACCCCGCACAAAATTTGCGGGGTTTCTTTTTTTACATTATGCAGCGGCCACATACGGCACGCCGGGCGTCATTGCTCAAGCCGCTGTTCTTGCTCTTTTATACTCTGCCATGCTCTTTTTATTTTCTGCAGTGACATTGGTTTTGTAATATAGCCGTCCATGCCTGCTCCATAAGCTTTACTTACATCTTCAGTAAAGGCATTTGCCAACATGGCAATGCTAAGCAGATTTTTACTTTTCTTCTATGCCCTTCAGCATTTTTATGACCCGCACAACTTCGTCGATCGTGATCTCGCTGTGCTTTTTTTCGTCGGTTTTTTCTGCGCCTCTGACCAGATAATCCAAGCTTACCTGCAGGATATCACAGACCCGGCACAGCATCTGCAAAGTGATCCCGCTGCGGCCATGCTCGATATTACTCAGGTGTGTCTGCGAAATACCCAGTTTAGAGGCGCATTCAGTCTGTGAAACCGCCAGCTTCAGCCGCATGATCCTGATCCTGGTGCCGATCTCTTTATAATCGATGCTGTTATCAAATGCTTTTCTGCCCATCTGCTATTCAGATTTCGCTGTATCTTCAGCCAAAATCTGTTCTACACGATAGGAAACGGTTTTCTGTCTGGCGGCTGCGGCCTGGGCAGCCAGCTCCTGCTCGCGTTGTTTGTCTTCTATCACTTTACGGGATTTTGATTCCGAGCTTCTGCCAAAGCGGAAGGTAGCGCCGACATTAGCTGCCTTCTCACTGCCGCTGATCGAAAAACCCACGCTCAAAAGTACGTCTTTATTAGGGTTGTGGAACAGACCTGCCGCAATAGCGCTTTCACCGCTGTAAGTACCTGCCGCCATCGAGAATTGAGTCGGGGCATCCGGGTCATATTCCAGCGGATGCAGGCCGGCCATAGCGACTGCCAAAGCTCCGACTTTATCAATGCGTCCATCCAGCTCGTCGATGCGGTTGCTTAAGCCGTCGATCCGCCCGTCTAAACGCTGTACTTCCTGGATGCGTTCTGTCCGTTCGGTAGTGATTGCCTGCGTATTTTTTTCAATATTTTTTTTGTTGGTCGTGATGTCACTGGTATTTTTTTCTACAGCCTCTTTGCTGGCAATGCCTTCAGCAACCGTGATATCTTCACCAGCTTCGTTTTTCAAATGCAGCTTACCTGTTTCAGCATCATAAACAGCGTCAGCCACATCTGCTTCTTTACGCAGTTCAGCTTCTTCTTTTACTTTATTATCCACATAATCAGTCCCGGCAACCTTAATATCTACCTTTTCCTTATCATTGGTAATGATGTTCTCACCGTCAAAATTATGTTCTTTCTTTTCTACTGTGATCGTTACTGTTCCATCATCATTTTTATTATATGATATTGTGGTTTCATTATCGACATAGGTATTTTCGTCAGTTGCCAGGTCTTCGTAAAACTGCTCTTTCGAACCTTTATAACCACCGACAACAGCACTTTCATAAGCGCTTTTGCCATCCTTACCGTCTACGCCGTCCTTACCAGCAACGCCCTGCTCTCCTCTATCGCCTTTATCGCCTTTATCACCTTTATCGCCCTTTTCGCCCTGCTCTCCTTTGTCACCTTTGTCACCCTTTTCGCCTTTCAATTCTCCGTTCTCGATTTTATCATTGACATCCTTAACTGCATCAGCCAATTTTTTATCATTTTCTACCAATTTATCTTTTATTTCCGCAATCTGCCCTACTGTCAAGTCACCGGCACTCTCACGGCACTCAATGTCGTCTTTATGACCGCCACCATAATAGTCTTTATGTAATATTTCCGGGTCATCTATTTTGACACCACCTATGGTCTCAGTCTTATTCGTCGGTATCCTAGAATCACTCTGGATAATGAACCCTTTGCCTGCAGCCGCATAGCCTTTTAAACAAAAGTCCCCCCCATATGTACTCCGCCCATTATCAGGCTCAAAACGACCGCCTTTGCTAAAACCTTATTCATCCTTTTCATATTCTTTTACCCCCTTGAGATTTATTTAGCATCTTTCTAAAACATGCTAAATTTCACCGTATTTATTCAACATCCAGCAAAAAAATCCTGCTCTCTTTTTGCATATTTAAGCAATTACAAGGGATAAATTAGCCATTTTATGTATATTAATATCATATTTTATAATATAAATTCATTTTATTTCTTCATCTGCCAGCATTTATATTTTTTATGTTTATTTCTTATTTATATTATTTTCGATTATTTGCTTTTATTTCCTAACTTGCGAAATCAGAAAAAATTTTTATACATTTTACTTTTTTAAATGCCAACTCAACAGCAAATAGTATTCTTATTACAAATATAACAACTTTCAGCACACTCTGGCCGCCGTACCCGAACCGCAGCTGTCAAATAAAAATAAGACCGGAAAATCCGGTCTTATTTTACTGTCCGCTTTTTGCTTAAAACACAGTATATTTTATTTCTTTTTCAATAACAGTGCCTGTTTCAGGGTTGAATTTCATTTCGCCCCGTACCTCCGGCGTGTAAAAATCTGCTTCATATTCATAAAGCCCGTCACCGCGGTCTAATTCTACTTTAGTAAAAACAGCATTCGGAAATTCCTTACGGACCAGATTTTGCACATCATTTACTGAAAGGACGATTTTAGGGCTGCCTAAAGCGGTCTGCGCTTCCATTTTAAACTCTCTTACCTTGCCGCCGTTTCTTAAAACTTCTATTTCATAGGCGGTATTGGTTTTATTATCATAGAATTTAACGTCATAATGAGGCACGAATTCAAAGCTTTCGTCCTTAGTCACCAGATGTGTGCTGCCTGCCGGTACCCATTGAGCAGCAATACTGCGCGCCTGTTCCGCATTGATGAGTTCGGCAGCTAAAGCAGTAACTGTGATCGCCAAGGTGCAGAGAGCTGCTGCCAGCATGGCTATAGATTTTCTTTTCATATCCTTTACCTCCTTAACGGCCGTTACGTCGCCGGCCTTTGCTTTGTCTTTATTTTATAACGCCAAGATTAAAACCAGATTAAAAGCCGCATTACCTGTCAAGGCCTGCTGCGGCTGCCTTTTGAACCTAAAACATATAAACAGCTCCACTCTGTTCAAAAGATGATTTCCAGTAAATTTTTTTGAAATTTTAAAGCTGTTTCATTGTTTTTTGTTGACTGCTTTTATGCAGATCATCAGCCGTGCTGTGCTGCTCCTATCCTCAGAATAAAACCCCTGTCTGCTTAGCAGACAGGGGTTTTGCTGTTAGTTTACTTTTGCTTTCAGTTCTTCTATTTCCCGGCTTTGTTCTTCCAGCTTAGCCAGCAGCAGTTTGATTTTTTCATCCTGCGCTGCCAAAGAGCTGTCTACCTCTTTACGGGTATAAACTATATCTCGTGCTTCTGCCTTACGGTCTCTAGAGCGATCCAGCGCAAAGTTGACGCCGAAGTTGCCCATTTTGCTGCCGCCTTCAGAAACACCCAGTCCCAGTGAGAACATTACTTTTTCATTAGGGGCGTAGAAGCCGCCGACTGCTAATGCGCTTTTACCGCCGTAACCGCCGTAAGCCATGGCCAGCTCGCCCTTGTTACCGTCCTGAAAGCGAGGATGCAGCCCTGCCATCGCTGCTGACAGCGCGCCGACCGTATCGATCTCGTCACCCAGCTTATTGATATCTCTGTGGATATTGCCTATATCCTGCTGTACTGCATACAGCTGACTGCCGTTGATGGCGTCCATCGAGGTGGCGCTGACTTCGCCCGCCGCTACATTGCCGATCGTGGTGCCATTGCTGCCTTCCAGCGTGATTTTGTTTTTATTGATAGTGCCGCCGCTGTCCACATCGTATTTGATAGCGCTGTCAGAAACAGTTTTCAGCTGGTCTTCGGTCGCCGCCTGGCCGCTGGTGATATTCTCTGCGTCCCAGGCAGTATTGGTCAGACCGCCGATCGTGCCGGCACCGCCGTCGATAGTGATCTTATCGGCCGTAATAACGCCGTTGGTACCGTTCATATTGATATTACCGGTACTGATCGTACCGTTATTGCCGTCGATAGTGACTTTATTGGCGCCGCTGCCGATCTCGACTACTTCATTCAGCTTCAGCTCGTGATCGATGCCGCCGCTGTCATTAGTGGTTTTTGTGACGATAAAGTTACTGTCGCCTGTAGATACCGAGCTTTGCTGCGCGGCCAGCTCGACTGCTTCCGCCGCCGTATCGTAGATCGCTTTCAGCTGGTCTTCCGTTGCCGCCTGCCCGCTGGTGATATTATCCGGGTCCCATGTAGTATTGGTCAGGCCGTTGACCGTGCCTGCATCATCTTTATTGATCGTCACGCCGCCGGCAGTTATCGAACCGTCGCTGCCGTCGATGACAACATTGCCGTTACCGACTTCGATCTTACCGTCGCCGGTGCCGTCTACTTTGACGCCCGTACCGATCTCCAGCTCATCAGCTAGCTTCACTTCGTAATCGGTGCCGCCGCTGCTGTTGGTAGTTGACGTAACGACGACATTGCTGTCGCCTGCCGAAACAGTAGCCTGCTCAGCCGCTTTCTGCGCTACTTCATACAGCTGGCTGCCATTGACGGCATCGGTAGAAGTGGCGCTGACCTGCCCTGCCGCTACGTTTTGGATCTGACGGGTCGCCCCGGAGCTGCCTACGCTGACAACGCCCACAACATCGCTGACGCCGGCCCATTTAGTATAACTGCTGTTGCCCGTAACGCTGTTGATCGCCGTCGCTGTAGAATTATTTCCCAAAGCTACACTGTCTTTTAAGCTGATACTGATATTATTTCCCAGCGCCGCCGAATTTTCTGCACCGGAGCTGATCGTATTGTTATTGCCGATAGCAGTGCTGTTTTCAGCGGCAACTTCATTAGCAGTGCCGACTGCGGTACTGCTGCTGCCGGAAACAGTATTTCCCGTTCCGAAAACATTGCTCTTGGAACCGCTGGCAATATTATTATAGCCAAAAGCATTGGCATTATCGCCGCTGGCAGTATTGCTGAAACCAAAAGCGCTGGATGCCAGGCCGCCTGCAGTATTACCGTAACCAAAAGCACTGGCATTTTCATTCGTAGCCGTATTATTATAGCCGATCGTACTGGAACCTACGCCGCCGGCTGTATTATTGTAGCCAACTGCACTGGCAGCCAGAGCATTAGCATTATTGCCATAGCCGACAGCGCTGGCATTCTCACTTGCCGCTTTATTCCTGAAACCAACTGCGCTGGACGCCAGGCCGCTTGCCTCATTGCTATAGCCAAAAGCACTGGCATAGTCCACTTTAGCAACATTGCTGAAACCAAAAGCACTGGACGCTACACCGCCGGCAGTATTGCCATAACCGACAGCGCTGGCATTTTCATTGGCCGCTTTATTCCTGAAACCGAGCGCGCTGGACGCCAGGCCGCTCGCCTCGTTGACATAACCAAAAGCGCTGGCATTTTCGGCGCTGGCAGTATTGCTCCAGCCAAAAGCACTGGATGCCAGGCCCCCGGCAGTATTGAAATAACCAAAAGCACTGCTGGAATTAGCGGAAGCTGTATTATTGACACCGGCAACAGTGGAATCAGAAGCACTGCCACTGGAAAAAACGGGCGCCGCCTGCACATTACTCGCATACAGGCCTGAAAAAATAAAGACACCGCTGCTTAAAAAAATCATAATTTTTTTCTCTAACTGAACTTTTCGGGATTTAGACAATTCCCCACCTCTTTTCCTTAAATAGTTACTTGCTTTGTATAGTATGCTGAAACAATAAATCTGCCCCGCATCTATTTTTTATAAAGCTGTTCTGTTTTTTAGGCTGACCTCTGCTTTCTTCATCGTCTTTTCATTCGTAATAATTTAAGTAATTTTAGTTTAATTAATTTATAAACCTTAATACTTAATATTATTTATATGGATTATTTTTGCCATATTAACATATTTTCTTTGCACCTTGCAAGATATTTTTATTACAATTAAGCACTTTTTATAATTCTTATAATTTTTATAACTGTTACATTTAAAATTTCAAAAAATGATCCCTTATCTGCCGCTGTGGCAAAGGGATCATTTTTTGAAATCAGATGAGCAGCAGCAAGCTTTCTGCTGAAAATATCGCTGCTGCTTTCTATTTAAATGCTGTGAAACGGGCAAAACTGTACTGTTACTGCTGTTATTCGCCTATGGGCTGAAAGGAAAACGCCCCTAGATCGTTCTGCTTATCGAAAACGAATATAAACAGCAGAGCTTTCTCCTTACTGTATTTAGCCAGATAAGCCAGGCGGTCGCCGTCAGCATACCGCTGATAGGCCAGGAACCTGTTTTCGCGCTGCTCGCCGTAGCTGCGGCGCAGATTATTTTTCACACTGCCGAAAGTTTTTTCATCCAGCTCTGTTTGCAGCTTCGCTGACATCAGCTGGCGTATGCCGGCATATTCCATCCCGTTCTGACCGTTTAAGGCGGCAAATACCTTAACTACTGCCTGCTGCTGTTTGTTCAGGTCAGCGCCGTCGCTGGCCAGGCAAACGCTGGTCATCGCCAGACTTATGACCAGACATAGGATAAAGCTCCAGATCTTTTTCATACTTACTGCTCCTCTGCTCAGAAAGTTTGCCCCAGCCTTGCAGGCCGGGGCAAGTATAGTATTTTCTGTATTTACTTTTCTACCTGTGCTCGCAGGTATTCGATTTCACGGCTTTGTTTTTCCATTTCTCTGCTTTGTTCTTCGACCTTGGCCAGCAGCAGCTGGATCTTTTCATCCTGCGCCGCTAAAGAATTATCTACTTCTTTACGGGTATAGATGATATCTCTCGGTTCTGCCTTGCGGTCTCTAGAGCGGTCCAGTGCAAAATTGACGCCGAAGTTGCCCATTTTACTGCCGCCTTCGGAAATGCCCAGCCCCAGTGAGAACATTACTTTTTCGTTGGGGGCGTAGAAGCCGCCGACTGCTAATGCGCTTTTGCCGCCGTAGCCGCCGTAGGCCATGGCCAGCTCGCCCTTGTTACCGTCCTGGAAGCGCGGATGCAGGCCTGCCATCGCTGCTGACAGCGCGCCGACCGTATCGATCTCGTCACCCAGCTTGGTGATATCCTGATTGATATTATTGATGTCCTGCTTGACCTGATACAGCTGGCTGCCATTGACGGCGTCCATAGAGGTAGCGCTGACTTCGCCTGCCGCTACATTGCCGATCGTAGTGCCGCTGCTGCCTTCCAGCGTGATTTTACCGGTGTTGATATTACCGCCGCTGTCCACGTCATATTTGACTGCGGTATCATAAACGGTTTTCAGCTGATCTTCCGACGCAGCCTGCCCGGAAACGTAATTATCTGCGTCCCAGGTAGTATTGGTCAGACCGCCGATCGTGCCGGAACCGCCGTCGATAGTGATCTTATCGGCAGTTATCATGCCGTTGGTGCCGTTCATATTGATATTACCGGTGCTGACAGTGCCATTTGTACCGTCGATAGTGACTTTATTGGCACCGCTGCCGATTTCAACGACATCATTCAATTTCAGTTCGTGATGGTCGCCGCCGTCAGCGTTAGTGCTTTTTTCGATCAGGATATTGTTGTCGACAGCTTCCATAGTTGTATGCTTAGCTGCCAGCTCGGCCGCTTCCGCAGCTTTATCATGGATCGCTTTCAGCTGGTCTTCGGTCGCTGCCTGCCCAGATACATAATTGTCCGGGTCCCAGGTAGTATTGGTCAGGCCGTTGATCGTGCCTTCATCATCTTTATTGATCGTCACGCCGCCGGCAGTTATCGAGCCGTCGCTGCCGTCGATGACCACATTGCCGTTACCGACATCTATCTTGCCATCGCCGGTGCCGTCTACTTTGACGCCCGTACCGATCTCCAGTTCGTCGGCCAGCTTCACTTCGTAATCGGTGCCGCCGCTGCTGTTCGTGGTAGGTGTAACGACGACGTTGCTGTCGCCTGCCGAAACAGTAGCCTGCTGCGCTGCTTTCTGCGCTACTTCATACAGCTGGCTGCCGTTGACGGCATCGGTAGAAGTTGCGCTGACCTGCCCTGCCGCTACATTTTGGATCTGACGGGTCGACCCGGAGCTGCCTACGCTGACAACGCCCACGACGTCGCTGACGCCAGCCCATTTAGTATAGCTGCTGTTGCCCGTAACGCTGTTGATCGCAGTCACTGCGGAATTACTGCCCAAAGCGACGCTGTTAGCCAGCGAGATACTGGTATCGTTACCAAGCGCGAAGGAATCATCAGCTCCGGTGCTGATCGTATTGCCGTTGCCGACAGCGGAACTGGAATTAGCAGCAATATTATTGCCATAGCCAAAAGCATGGGACGAATTGCCGCCTACATTATTAAAAAGGCCTACCGCCGTTGAATAATCGCCGCTGACAGCGTTATCATAACCCAGGGCATTGGAAACGTAGCCGCTGATATTATTGCTGTGGCCAAAAGCGCTGGCGAATTCAGCAGTCACCTCGTTATTATTGCCGAAGGCACTGGAGGCGTAGCCGCTGACTCTGTTGCCGGCGCCGACAGCATTAGTGTATTCTTCTGACGCTGTATTTTCATTGCCGATAGCGTTGGATTTGACGCCGCTGGCTGTATTCTGATAGCCTACGGCGCTGGCATAACTGCCGGAAGCCGTATTCATACTGCCGATAGCGTTGCCGACATAGCCCGAGGCCGCATTGCCATAACCAAAAGCACTGGCATAATTAGCAGACGCGTTATTGCTGGCGCCCACAGCACTGCCGAGATAGCCGGCCGTTGTGTTCTGATAGCCCAGAGCACTGGCAAAGGACCCCGAAGCGTTATTGTTGACGCCGAAAGCGCTGGAGGAAGAACCCGACGCCTTGTTCAAAGCACCGAAAGCATTGGCATATTCGTTGCTCACTTCGTTGGAACGACCCACGGCGCTGGCCGAAACCGCGCTGGCCGTAGCCCTGTTCTGATAGCCGATCGCCGAAGCGGCAAAAGCCTGCGCCTGGTTATTATAGCCGATCGCGTTAGTATAATTGCCGCTGGCGGTATTATTATAGCCAAAAGCATTACTGATCTCGCCGCTGACGGTATTATTTGAACCTACGGCCGCACTGCGAATATTGCTGACCGTATTCTCCGTACCGAAAGCGCTGGCAAAATTACCGGCGATATTATTATTGTAGCCAGACGCGATAGCATGCTCGCCGCCGACCTTATTGCCGTAGCCAAAGGCACTGGCATAGCTGGCAGTAGCTTCATTATACACACCGTAAGCATTGGCATAGGCGCCGGAAGCCACATTCGAGGTACCGATGGCGTTGGCCAGATAGTTGGAAGCCGTATTATCATAACCGACCGCCGAACCAAAATCGCCTGTAACCACGTTTTTCACACCCAGCGCACTGCCCGCATAGGCCTTAGCCTCATTTTCATGCCCGAAAGCACTGGCATAACGCTCCGTCGCTTTGTTCTGCGCACCGAAGGCCTGGGAATCCTGAGCCGTAGCTTCGTTTAAATAACCGAAAGCCTGGGCATTATGGCCGCTGGCAGTATTGCTGATACCGACAGCGCCTGCCGAGATCCCTGAAGCCGTATTCTTATTTCCCAGCGCCGTAGCATCGTTAGCTGTAATATTGTTGCCGAGCCCGATCGCGCTGGAATTCTCTCCGATCGCATAGTTATCATTGCCGATCGCAGTAGAATACATCGCCATTGCCTGATTATTATTACCGATCGCACTGCCTCCGGTAGCGATCACCTGATTATTGCGTCCCATTGCTACGGCCTCTGCTGCCGAAATGGTATTGGTAAAACCAAACGCCACTGATTCATTGCCGCTGACATTATTCAAATAGCCAAAGGCGCTGGTGCTGATCCCATCTGCAAGATTGCCGGTACCGAAAGCATTGGAATTATCCGAATTCGCCTTATTGGCAGTACCAAAAGCGTTACTGTCCAAGCCATTGGCCACATTATCCTTACCAATAGCATTAGACCCGATGCCATTAGTGATATTGCCGCTGCCGATCGCGTTCGATTCATTGGCATAAGTGTTGTTTTTACTGCCGATGGCATTGGAATCCTCGGCCAAAGCCTGGTTATTCGCGCCGATCGCATTGCTGTTATCAGAAATAGCATGATTGTTATAACCTACAGCATTGGTATTCTCACCGCTGGCGTTGTTATTTACGCCGGCAACAGTCGAATTGGTCCCGGTTCCATCCGCAAAAACAGCCGCGGCATAAACATCGCCTGCACAAAACCCCGAAATCGCAAACAAACTGCTGCTCAAAAAAACTATGATTTTTTTCTCTAACTGGTATCTTTTGGATTTAGACAACTGTCTCACTCCTTCATCATCAATTTTTACTTCAAATTTTTATCTTTTATCGCACAGGGGCAGCAGGCGTGTTACAGCCTGACTTCTAATGAAAATGATTGCCCTGGCTTTTGCCTTTCCCGCTCCTTTCTGTAAATTTTTCACGCTGATTGCAAGACCCCGATTATACATAAAGGGTTGTTTGGAAATAATATTTTAAACAAAGGAAGCGACTGTATTCCCTGTCTAAAAACGTTCATCAAAGCTGCGTCTTTAAAACGCAGCGTGTATTTGGGTTTGCCGCTCTGCTTTTTTCGCAAAGCGGCACTTATGGGGAAATATTTTCAAGCAAGACGGAGGGTCGCAACGTCTTGGTGAAAACCTTACTCATCCTGTCTACTTTCGCAATATTTTAATTAATTCTTGTTTTGATAATTTCTTATTCCTTATACTTAATAGTATCTATATAGATTATTTTTGATATAATACCATATTTGTCCCCCCCGCAAGACATTTTTGTTATAAGTGAATACGCCTATCTGAAAGTCTTGCAACTGGTACCCGAACTGCAAAAAACCGCCTGCCCAGGCAGACGGTTTTGTTATTTGAATTATTTACTTGCCAGCCTTAGACAACAGCCTCTTTTCTTCTCAAACAAATAAAAAAACACCGTATGCAATCACACATACGGTGTCCCAGAACTTTTATTCTCTTTTCCAATGCTTCTGCAGCTGTTTATTTATTTCACGCACCAGCGTCGCTAAATTTAAAGGCTTGGCTAAATGGCTGTTCATACCTGCCTTTTTCGCTTCGATGATATCTTCGGCAAAAGCATCGGCTGTCATCGCCACGATCGGCACGGTTCTGGCATCGGTCTTAGCAGAAGCGCGGATCTTCTGTGTGGCTTCATAGCCGTTCATTACCGGCATCTGCACATCCATCAGCAGCAGATCATAATATCCTGCCGGCGCCGCCGCAAATTTTGCCGCGCCTTCTGCGCCGTCACAGGCACTTTCTACCACAGCGCCGGCAGATTCCAGCATTTCCATCGCTATCTCACGGTTCAAGGCGTTATCTTCCACTAATAAAAAGCGTTTACCGCTGAAATCAGTTTTACTCTTTTGTTCATCGGCAGCTGCTTGACCTAAAACATATCTCTGTAACGCCCGGCACAAAGTCGACATAAAAACAGGCTTCGTCATAAACCCGTTGACACCCGCCTGACGCGCCTTCGTTTCAACATCGGCCGAATCATATGCTGAAATCAAAATGATCGGCAGCGGTTCGCTGATAGCGCGGCGAATGATCGCCGCCGTTTCCACTCCGTCCTGATCCGGCATCCTGCAGTCCAATATCACCGCGTCGTAAGGCTCACCCGCCTGATGCGCCGCCAGGACCTTCTGCACAGCCCGCTGTCCACACGTTTCCCAGTCCGAACGAATGCCAATCTGCCGTAAAAGCTCCGTCGTATGCTCACAGACGATCACATCATCGTCGACTACGATGATCTTCAAATCGGGAAACTTAAAATTGCCCAATTCCAGTTCACTAATCGGCAGCGGCAGCCTGATCGTAAATTCAGTACCAGTACCAACCTCGCTGCTGACATCGATCGTCCCGCCCATCAAATCGACGATTTTCTTCGAGATCGCCATCCCCAGACCACTGCCTTCAGTTTTATCGATCCGGCTGTCTTTTTCGCGGGTGAAGGGTTTAAAAATATCCCTCAAAAACTCCGGCTTGATTCCGATTCCGGTATCCCTGACTGTAAATTTGAACCAGGCTTTGGCCGCATTTTCTGACGCCGTTTCTTCGATATCGAAACTGACGGTACCGCCCGGCGGCGTAAACTTGGAAGCGTTGGAAAGCACATTGATCAGTACCTGCCGCAGACGCAGCGAATCGCAGCACAGCTGCTCGTGCCTGATATGCCGCAGGCGCACGTCAAACTGCTGCTGCCTGGCCTTGACACTGCTCTGCATGATCGAAACGATAGTATCCATCACCTCCGGCAGCTCGATCACTTCTTCCGCCAGAGTCATTTTTCCGCTTTCTATCTTCGACATATCCAGCACATCATTGATCAGGCCCAGAAGATGCTGACTCGAAAGCGAGATTTTCCGCAGACAATCCTGTACCTTTTCCGGAGTGTCGATATGCGCGGAGGCAATATCTGTCATCCCCATAATAGCGTTCATCGGCGTCCTGATATCATGCGACATCCGGGAAAGAAAATCAGACTTTTCACGGTTAGCGACTTCTGCCGCCTGCAGTGCCGCCTGCAGCTCCTGTGAACGTTTTTCCAGCTGCTGCTGCAGTTCCTTTTGTTCAACGGCTTCAGTAACATCAATAAAGGTAGCGTAAATGACCGGGATATCGTTAACTTTTTGGTCGCTGAACATACCGCTGACTTTGATCCAGGAGCAGCTTCCATCTTTAAGCGGCATCCTGCAGATACATTCATAACCACTTTTCCCTTTCAGCAATGCCTGTTCAACTACCATCGCCATTTTTTCATACTCTTCCGGGTACTGCGCAAAATATTTGCGGCAGCTGTTATGATAGATCGCTTCATACTCTTGCTTTGTGTATAAAGTCTGCGAGTAAAAATAATCATTAGCCCAGACTACGGTAAAATTTTCGTCCATCAAGTGCTTGCTGACACTGACGTTCATCGCACTCATCAGCATATTGTAGTCATAGACCGTCTGCTCACTGCTTTGTTCGTTCAATTTAAGGCCGTAACTGTCAGCGTTCATGCTTTCACTTCTCTCATGATTTTAAATTTCTGCAAATTCTCTCATCAATTTAAGTTTTACAATTATTTTATTTAATATTTTCTAAACTATTCGTTATCTAATTAATATTGTAGTTATGCTTTTTGTAAAAAGCAATATTTTTTTGTAATATCATGTAATTTTACCCCTCTACAGGACAATCATACTGATTTACTTGCTCATGCTTTATAGGTTCCACATATGGGTGAATATATGTAAGCACTGCAAAAATATCATTCAACAAATCCTGCAAACTGCTTCCTGTCATCTATGCACGACAGCATAATAAAAGAACACCGTACAAAATGTACGGTGTTTTAGTGTTTTATAATTTATTTTTGGGATTCGGCCGCTGTTTAAAGCAGTGATAGCTGCAGTAATACTGCCGCCGGCGTCCAGCCAGTGCCGTATAGACATGATAGGTTTTATTGCAGGAAAATTCCTTGCCGCAGATCGGACATACCTCCAGCAGACTTTTTAAAGGACCGCTGGAACTGCTCCCGCCACCCGTTATTTCATTGCCGATAACATCATCTTCATTTTTCATAACAGTTGCTCCCATCCCGCTTATTTTTTAATTGCATCCCGTTTATTTTTTGTATTACCAGTTATACTTTTTATTATATAATTAATAAATTTATATAATTTTTCAGTACGGTTTATTATAATACATCAAATCAATTCCTGCAAGATTTTTGCCGTATAATTTATATTTTATTTTCCAAGCCTGACTTATGACGTCTTCCGGCCTTTTTTACATACAGCCTGCTGCAGATAAAAGAAGTAAACGGGATCGTAAACAGGATGCCAAAGCTGCCGATAACGGCCTGCAGGATCTCTACGACCACCATTTCCTTGTTCAGCAGATACAGCAGCGAATGGTTATAAGCAAAGAACAGCAAAACTATCGTCAGTGAACCGCCGATATATGCCAGGATCAGCGTATTGGACATCATGCCCAGGATATCGCGGCCGATATTATTGCCGGCCTGCAGCAGCATTTTCCTCGTAGGTTCAGCAGTAGTAGCCGCCAGCTCGTTCAGCGCCGAAGCAATATCCATCGCCACATCCATGATCGCTCCCAAAGCGCCGATAATGATCGCGCTGAATATGATTGCTTTCAGATCGACCGGGTCAGCAGGATTCAAAAACAGCAGGTACATGGAATCCTCGTCTACCAGCCCCGTAAGCTGCAAAAAACTGTCTGCAGACGCACTGATAAGCGCCGCAATGACAAGTCCGCCGATACAGCCCAAAATAGTCGCGACCGTTTTTCTGCTGATGCCATTCACCAGCAGCAGATTAGTCACGACAATAAAAGCACAGGTCAGGATCGTCCAGCAGTAAACGTTCTTGCCTGACAGTATCGCCGGTACAAAAACTGCAAAGATCGACAGGCAGCAAAAAAGCAGAGAGATCAAAGTATTTACGCCCTGCATCCGTCCAAAAGCGATAATACTTAAAGCAAAAACAGCAAACAGCCACATCAGTACATTACTGCGCAGATGCTCGGCATAACTCCATTCACCCTGACTGCTCTGTCCCGGCAGCAGCAGCACCTTATCGCCAACGGCTACGTCGCGCCCAACCGCAAAACTGCCGGCTTTATTCTGCGCAGCCGTCACTTTGACGCCTTCTTGCCTTCCTGACAATAATTCGGCTTCAAATCTTATCTGCTCAAATTTAGCCCCTGCTGCTGCCGGCAAAAGCTTCACTACCCTTGCCTCAACAACGTCAGTAGGCGATTTCTCTTTAAAAAAACTTAAACCCTGCACAGCAAAATAATGCCCCGCCGCAAGATACAGCACAGCCAGAATGATAGTAACGAGATAAACAAATTTATTTTTCAAGGTACGACCTCCAAAATTTATTTAAAATAAATTTTGGCAATTCTCAATTATCAAGACGCACTTTCAGCCTAATCAGCGTCAGCCTTGCCAGACTGGCAGGCAAAGCCCTGCTTCCAACACTTTCAGCCGGAACTGACAGACTCAGCAGCAATGGCAGCAGCGCCGGCAGAACATAATTAAGACAGCTGCCGATAACGCTGACCGTCAGACACACCGGACAAGCTGTTCCGCTGCAGTCATGTCCGTGACTGGCCTCTACATATAGAGGGGCCCAGACTGCGCCGACAGCAATAACCAGTATCAGCAGTAAAGCTGTTATCGATTTATAATTACTTTGTTTTAAAGTCATGGCGTTCACTCTCAAAACAAGATTTTTCTGTTACTCTATTTATTAATATACCACAAAAATTTCCGCTGACTTGTGAACTTTTCACTACTGCTCACAGTACAGCCCAGCTACTTCAGACAGTAATAAAAAACAGGCCAGCCTTCTAAAAGCTGACCTGTTTTTTATTCATGCCTGCTATCAGGCATTTTCATAATATCTGATCACTTTTATGCGCCGCATTCTTTTATCATTAGCTTTGACCGGCGCTTCATCACACTCCGGATCGACCAGATCCTCCAACCTGCACCCGAAAATACTGCGCAGCTTCAACAGCAGTTTCAAACTGCCGGGGACTCTGCCATTTTCAATATTGCTCAGGTGGGTCTGCGTTATATCCAGCATTTCCGCCAAAGCTGTTTGCTGAATGCCCTGTTTTACTCTTCTGACTTTGATTTCATTGCCTATTTTTTTCAAATCGATACTTTGCATATTCGTCCCACCACTTTCTTTAAAAATCTTTTTGCTTAGCTTTAATCAAGGTAACGAATGACCCTGACTCTCTTTTTCCTGGGTTTGTTTTCATCTTCCAGACAAAGCAGTTCGTCGATCGTACAGCCTAAAATATTTTTCAGCTGCAGCAGCAGCTCCAGGCTAAGCATAGCGCGGCCAACTTCGACGTTGCTCATATGTGTCTGCGAGATCCCTAATTTTTCTGCCATCGCTGTCTGCGAGATCAGTTTCTGCATCCTTCTTACTTTGATATTCATCCCTATTTTTTTTCTGTCTAAAGTTTCCATTTTCCACTCCTTACTGTGTACGTATGCATATAGCTTCCTTTAAAAAAATATATCCTGCATTTCTACACGTTTTTCTATTTCAAATTTCATCATAATTGCAAACTGTACACCAACATTTTTAATGTTTAATTATTTTGCCAATTAAATTAAGTATAGTTTATTGTTTTTATTATAGCATTTATTAAAAACCAGCACAATATCTTATATAAAAATGTTGCTCCAAGCCGTTTTTAATCACATATTAAACTTTTTCATATTTTTAGCAGAAGTAGTTTTGTATCAATTAATAAAATTATATTTTTTATTCGTTTACATTTGTTATTTCATTCTTTAATAAAAATAAAGTATTTTTAAATTATATCTAATCGTTTTTTTAAATAACTAAATTTACTATATGTTTTACTATAAATGTTTATGTTATAATTTACTTGTAATATTTTCGAAGGGATATTGGCGATGTTAAGCAAAAATACGCTATTTGAATTTCTTTATCAAAATTTACACGACCAGATCACCTGCGGCCATCTGAAACCTGGCGATACTCTGCCTTCCATGCCGCAGCTTGCAGCCATTTATAATGTTGGTATCCGTACCGTCAAAGATGTTTTGGCCAGATTAAAAACAGAAGGCCTGATCCAAACGACAGAACGCAAACCGGCACGTGTCATTTACCGGGCTGAAAAAAACAGTGCTTCTCAAAGCTATGCTGTTGGTCTGCTGCGGCGTCAGAAGTCGCTGACAGAAGTTTATCAAACCATGGGGCTCATTTTACCGTCCATTTTTCATTTTTCTGCCGCACACTGCGATATCAAAAAACTGCCCTCCTATCAGAAGCTGCTCAAAAAAAATAACTGTCAGGATACTGCAGCGCTCGATGCCGCTTTTTCAGCTCTGCTGAACGAACTGCTGCGCAGCTCCAACAATCTGCTCTATAACGATCTGTATAACAGTCTGAAAACTTATTCTAAGGTTACTTTAGCGGCACCTAAAAATATGCTGTTTAAGTATGATCCGGAACCCTTCCGGTTGCTGCTGGCTGCTTTACAGAGTAATGATTACCAGCTTGTCAATAAGCGTTTCAATGATATGTATCTCAGCTTTTCTGTTTCAGTCAACAAATATATCCGGAAAGTATACAAAAAATACCAACAGGCAGAGATTCCCGAACCTGTTTATGATTATAACTGGAGCGCTGAAAAAGGACGCGACCATTACTATACCCAGATCGCCCGTGACCTGATCGACAAGATCGCCGCCAGCATCTATGAGCCCGGTACACTTTTACCTTATGAAGCTGTACTGGCCAGAAACTACAAAGTCTCTATTTCCACGATCCGCAAATCGCTGGCTCTGCTCAACGAGATCGGCTTCGCAGAAACCATCAATACCAAGGGCACTATTGTCAGGCTGCCGCCTACCTTCATCACCGCTAATTGTATGCAGAACGAGCGTTACAAAAAAGATACGCTGATCTATCTCAGCGCCTTGCAGCTAATGTCAGTTATTATCAAGCCTGTCGCTGTGGCTGCAGCCGGCAGGATCGATCCCCAGACACAGAAAGCCTGGCGGTCAGAATTTGGTCAGCCAGGTAAAGTACCCCTGGCCTTAATAGTCAATTCCCTGATCGAACTTACGGAGCTGCAGCCGCTGCGGGCGATACTGCAGGAAACCAATAAACTGCTGCACTGGGGTTATTATCTGGCTTTTCACCGCCAGAATCTTGCAGGAACGACGGATACTCTTTGCAAATATACATGGCAGGCTTATTTATACCTGGAAGCACGGGATATTGAAGGTTTCAGCACTTATCTGGCAATTTGTTTTTCCTATATTCTTGAAACGATCCGTGATTTTATTATACAGCATGGCCTGCAGGAAGCCGCAAAGCTTGCAACACCTTACAAGATACCAGATTTAAATATCAAATAAAAAAATAGACCTGCCCTAAGGCAGGTCTATTTTTGGGGAATATCTTCAAACAAGGCGGAGAGGGTTGCAATCTACCTTGCCGAAAATCGACTTCACAAATTTTAAATATCGCAATATTTAAATTCGCAATATTTTAATTTATGTTATTATAGCACATTCCCATTTTTTTCAAAATAGTTTTTCAGAAATTTATTTTTAAATCAAAAAGCAGCTTCTCCATTATTAAGATGAGAAGCTGCTTTTACATTTTTCCAGGAATATTCCCTGCTGTTCTCACAGCATATTTTCATCAAATACGACAAAAACATTTTTGCCTTTTCCCTTGGCTTTATACAAAGCGCTGTCCGCTTTCTGATACAGGTCGTCAAAAGCAGCGCCGTCGTCAGATTCACAGAACACCATCCCGATACTGCAGGATATCTTCAGTCCTTCTTTTGCCGCGCCTTTAGTGTACAGACTGCAGATCTGCCCGGCTTTCACCAGGGCATTTTCCATACTGGTGATATCACACATCAGCACCGCAAATTCATCGCCGCCGATACGGCCCAGCAGATCCGAGCTGCGGAAGCTGCGCTCAAGATTGGCAGTAAGCTCACACAGCACCGTATCACCGAAGGCATGTCCCCTGCTGTCGTTAACATTTTTAAAATCATCAATATCCAGCAGGAAAAAGGCATGCTGCCGTTTCGAGCTGTCAGTTAAAACCTCATTGACATATTTTTCAAAAACAGCCCGGTTATAAATACCCGTCAAAGGATCACGCTCAGCCTTATGCTGCATCCGTGCAAATTTATTCTGCGTATCGTTGATATCCAGAACATTACCTAAAACACGCTTGATCTGCCGCTTATCATCAAATACCACCGCCATATAAAAACGATACCAGTGATAATCGCCATCAGAAGTATGCAGGCGCCCCTGAAAAACTGTCCTGCCGGCCCTTTGCAATTCTGTCAGAGCCTTCTGCACGGCACTGCTGTCTTCCTCATGAAAATACTTATTTAAACTGCTGCTATTCTTTTCCGCAATAGTATCAGTAATAAAGCCGCCCAATTTTTCCAGTATCTGTTTTTCGGTATTATGCCCGGCCGCACCTTCATCGGTATTTTTAACGATCAGAAATTTACATGCTTTCAGATCAAATTCAAACATGCAGCCTTCCATCAAGCCCGCCGTCAGCCGCAGACCCTCTATCTCCGCGTTGATCTGTTTTAAACGGTCTTTTTCGATCTGCCGCCAGATATAGATGATAACGAGAAAGCACAGAAAGATGAGCAGGAAATATTTTCCCATCGTATCCCGGGCGATCTTATTCAGCATCTGCTGATCTGCCAGAAGATTGGTTCCTGAAACGATCTGGAAAGTGTACCAGTCGTTAACTTCTACAGGCGCAAAGACTACATACTGTGTCTCGCCAAAGATATCAGTATAATAGAAAGCGCCGCTTTCTTTATTGGCAATAGCTTTTTCCAGGTCTTGCTCCGTCATCGAGCAGCCAATGGCTTCCTGCTCCAGGAATTTAAAGAAATTTCCCTGCTTGCCATTGCCGATGCCCATAATCACATCGCCCTTTTCATCTGCGATCATCGTAATGCGGTCCTGCTGCATATTCAGCACCGCCAGCAGCGTTTTCGTCGCATTGTCAAGATCATAGGCTTCATGGACAACGCCGATGACCTCTTCATCCTTATACAGTGGCTTAGCCAGAATAACTACTTTTCTGCCGCTGGACGGCAAAACGACCGGCCCTTCAACAACTTCTTCTCCCTCTAAGGCCCTTTTATAATAATCCTGATCCAGGATATTGATTTCCTCGCCATTGCTCATCAGGGTTTTCTGACCACGATAAGTAAGTCCAACAGTCGAAAAATGCCCTGTGTTGGAAACTGTACTCAAAAGATTGATCAAATTATCCTTCTGCCCTTCATATCGAGGAGCGTTTCTCAGCACGATATCCAGTAATTCATTCTGCCGCTGGATCTCGGTATGCAGAATAACCTTGGTATGATGGGCTGCGTCCAGCAAATAATCGTAAGTCTGGCGTTCCAGAATGTCCTTTTGACTGGCACTGAAATTGAATGCAAAAGAAACCGCCAGGATCAAAACTGAGATTATAGTTATGACGATCAGCTCACGATGCAGTTTTCCCCACATAAAGCTACCTCTTTCTATTTTTTACAAATGCTCTCTGAATTCTACAAAATAAAACAATTAGGTTATCCGCTATTAATTATAACCTATTTTTTATATTATAGCATTTTTACTTTTAGCAAATAAATACTTTTATCTTTATTTTTTAAGCCCGGCCGCTGTTTTTTACTGCCGCCGAAAAAAAGCAAAACACCGCTTTCTGTAAAAGCGGTGTTTTGCCTGTAGGAAGCTATATATGAGATGTAATTGCCGTTAAGGCTTAAACATGGCTATTGGAAACTTCAACAGTTTTGTTCATGACGTTGGTAAAGAATGTAACCGGCACCATAGTCTTGCCATTTACTAAAATCGGAGCGTTGTCCAAAGTAATGGTTTGGCCATTGCGTACATATTGGTTGCTGCCAATAGTCATAAAATAGGTCTGATCACCTTTTTCCATCGAAACATTTTGCATACCGGCATCCCAGAATACCTGGTAGTCCATTTTTTCCATCAGCGGACGCAGGGGCAGGTATACTGTATCTTCTTGAACCATGATGGCTTCATCAGGAGTTAATACCAGCTCTTGTTGATCCATAACGATGGTTCCTGCACCAAGATGGACTTTGATATCGGCACTGTTGGCTTTAGCAATAGACCAGCCAAAAATGCCTACCAATAATAAGCAGACCACTACGATTACAGATTTTTTCATTTTCATTGACCTCTTTCCTTTCCTGCTGAGCAGGTTTTGTTTACGATTTTTATTATATACACTTTTTCATCTGTGTGAAGTTTTCAATATTTAAATATCAACTAGAAAAAAATTACAGTTTACTTACAAAAATACTTTTTCCGCCTTTTTTACAGGTCTGAATGGCGCATTTTAAAGCCCTTAACCCCCCTGAAACAGTAGAAGTAAATAAAAAAACGACCTTTGTAAGCGCAGTACCTGCAAAGGTCATTTTTGAGTATAAAAATTTTTTAATCCAAAGACTTGACGATCACCAGAACAGGAAACGCCGCATCGGGCAGATCGCTATGAGCACCGCCACAGACCTTTTCTTCATAAGCGTCCCGGTCCAGCAAATCAAAATCTACAATAATATCGTCACTGTAATATTCCTGAGCCGGCTCAATATCTTCTTTGCGGATACCCTGCCAGGCAGCTTTCGGCACTTTTGCCGCAAAAAATTCCAAAGTCGATGATTTAGCATGATAAATCTGGATCGCGTCTTCTGCGGTATACAACATAACTTTCAACTCCTGTCTTTTCAAGATCAACGGCGCGCTGCCAATGAATGACAGCATCGCTTGTTGTTATTATCACTATATCACAGAAAGCAGCGACAGTCAAAAATCTTAATAATAATTATTAGTTGCATTATTTTCTAAAATATGATTACTAAAAAGCGGTACTGCCGCCATATCAGGACAGTACCGCAAGTCAGCTTTATTTATTATGCCTCGATCGGCTCGTCCTGCAGGGCTTCATAGCCTTCCTCGCCAGTACGTATCTTAACGATGTTCTCTACATCATAGATAAAAATTTTACCGTCGCCATACTTACCGGTATAAAGCACTTTTTTCGCAGCGGCCACCACCGCAGCCACAGGAATAGCCGAAACAACAAGTTCTACTTTGACCTTGGGCAGCAGATGCACGCTTACTTCCGCACCGCGGTAATATTCGGTATTGCCTTTCTGCAGCCCGTAACCCAAAACCTTCGTTACCGTCATACCGGTAATACCAAGTTTATCCAAAGCTTCCTTCAAGATCTCAAAACGCAGCTGCGAAGTAATGATCACGATCTTCGTCATTTTCGGTCTGCCTGCTGACG
>ERZ773133.1166-NODE-1166-length-31711-cov-17.796563_pt1 | contig 31711 bp, 20 predicted proteins | sample MGYA00580861_ERZ773133 | MGnify/ENA primary metagenome ERZ773133 (study PRJEB29015, sample SAMEA2737844) | human gut metagenome | biome: human gut; feature: human-associated habitat; material: faeces | place: China | collected 2012 ...
CGCGGCGAGGTCGGTCGCGCCCTCGTCATAGGTGATGAGCGCCGACGCGGCGGTATAGTTCACCGCCGCGCGCTGCACGCCCGGCAGCTTCTCGAGCGCGCGGTCCAGCCGCGCCACGCACGCGGCGCACTCAATGTCCAGGATTCTCAGCGAGATGTCTTTCATTTGCTTCGCCCCCATGTCAAAAGGAGAGCGCACAGCCGGCGCTCCCCTCAATAATCAGGCCTCTTCGCCCGCTTCCAGCAGGTTCTGCTTGAATTCCTTACGCTTTTTGATCGCCGTCATGCACGCCGGAATGGCCACGGCGGGCAGGTCGAGCAGCAGCGCCCAGTCGATCCAGTCGATGCCCTTGATGAACTGACCCTCGTGCCACACGCCCTTGGCGAGCTTGAAGTAGTTGTAGTTCCAGGCGCCCCAGATGTCCGTCGTGGGCTTGAACAGGTGCACCTTCAAAAACGCCGCGCTCGTGACGATGCCGTTGGCGGCGACGGTCAGGAACGAGGACGTGCGCTTGTTTTTCAGCAGAAACTCGCCAACGGTGGGCAGAACGTACACGGCCAGGTTGATGATCCAGAGCTGCATCGGGATCTTATAGTGCCAGCGGATGGCCTGACGGATGTGGTCGGCATCGTGCAGCAGCGCTGCGCCGAGGATGGCCAGGTTCCACTTTTCCAGTACGGCGGCGGTCTCGTCGTCGAGGCGGGTATCCAGGAATTTCGCTTCGTCTTTCACGGACTGTGTCATGGTATTTCCTCCCCTTGATCGAATCAATATGTACCCGGATTTTCATTTACCATCTGGTCAGCAAAAAAGCAGCACATCCCGCCCGGAATGTCAAGACGCTGGCAGGGAAAACTGGAAATTTTCTTCGCCGCAAAACGAGCAAAGGCTCCGGTTTCCCGGAGCCCTTGCTTTTTTGCCGTTGTCGTCAGCTGTGGCAGCTGTGTTCGCCGCAGCCGTGCTCGCCGCAGGTGTGGCCCGCGCCGTGCGCGTGGTCGTGATGATCGCAGCGCGCCTCGGGATCATAGCCGAGCGAGCCGTCAAGCAGCGCCTGCACTGCCGCGTCCGCGCTGCCGCTCACGCCGCCGTAAAACCGGATGCCGGCCTCGGTGAGTGCCGACTGCGCGCCGCCGCCAATGCCGCCGCAGATGACCACATCGGCGTGATTCGCCACGAGAAAGCCCGCCAGCGCGCCGTGGCCGCTGCCGTTCGTAGACACGACGTCCGCCGCCGTGACGGCACCGTCCGCCACATCGTAGAGCTTGAACGCCTCCGAGCGGCCAAAGTGCTGAAAAATGTTTCCGTTTTCATAAGGAACTGCAATGCGCATAAAAATGGCTCCTTTCCGCCGTTTGTTGCCTACAGCATACCGCAGTCTCGCCCCGAATGCAAGTGTGCAGAAACGGGCGCGAAACGCATGGCACGTCCGCGCCCTGGAACATCTGCTCGACCATGGCCTTGAACGTAGCCACGACCGGCCCGTCCGCAACGTGCTTGGCCGTGCCCCGGATCTGGTAGCCCTCGAGCGTCTTGCCGTCGTCCGTCACGTCCTTGAACGCGACCGGCACCACGTTCGGCACGCTGGCGCTGCAGGTGGCCAGGTCCCACATGTTTTCCTTGAGCAGTTTTTTGACGTTTTCGGTGAGCATGATTCGTTCCTCTTTGTGGTTTTTGAGCTTGCCTTCATGATAGCAAAGCGCATGGAAAAAACAAGATATCCGCAAATTTATGAGTGACTCATAAATTTCATAGCGAGCCTTGACATCGGCGCGCGGATGGATTAAGGTGGACAAAAAACGGTGCGGCCGCGGCCACGCTGCCGAAAAGGAGCGTTTCTCTTGGCTTATGGCCGGATCGGCGTGATCGGCGCCATGGATTCGGAGCTCGCTGCGCTCGTCAAAAAGCCTGATAAAACTGATAAATCAGTTTTTCAGTCGTTTTGGATGGCTATGATCCAATTGCGAGCGGGGGCTTACCCCCCCTCGCGCTCCCCCGCTGTACACTTGTCTTTACGAAACAGCTTGGATTTTTAAACAGGCTGTAGTGCTCCATGTCTGCATGGAGCCCATTTTAGAAGTGAAAGGAATGAGGTTATGGAGCTTTATACGAACGCCAGATTCATCTCCTGCGAAAAGGAAAACCGCATTTACACCGCGATGGCGGTAAAGGGCGGTCACATCGTGTGGCTCGGCGATGAAAGCAGCATCCCTCCGCGCTACGGCAAGGCAAAACGGGTCGATCTCGGCGGCGCGACGGTAACGCCCGCGTTCGGCGACACGCATATGCATTTCGGCTCGCTGTGCGTTTTTGAGAACACATTCTATCTCATGGATGCCAAAAATTTTGCCGAAGCAAAGGCGGCGGTCAGGCGCTATGCCGACAGTCACCGGAAAAACAAGGTGCTCATGGGCTACGGCTGCACCGCGAACACCGTTGCCGAGCATCGGCTGCCCGAAAAGCGCGATCTTGACGACTGGACGGAGCGTCCGCTCATGGTCATGAAGTACGACGGTCATGCTGCCGTGTGCAACAGCGCAATGCTGGCACTGCTGTCGGATAAGGTGAAATCCGATCCCGGCTGCAATACCGAGACCGGATGGCTGTACCAGTCGGCGTTTTATAACGGCGTGAACGAGGCGACGGCGTATATCCCCACGATGGATATTATACGCGGTCTCTCCGGGGGCGCGGAGTACCTTGCGTCGGTCGGCATCGGGCTCGTGCACACCGTTGAGGGCGTGGGCTTTGCAAACGATCTGGATATAGACATGATAAAAATACTCGCGCCCGGCCTGCCGCAGGCGTTCCGCATATTCTTCCAGACCATGGACCTCAAGGCCGTGAAAAAGCACGGCTTCAAGCGCGTCGGCGGCTGCTTCAAGCTTGCCCTCGACGGCTGCTTCGGCTCAGAGGACGCGGCGCTCAAGGAGCCGTACGCGAACGATCCGAACAACTACGGCGTTTTGAATTATCCGCAGGAGCGCGTGAACGAGTTTGCCATCGGCGCAAACCGCGAGGGCTGGCAGATAACCATGCACGCCATAGGCGATGCGGCGGTGGAGCAGTGCATAACGGCATATGAGGCGGCTTATGCCGATAAGCCGTGGGACGATGCGCGCCATGTGATGATCCATGTCTGCCTTGCAAGCGAGGAGCAACTAAAGCGCGCGGCAAAGATAAAGCTGTGCATAGCCGCGCAGTCGCCGTTTATATATTGGAAGCAGGAGCCGGACGAGTATCTGTGCTCGGTGCTCGGCAGAGAGCGCACTGACAGACTAAACGCGCTGGGAACGATGCACCGCCTCGGACTTGTCGTAGGCGACGGCTCCGACGGACCGTGCACGCGTCCAAAGCCCCTGTACGGTATGGCGTGCTCCGTAAATCATCCCAATCCGGACGAGCGCATATCGCGTCTCGACGCGCTGCGCATGATCACGGCAAATCCCGCGTATATGAGCCATGAGGAGAATAAACGCGGCACGCTTGCACCCGGTATGATTGCCGATTTCGTCGTTCTCGGCGATGATCCGCTCACCGCGGAGGATATAGCGGGCATCGAGGTCAAGGCACTCTATCTGCACGGCAAGAAGCATGTTGCAAAAAAGATAGGCGTCGCCGGACTTCTGGCTCGGGCGATCATAAAACGGATCACCCAAAGAGAATACATATGACAAAAAAGACCGCCCCCATCCGGGGCGGTCGTTCTTTTAAATATCTCCGCTGCGGCGCAGGTGCTCCAGAAACGCCGTGCAGCCGCGCACGGCGTCGTGCTCGTCCGTGACGGCCCAGGTGCCGCCGGAGCGCTTGCAGTTGGCCTCGAGGATGCGTTTGTGGTCGGCGCCCAGCTGGTGTCCCTCCGGGCCGTAGTGCACGAAGTGCATGCCGAGCTTCGTGGTGATGAAGTCGAGAGACGCGCACACCTGCGTACCGTCGCCGACAAAGACGACCTTGCAGTCTTCCAGCCGCTTGCCCACCGCAGGTGCTCGCAGATCGTGCACAGGTCGCCGATCTCCTGCGTGGGGTGGTTATAGTCGCTCATGCCGTTGATGACCGGGATGGTGCACACATCGGCGAGCTCCACGATGGTCTTGTGCTCGATGACGCGGGCCATGACCACGTCGACCAGGCGCGAGAGCACCTTGCCCGTGTCGCCGATGGTCTCGTGGCCGCCGAGCTGGCTCATGACCGTCTCGAACGACACGCGCGTGCGGGTGCTCGACTGCTGAAAGATCATGCCGAGGTTCATATTTTTCATCAGCGGGGGATAATAACCCCGGCGGATGGCGCGCTTGATGGCGAGCGACAGGTCGATGATGTCCAGCAGTTCCTGTTTTGTGAAATCGTTGGTGTCGATAAAGTCCTTTTTGTACATATCCATTTCTCCAAAGGCGCAAGTTCGGGATTTGCTTCCCGGTTATTGTCGGCGAAACCGCGCGCGCGGATATGCGCTGCGGAGCGAAAATTTTTGTGCCGCAAAGCGCGCAGCGGGCATCGCGCCGGAGGATGCGCTGGAGAACGGACGCGCAGGTTTGCGCCTCGGCGCAAAAAAACGACCTGCCCGGGGAGCAATGCTCCCCGGGCGGGCTGCGATTCCTATTTGATTGCCGCATGTCTACTCGCCATCGACCGGGCGCGTATATGCGCCGCGCGCTCAGCCACGCTTTGCGGCCTCCATGACGCTGGCAAAATCCAAATTGTTTGTGATCAGGCGGTCGAAGAGCTGATAGCCGAGCTCCGTGCGGAGCTTGTGCTTTTCATCCAGCCACTGCCCGACCTCCGCAAGCGTAAAATGTTCCGGATACATACAGTAATACTCACAGAAGGTATACACCGACTGCAGGAGATTGATGTCACGCGCCGTGCGGGCGTTCGTGTTGAGGCCGTTATAATACCCCGTCCAGATGTTGTAGTAATATGTCAGATTCGCAACATCCGGGTAACTACCCTTTAAGAACAGCTTGCGCAAAACATCGTTCCGGTCTGCAAGCGTATCGCGCGCGCCGGGCGCTTGCGTCACCTGCGCGCCGCTGACAGCCTCCGCCATGTCGTGAATGAGCAGCATATCCAGGATCTCGCGCTTGCAGTATCCCTCCGAATGGTGCTCCTCCGGCAGGAAGAACATCGCCATCAGCCACGCGCTGTAGGCGTGCTCCGAAACGCTCTCCGGGTCCTCAATCTGATGCGAGACCCATTGATGGCGCTTGACCTGACGCAGGGAACGGTAGCGGTTGTAGATCATCGGGCCGATGTCGAACACTCCGCCCTGCATATAGATGCTGAAGTCTTCCTCGACGCTCTTAAAATAATATTGCAGCTTGCTCGAAACGATGTTCTGCGGCCGGCCCTGATACACCCGTAAAAACTCCAGCGCCTTTTGAATGTACGGCCGGATGTCGAACTTGAGCGTCAGACGCGGGTTTTGCATACGCGCCTGCAGCAGCGTGAGCATGGTCACAAGGTCGCTCTCGACAAAGCCGCCGGCATCGCCGAGCAGCGCGCGCTCGATGCGGCTGTTGAGGATGCGGATCGCCTGCTCGCCGGCGCTCAGGTCCGTGTCCAGATAGTAGGTATCGTGCGCCACCATCTGATAATTGTCGCCGAAGTATTCGATGGTCGCCCCGCGGTTGATTGCGTTGGCGATATCGTTATTGACCACGACGCACAGATACTCGTCCATCATATTGGCCTGACCCTGGCTCAGCATACCTGTGCAGATCGCGCGAAACAGGAAGTGCCGGTCGCAGTTTTCCTGCGTGTTTTTGTTGTTCGTCTTGACGATCGGCTTATACTTTGTAAACTCCTTGGTCAGAAGCGTCAGCGCCTCCATGACCAGGTTTTTATAGCTGATGCGCCCCAGCCAATAGGCGGCGTTGCTCTTTTGCTGCACGTCGAACACTTCATAGTTTTCGGTGATAAAGCGCAGCATCGTCTCCTGCAGCGCGTAATTGTCCTTCATGAACGAGGTCATGAACCGGTTTGCCATCGCCGTGAGCATCGTGCCAAAGAAGCGCTGCTCGTCATGACTCTGATAGTCCTCGATGCGGCGGACAAAATAATAAGCGATCAGGAAATCCAAAAACGTCCCGTGCTTGTGCGGCAGCGACCACATCGCAGCGTTGTACTCCGAAGCGCTGAAAATGTACGACGGGTCAAACACGTAGTCATACAGCTCCTCCGCGACGACGGCCAGCCGCTCCGTGTCGCCATAGAGCTCAGAGAGCGCCAGCTTCTCATAGACCTCGGTCAGGCTGATCTCCTCCTGACCGCACATGGACAGCATTTCCTTTGCGATGAGCCGCACAAGAAAAATGTCCACCGTCGGAAATTTCAGCTCCTTGAGCACCGAATACGTGCTCTCCGGCAGCAAGTCATAGCCGTAGATTCCGAACACACTTTCGATCAGCGCCATGACCGCCGCCTGATCGTCGATCGGGACGGGGCTCGTGAGAAACACATATCCCTTCGTGTCGCCCGTGATCGGGATCACGCGCTTGAGCCGCGAGCGGTTTTTGATCAGGCCGACATCCATGGCGCACACACGCGAAAAACGCCCCTGCTCGCGCCAGAGCTCGAAGATCACATTTTCCGGTGCAATCTTTGCCACATTGTGCTCGCGGATCGCCTCGATCATCAGCACCGGCCGCACCGCGGGATTTGCGCGCAGGAAGGAAAAATACGCACAAAACTCCTTGCTGAGGATATCGTGCATCTGCTCATGGACGCTTTGCGGATTGTATGGGATCTTCTCATAATAGCTGGCGGAGATGTAAAACGGCAGCACATTCGTCTCGCCCGCGCGAAACCGCTCCAGCAGCTCATAAAACGCCAGCTGCAAGATCATATTTTTTGCGCTGCCCGGCATTCCCTGCACCTGGATCATCGCGCCCTCTTGCTCCAGCAGCTCCCGCACGATCAGATCCACGGGGCTCTCCCCTTCCGCCACGCGCTTACTGTGGCGATACGTCTTGACCGTCTCGCGGAACATTTGATCCGCGCAGGCCCTGACCCGCGCCTTGCCCTCCGGCGTGCAGATCTTCTCGTAGATATTGTACGGATACTTGCCGCTTTTTTCGATCAGCAGATCCACGATCGTCTCGCGCGTATAGTCGGCCGCCTCGGGCGCCTGCTCCGGGCTCGGCGGGGACGGCGGCATCTGCTCGACGGCGGGCGTCGGCTCTTTTTCCGGCTGAAACGCCGTGGACAGCGACAGGATTGTCTCCTTGAGCGTGCGCATGGCGCCGGGCAAGTCCTCATATGCCTCGATCCAGTGCTTGCGTCCCAAGAAATACAGGTACTCATCCGTGAAGTTGAAATCCTGCAGCTTAAAGGGAATGATCACTTTCCGATTGTCAAATGCGATGCTGACCTCGTTGCTGACGTGGCCGGACGCATTCGTGTTTTCTGAGGCCAACACAACGAGGATCTCACAGGTTTTGATCGCGCTCACGATCTGCGAGGCATAGTTCCCGCCGGCATCGATGTTGCGCGGGGCGATCCAGCATCTGATGCCGCTCGCCTCCAGATAGTCGCAGACCTTGGCCGCGACCGCTGCCTCCTTGGAGGAATAACTGATAAAAATGTGCCCGTACCGTTCCATCTCGGTCTCCCGTCTGTTTTCTTTGGTCGGCGTGCCGCGCTCACACGGAGCTGACACGACTGTCTTTTTTCTTCTCTTCCTCTGTCAAGCGCAAAAAATCCACCAGATCGTGATGCATTTTTGCAAGGTCGTTCCGGCTGGCCTTATCCGGACTGCCGCTGTAAACGTACCCCTCCGAGCGCATATACGCATTCCAGCGCCGGTGCTCCAGCCGATCCATTGCCTCAGCCTCGGCAGGCGTCCGATCCTCGATCTTCTTGTCGGCGCCGGGGATGCCGCAAGCGATGCGCGCCCGCATATGGATCGCGGTTGCTACCGACGAGCGGTAGTTATACTCATAGCGCCAGAAGCTCTCCTCGTCGTCGTCCCACTTCAAGTGGCGCGCCAGCGCGTCCGCCTCCAGAGCGGAGTCCAGGATCGTCTTTTCGGAGTAGGACGTTTTTGTGTCACCGGAAAAACGGATGTCATAAGGCTGGCCGCGGTAATTGCAGATGCCGCACAGCGCGCTTTTTTCCACGGCGCTGTATACGATTGTCTGGATCACCGGATGGATATGCATCCGCTCAAACAGCATGCGCAAATAGACCGCCGCGCGGACGTTGTCCTGATCCGAGCCGAGCGCGACGAGCACATAGGTCGCGTCCGTGAGCTGCGCCACAGCATTGGCAAACTGCCGCGTCCACACATCAATACCGGAGCGGATATCGATGCGGTATTGAGCCTCGCCCGGCAGATAGACGCCGTTGTAGGCGTCCGACAGCAGCTCCGGGCACTGCGCATACAGCTTGTCATAGGCCAGCGGATCCCGGTCGAACGCATGGATATCGATCCGGTAGCCGTCCATCTGGCAAAACCAGCTCAGCGACTTGAGCATATGCGTTCCGTACTGCCCGAGACCGATGACCAGCGCCGAAATCTGCTTCTCCGTGCCATCGGCCGCCGGCTGCGCGCCCGCGAAGATCTTCTCGCCGTCCTCATACAGGATGCGGTTGATCAGGGCACGCACCTCTTCGACGCGGCGCACCTTCATGCGGCCCTTGTCGATATCCGTGAGCAGCAGCTCACTGTCCGCCGAGGTGGAAAACGCGAACAGGTGCGTGTTGTCGAGCATGCGGTATTTTTCGATCAGGCGGATCGCCTGCTCCATATTTTCCGTCTCATCTTCGCCGATCGTGAAAAAACACAGCTTTCTGTGCGGCGAATGGAACTTCAGGCGCACGACGCGAATGTCGTCCCGGAACACGATCGCGCCAATCCTGCGCGCGCGCTTCAAAAGCTCATAGCTCGTCTCTTCGTTTTTTTCAAACACATCCGTAAAGACGAGCATCCGTCTGGGCGCGTTGGCAAACAGGCTCTCCGCAAGCGCGAGCGAGCGCTCGTTGAGCTCCGAAAAGACATAGGCATCTCGAAAATAGCCGCAGTCATAGCGCCGATAGGCCGACACGTTTTTGAAAAACGATAAGACCACGCCGAAGGTCAGCAGCGGCGCCGCCACAAACAGTGCCGCAAACAAGACGCTGTACGGCGTGAAGATCCAGCCGTTATCCGCCGTCAGATGATCCGTGACGATCGTGAATTCTCCGTCCACGATGAACAGCCGGATCGTGTTGTGCACCGACAGCAGCAGCACCTTCAGCCAGCGCAGCGGCTCTCCCGCGAAGATCTCCCCATAGATCGGCAGGAACAAAACCGTTGCCGCCGCAAACACGCTCGCAGCCATCCGGCGAAAGCGCGCCGAAGTGCCCGCATCCACAAGGTGCGAGGTCCGCGGCAAAAACAGCTGCACCACGCCTGCCACGCAGATGATCAGCGCGACGGCAAAACAAAAGATCCATTGCATACTCTAACCTCATCTAACAACGTGTCTTCGGATGTCTCATCCGGCGCTTTTGATTCAGGGAACATAGAAACTTGCGATCTCTATCGATCATTTATCCGCTTCTTTTGCAGACTCATTTTCCCGCCTTGTGCCACGAGCGCTTGCCGATAACCTTCACGGGGATATCATGGCCCAATGCACGTGCAGCCAGTATTCTATGTCTTCCGTTGCTGGAAAACTCATAATATCCATCCCATTCGATAACTTCCGGCATATTTCTAAAGTAGATGCCTACACAAGCCGACAATTTGTCATCTCTGGCCAGATCATCGAGTGTTTCTCCTGCCGCCAATCGAGCTCTGACTTCGGGAATGCGGCTCGCCATTTCTTGGAAGCTTTCTGCAGTTCCGCCTTTCTTATGCTGCCCCCAGAAAATACTGGGATTTTCAACCTCTCCCTTGCCCAAATGAATGCCCTCTATCAATCCCGGTGAAATGTCGCGTTGAACCGGAGTGTCATATGGGGTATAAGAAGAATCGTCAGGGGCGTAGTAATTATTCTCAAACTGATCAAAATGATCGCCCTTGACAAAATAATCAGAGCCGTTTCTATGCCGTTCCGTTCCAAAACGATCTAATAATTCTTGACCAGAAATCATGCCTTCCGACACGCACCGGCTATCGTTGCCGCCGAAACCGGGAGTTGCTGTTATGCCGCCAGCCGACTCCTCCGGTGTCAAATCCCCATGTCGTCCCGGAACGGCATGATAACCGCCTTTCCCCGAGTCATCCAAGGTTTCAGCAGCGCCATGCCAGTCTTGAAACGTCTGCGGATGAATGTTCGCGGCCGCCTCGTTCGTGATGCGCCTGACACGCCCACGCACGCCGTGACCGTCAGCATGCTCCGCTCCGGCGGCCCTGCCCGGCGCATTCGCGCCGGGCTGTGATCCCTGTCCGACCGTGCCGCCTTCGGTCGGGGGCGTTATTTTCCCCGGCCACCGCCGCGGAGTTTCTTTGCGATGATGACCTCATACTTCTTCGCAACGCGCTCCAGCTGCTGCGCTGCGTCCTCCGCCGGCCCCGACGCCTGGGTCAGCGCCGCGCGGATCTCCTGCAGAGCTTCTTCCAGTTCCGCATAGTGCGGGCCGAGTGTCGATCTGTGCCCATCAGCCGTGTTTTCCACCGCCCGTGACGCCTCTTCTACCTCCTGCACGCAGTCGCGGACTCTCTGGATCAGCCTGCGCAGCTCTTCTACGCCCGGCTCTGTTGCTGCATAAATCATGTGCGTTTCCTCCTCTTTACGACTCCTCGTTTTTGGTCGTTCTCCTCAGCTCTTCGAGCTCTCGGGTCAGATCTTTTGCGATCCGCTCCACCTCTTCAAGCTGGGGCTGGATCTTTTTGCAGCAGGCGCTGAGCTGCTTAGCTGTCTTGACCGCACCCGCATCGCCCATGGTGTTGTCCAGACAGTCATCCGCAGCCTTGAGCATGACGCCGCACGTCTGCGTGACCTGCGCTTTATACAGCTGCAGCGCATGGATCATCTCCATATAACTCTGTTCATTTGATACATCCATCGTGTTTCACTCCTTTTTGATTGCGGTTTTGCTGTGTGTTTCCTCGGTAAAGGGGCTGATGACAGTCCCCTGCTCGTCCACCGTCCAGCCCTCCCACGACAGGCCGCCGTGCAGATAGGGGCGGAACGAGAACTGATAGAGCGTGTCGCTGTATTCGCACACGTGCTCGGGCAGTGTCGATGCAGCGCGCGTGGAGAAGATATCGCGCGACTCGTCGACCGAGAGCTGGAACGACAGTCTGTGCCGGAACCACTCCAGCCGCGCGCCGGTCATCTTCAGATCCGAATAGTTATACAGGAACATTGCAAAGTGGTAACCCATGCGGCTGCCCATCTTCAAACCGTACTGGAAATCCGCCTGCGCGGCATACGCGCCGCGTTCCGGCTTCGGCTCTGGCTTCGGCTCCGGTTGGGACGCGGGCTCCGGCTCCTGCTCCGCGGCAGATGCGCGCAGCGTCTGCGCCAGCTTTTCCCGGAAAGCGGCCTCGGCCGCCTCCAAATGCTGCGGCAGCTCCGCCTCCGAGACGCCGTTGGCGCGCGCCTGCTCCGCCTGCTCGTCATCGTCCCAGAGCAGCGCCATGCGCGTATCCAGAAGCTCTTCAAACGTTCCCACCGACGCGCCCGACCGACGCGCCTGATCGTCCAGCTCGGCACGGCTGGCCTCGACCGCTTCTGCGACCTCCGAGGCCGTCGAGGCCGCCGTGTCGCCCTGCAGGAAGTCAAAATCGCAGCAGATGCGATCCATTCCGAGCAGGAGGATGAGCGTCCCGTCCTCGACCTTGTTGCGGATCTTTTCCTTCAGGTCGCGCACCGCATCGCAGATCGCGTCGATGCCGACGACGTATTCGATGCCGCGAAACGCCTCGCCGACCCAGACCTGCTCACGGCAGAGCGTATAGATGCCGTTGCGCTCATACGCCCAGACCTGCACCTTGCGCCCTTGCAGCAGGAAGGCGCGGAGCATGGACGTCAGCACCGAGGCCGCGCACATTTTCTCCGCCGGCTTGCCGATGAGCAGCAGATTTTCCCGCGTCTCATCCGTGACCACGATCGGCCGGACGTGCGCCATCAACCGCGGCGCGCCGAGCGTCAGGACCGTCTGCTCCCAGCCGTCATCATTCTGCTCTGCAGCAAGGCACTCCGCCAGCGCGTCGGCGGAAAACGCCTCATACGAGTTGCCGTCCACCAGCACGCGGTGCTTGTCAACATAGGTGTTGTTCTTCTTCGGGCAGTACGCATCCACCGGCTGCATCTGCCGGGCGATCTTGTCGATCAGGGCGTCGCGCACCGCGTAATCCGGGATATAGAGCGCGTGCACGCGGATCACGTCCGGGCGGACATCCGCGCCGAAGCGGCACTTGACCAGCGCATAATGCGGCGGCAGCGCATCCATCCAGTTGGCGACCTTGTCCGTCTTGAGCGCACTCGACAGATCCAGCGTCTCGCTGATCTCGCTCGCCTCGGCTTTCATGGCGATGCGCTGCTGGATCTGCGCGCGGGCCGTCGTCGTCAGGCCGCCGACACCGGAGGTGAAGGTCTGGCTCGCAAACAGGAACTTGATGCCGAGCGCAGCGCCCTTGGCCAACAGATTCTGCAGGCGCAGCTTGTAGACATCCGAGTCCGCGATCGCCTGCGACATGAGCGAAAACTCATCGAGGATCACGAAGATCACCGGCATGGGCGCGTCCAGCGTCTGCGGATCGATCTGATCCAGACGCTCCACGCCCAGCCGCGCAAACGCGCGCTGCCGCTCCAGCATGACGTCGGTCAGCTTGTCGATCAGGTCGTAGACCAGCTCGCTGGACTCATCCAGCAGGATGTACTTGACGTGCGGCGGACAGTGATCCATGTACTTCTTAAACTCCAGCATCTTAAAGTCCGCCAGCCAGAGCTCCACGTTGTCGGGGTGATAGTTGCGCACGATGCCGGTAATGAGCGTGTGCAGCAGCGTCGACTTACCGGAGCGCGACGCGCCCATCAGAAACGCCGCGAAGTTTTCACGCTCGAACGACAGTTTGTATTCCTTGTCTTTGCCGTCGATGCCGTAGGGCAGCTCGACCGGCTGATACGCGCGCTTATAATCCGGCGCCATGTACTCCGGCAGCGTGTACATATCGCAGCGCGCGGTGTAGTCGTTGCCGATCACCTTCTTGCGCACCGTCAGGTTGCGCACCGCGTCCACATAGCCATCCGAGAGTGCGTGCTTCAAATAAAACCACCGGAACCGGTAGGGCGCTTCCTCGCCGATCGACATCGTCGACCCGCTCGCCCCGTAGCGAATGTGGATCGCATTCTGGTCTGCGTACTCTGGCAGCGTCTCGTTTTGCTGCAGGCGGGCCATCTCCTGATTGCGATAGTAGCCGACCACGACAAAGGACACGCCATAGCGCTCGTAGTTGGACATGATGCGGCTGATGCGGCGGTTGTGCTCGGCCGTGAACGACCGCGGCCAGCCGTTGAGGATCAAGAGCGTGCGCGGCAGCGCGCTGTCAGTCTTGACGCCCGCGTTATACTCCGCGACGGAGTCCGCATAGCCGATCACTTCGTCCACGTCATCAAACGATGCCAAAATGGTCTCGAGCACTTCCGACATCTGCTCGGCATTTCTCGGCACCTTCTCCAATGCAAAGGTGTCCTCCAGCCGGCGCAGCGTGCCGAGGCCCGCGCTGTTGTAGCGCGCCGCATCCAGATAGTAGATCCTGCGGCTGCCCGGGCGGTTTTGCTCGATCACGTTCAGGATCAGGTTCTGGATGCCCCGGTCGAGCATTTGGGTCTTTGCCGTGGTGCACTCGATCTGGATGGCAAACTCCTTCTCCTGCTCCAGCTCCAGCGGCAGCAGCAGCCGGGACGTCTGCACGTCATACGCCGCGCCGAACGCCTCTGCGAATGCGGCGCGCACCTGCGCATCGTCCGGGATGGGCAGCTGGATATCAAACGCGCCGGGCGCGAACGCATCCCGCTCGCCGGGCTCAAACGTCTCCGGCACCTCCATGTGCCAGTATGTATCCGAGGCCTCCTTCAGCGCGGACGCAAAGTGCCGGACCTCCTCGCTGTGCGCATAGCTGCACAGCGAGGCCATGCACGCATTCTTTTCGCGCAGATGCGCCGCGACCGCCGCCTCCATGTCCCGGTCGATGCCGGTCTCCAGGGTGCGGATCATCCGGGTAAACTCCGTGCGCTTTTTATCGAGGAAAAACAGATCGTTGCACGCCACCACGTATACACGCCGTGCATAGGGGTCTTCCAGCGTCTTCCCGTCCTCCACGACCGGGTAGGGATTGATCAGCTCCGTCCACTGCCGCAGGCGTTTGAGGTTCACGCGGTACCCCTCGGGCGCCTCTACGGTTATGCACGAGAGCGAGTTTATGTGCTCCATTGCAATCTTGCGCAGACCGCCGATCTGCTGCGCCGTGGCATCGATGCGCGCGATCTTCTCCTGAAGTTCCTGGACCGTGAGACGGATCTGCGCGCTCCGATCTCGGCTCATCTGATCGATCGCGTCCTGCTCCGCCGCGATCTGTGCACTCAGCTCCTTGATGTGCGCATAGACGCGGTTATATTGCTCTATCAGTTTTTTCATTTTGTCAATCCTCCACGCTGCCGAGGTCGATCTCGAGCGGCGGGAACGTCAAAAACGGAGAACGTCCCACGACGCCGCCATCGTGCACGAGCGGATATTCATTGCAAAACAGGCGGAAGCCAACGCCGTAAACATCGTCGCGCTGCAGCGTCTCCGCCGCTTCAACGTGGGCCTGATACGTCTCGCCCATGCTGTACAGCAGCTGGATCTCCGCCCACATGGCCATGCCTTCCATGATCAGTGTCCGGCGGCCGGGACCATATTTCTCGGCCAGCGCTGCCTTCTGCGCCTCGCCCCAGTTGCGGTACTGCCAGATGTGCGTCATTTCGTGCGCCACCGTGGCGATACAGGCGATGCGCGGCGCGCCGTTTTCCACCACGAGACCAAACTGCCCGTTGGCATATCTGGCGAAGCCGACCACGCGGCTGGCATACTCCTGACTGGGCACAAACAGTCTGCCGGTGCCGCGCGCAACGTTGTTGGCGTCGGTCATCAGCACCTGGATCGGCATATCAAAGTCGATGTGATACAGCGCCTGCATCATGTCCACCGTCTGCCGGAACAGGTCGCGGAATTCCTCCTCCGTCGTGATCGCGCTTGCGGCGCAGTCATTGCAGCGAATACGTCCGTCCGTCAGGCGCTCATAGCTCACGCCGGTGATCGGGCATCTGCAGAAATCGCAGCGATTGACCGCGCGTCCCTGCTGCTGCGCCTGCTCCTCCCGCGTGTACTGCTGGCGCTTTCTCGCCTTGGTAAAGTCGTTGTCGCCGAGACCGCGCGCACGCAAAAATGCCACAGTCTCCTTCACGCGCAGGCGGGAATCCATATCCTCGAAGCCAAACTTCAGGAAGCACTCTCTCTGATAGCGGGACTTCGGGATCGGCAGGATGTCATTTTGCTCGAAGAGCGTTTCGTGAAACAGATCCCCGTCTCCCGCGCCTTCCTCGTCCTCGAAGATATCCGTCCCATCCAGACTGCAGACATCGCTGTCCTCGGTCTCGGAGATATCGGTCTGCTCATCCGCGGGGGCATCGGTCTCCGCCGTGGGTGCATCGGTCTCCGCCGTGGGTGCATCGGTCTCCGCCGCGGGGGCATCCGCACCCGCAGGCAGCGGCGCATCCGGCGTGTCGAGCAGCTCATCTTGCGCAGCATCCTCCGTCTGCGCGGTCGGATCATCGGTCTCCGGCGCGTGCTCCGGCAGCGGCTCACCCTCAGCCTCGGAGTCAAGCTCGGGCGCGGACGCGCCGTCCGGCGACGGCTCTGCGCTCGGCGCCGCACCGTCCGGCTGCTGCGCAGCCTCGGACGGTGTCTCGGCCGCGGGCTCTGCCGTTGGTTCTGCTGCCGGTTCTTCCGCCGGTTCTTCTTCCTTATGCTTATCCAGCCCGAAGAGCGCGCGGAGCTTGCGCGCGAGCCAGCCGCGTTTTTTCGTCGCTTCTTTCTCTTTTTCGACCGCGATTGCCTCCTGCTCCGGGAGATGGATGTCATAGACCGGGTCTTTGAAGCGCGGCTCGCGCAGCTTCTCCGTGTGCCACTCCAGGTAGTCCAGGATCAGCTCAAACAGCATCGGCAGCTTGCGCTCGACCGCCTCGAGCAGACCGAGATCCAGCGCACTGTCTTCGATGATGTAAATGTACGGGTCATCCTCCGCGACCGCGCCGTCGAGCCGGTAGACCATGTGGTTGAGCATACCGGCGACATCGTCCCGGTAGCGAAGCGTGACCGCGATGTACTGCCACCCGTTCGGGAGCACGGAGCGCAGCACCTCCGACAGCAGCAGGCAAACGGTGAAGCGGACGTCCTGCTCCATGTCCGGGAAGCGAATGCGCAGAACCGCCTTGTTTTTGTAGCTGCGCTCGAGCTCGCTGCACATTTTGTCCGCACTGAAGTCGATGACTCTGGCCGTCTTCAGATCGTGGTTGCTGCGCATCTCCAGATAGCCGGAGGTGCTGACGCGGAAGCTGCAGCGGATCTTGGTCAGCTCGATGTCAATAACCTTGCGCGTCGAGATGACCGCGTCCGCAGCCGGCGGCGCAAGATGATAGGTGCGCAGCTGGCGGTAGTATTTGCGCGCATCATACAGGTCAGACGCGCGGTGCAGCACCACGCCCACCTGCGGCGACACACGCTTGACCTCATAGTACTTGCCCTCGTAGGTCACGAACTGCCCCGGCAGCATACACTGCGTGATGTGGCCGAAGAGCTTTGCGTCCACATACTCGGTGGCTTTTTCGTTCTCAACAACGTAGTACGCATTTTTCAGCGTGCTCGCAAAATACTGATTGAACGCCTGCTCGGCGATCGAAAAACAGTTTTCCGTGAGCGGGTCGTCCCCGGTATCGTCGCGGATGAAGTTTTTCACCGTCAGCACACCGTCGTTTGCATCGGTGTACTTGCAGATCAGCTTGGTCAGCGTTGCAAACACGTCATCGGTCTCGATGCCGACCAGCGCAAGCTCCGTGCGGATCTGCTCCTCGGTGAGCGCGCAGTACGACATCGTGATGATCAGCTTGATGATCGTGTTGCGCTCGCTCTTGACGTAATCCGGCACAAGAGACGGCACTGCGTTGGGGTTGGACATGAACAGCTCCCGGTTGCAGCGCATATAGTCGCGCAGCAGATAGTCCTCGGAGAGCACGTTCACAAAGATCTGCCCGGCAGTGCGCGAGAGATACAGGCTCATGGTGGCAAACATATTGCAAAACTCGTCCTCGACGATCAGAAACTGCTCCTTCTCGGACGGCGCGCACCAGAGGTTCGACACGAACGTCAGCTTCTCGTCGAGCGCCTTTTGCTGGCTGGAAATGTTCATATACCGGCACAGCGTGGCATAAAACTGCCCGTCGATCCACTTGATGTCCCGCACGGGGGCCTTGGTCTCGCTGAACCACGTCACGCGCGGGATCTGGTTACGGATTGCGACCGCGGCCAGCTCCGTGCCGTTGCCGAGGTAGCGGGTCTGCTTGTCAAAGATCCGCTGGCGGCCGTAATCGCCGTCCGCGTCCCACGCCATGGCGGTGTAGGTGCTGCGCGGTACCGGCGTCGCCGAGACCTCGACGATCTCGGTGCACAGCAGGTGCGACATCGTGTCGACCAGACCGTTGGTCGGCCGGTCGCAGACGCAGTAAATGGGTGCGCCGCCATCCTTGGCGATCTCGTCCATGATGATGTTGAGCGCGATCTGCGCCGTGTTGACGATCAGCGACGGCTCCAAGAGCAGTACAAAGTCCACCCGGTGGAAAAACTCCCGGTTGGATTCGAGCATTTTGAGGTTATACAGCTGCCCGAACGACAGGATGCCCACGTCAACGTGCGACGCACGCTCATCCAAACAGCCCACGCTCCAGAGCGAGTGCACCTTGCAGTACTTATCCAGCAGCTCCGTGATCCACGCCTTCATATCGCCGCACACAGAGGCGCGGGAGGTGATGATGAGGCATTTCTTGTCGGAGATGAGCGTATCCACGAGCGGGAGCGCGACATAGTCGCCCACGTCCCGGTAAAAGGGCGTGAAAAACAGCACGCTCTTGCGGTGCATCAGCTCCGTGGTGGCGCGCACCGCGTCCGGGTTGAGCACGGACGTCTCCCTGAGCGTGAAGTGCGCCGCCGTGATCCGGTCGATGCGGTCCTCCGACTCCGACAGGGTCTTGAGCACATTGGTCACGCCCTCGGAGCGCATAAACTCGCACCCCATGTGTGACGAGAGCAGCTGCGCCGGGAAAAGATACGCCAGCGCCCCCTGCACGCGGGAAAAGACGGAGATGCGTGAGGAACACGACGCGTCTGCGCGGATCGTCGTCTGCTGCTCGTCGCGCGTCTGACCACCGAGAAAGTTGCTAATCTCATTGAGCACGATCTGCGCCGCGCACGGAAACACATACAGCCACGTGCCGCGCTCCGCACCCAGCGCCCACACGAGCCCCAGAATCACACCGGAGACGATCACGCCGGCTACGACGCAGCCCAGCACGAGCTGGCGGAAGTTGAGCCATCGGCTCTTGAGATACCATCTGCCGGTGCCGGCATCATAGAAATAATACCGCTCCATCAGCGCTCTCGGCCGCTTGGGTGTGTCAGACGCTTTTGACGTGATGATCAGCGCCAGCGCCTTGACCAGCACAAAGCCAAGCATGAGCAAGAGGTTCGCCGCTGCAACTTCCGCGTTTTTTAGCGGCGAGTCCCCGCTGAACACGCTGGCCGTTTTGCCGCCGAACAGCAGCGCCAGCACGATCATGACGACGCTGTAGAGCGCGGCGACCGCAGGGTAATAGACCTGCTGGCTGCGGCGCTCCCTGCGCAGGTTCACGGCATTTTCCAGAAGCGTTACGACCGCAACCAGCACCACCGCGACGATTATATTAAGGATTGCCTGTTGGGTCATCATAAATCTCCTCTTGCACGATCTTCAGTTCGCGGACAAAGCTCAGCGGAGAATCCAGCTCGCCGCCTGACGGGTACAGCACGGTGCGGCAGGACTTTCCGTACTGCAGGGTGTACTCGGGGTTCACCGCCGGCGGCACGTCCGTGTTGATGGTATATACGTCGCTCGGATCGACGCGCAAATTGAAGTTCGCCCGCAGATGCAGCGCGGCGCCCCAGGTTCTGAGTTTGTAGATAAACTTTGTGATCTCTTTCTGATGCCGGCGCATATCGTCGGCAGCCATCTCGGTGTCAAACGTTTTGCCCTGCAGGATGTTCATGTAGGAGCTGCCGTGCATATGCGAGGCGACCTTGCTAAGAAACGCGGAATAGAGCCGCATGCCAAGCGCCAGTTCGGCCACGCGCGCGGCGATCTTCTCGTTATAATTCTGCACGGCCGCGCGAAGCCGGGCGGCCTGCGCGCTGAGCACGATGGGCGCCGCCACCGCGAACGCCAGCAGCTGCACCACGAGCACGAGCACGAGCAGCACGGGATTGCCGCTGCCGGTCACAAGCGAATAGACCAGCGCGGGAACGTTGCTCAAAAACGCGGCGATCAGCAGAAAAATGGCGCCGCGCCAAAACTGCTGCTGCGTCACGCGCAGCTCCAGCTCGTCACGGACACGCTTGTCCGCCTTTGCCAGCGCCTCCTCACCCGGAGAATGTATCCCCGGCAGTTGGCCGCGCAGGTCGATGATGTTGTCGCGCGTCCGATCGAGTGCGGAGTACAGATCCTCGGTCTGGTACGCGTTGAGCTCCTGCACCGCCTCCTGCTCATAGGCGCAGCGGCTCTTGACGCCGGCCGCGGTTCGATCCACAGCACGCTCCATCTGCACGATCTGCTTGGCAAACTGCGCGTTCGCGCGCGGCAGATGCTCCGCCCACGCAGCCTGCTCCGCCCGATTATCGGCCGGCAGCAGGCCGAACTGACCCGGCGATTCGAGCAGACCGTTGGTGTTCGGCTGATCCATCTTTATTTCGACCGCGATCGTATAGTTTGGTATGGACATGTTCTCCTGGTCGCGCAGGCGCTGCTTACTGTCATGCTCCATCTGCGCTTCCATGGTCTTGCTCGCGACGCGCATCGTCAGAACCTTTTTCTGAAACACCGCCGCCATCGCTTCCTTGTCGCACGCGACGCCGACTCGGTAAAGACCATACGCCTGCAGGCTGCTGGCCGGAATGTCGTTTCCGGTGAGCAGCAGGACCGTCATCCAGAAGTTCAGACGCTCGGCCAGCTTCTGCGAGTTGCCCTGCTTGCTCGTGTCAAACACCATGAAGCGGCACATACTGGGGTATTGATTGCGCTGCCAGAAGCCCTCGGCGCTGTACTCGCGCACCGTGCTGCGGCTGCGCTGCGCCTTTTCGCGCAGACGCGCGCCGTCCTTGCGCACGGAGATCAGCCACAGCTCCGACGGCGCGATGCCGTCATAAGCATACTGCTCGCACAGGCGGTCATATTCCGCCTCCGCCTCCGCGTCGGGCGCGGGAGCGTGCGCTGCGTAGCGCTCACCCATCGCCTGAAACTGCATACTCGGCCGCGGCACGCCGCCCAGCATCTGCGTGAGGCGTACCAGGGGAATGGGGCTTTCCAGACAGCCCTGCTCCCGCGTCCGGTGCGCGAACGGAAAGTTGTAGGGATTGAGCGGGTCGCAGGCGCACGCGCGCATGGCATCCTCGTCCTCAACGCGGATTACGACCGCGCGCCACTCCTCCTTGCCGTCGATCAGGTCGCACAGTTCCGGCAGCGCCGTATCCACCGTTGTCCCGGCTTCCGTCCACCGGCAGAGACCGATCCGCTCCTCGTTGATCGCCTCCATGAACAACGGATAAAACTGATGGAACTGATCCATCGTTTTTTTGTTTTGTATCAGTACAGAATAGATGCTGCTCACCGCCTTTCTATCCAGCGCGTGGCGTTCACTCAAGCGCGTCCACGATCTCGTTGAGGTAGTCCACGTCCTCGTCATAATCCAGCCGCTCCAGCGTGCTCAAGATCTTATCCTTCATATTGGTAAACAGCGCGCTCTTGAAGAAGTAGCGGATCTTCATCTGCTCCTTCTCGATCTGCATATCATGCACGAACAGCTCAAACTGCTCCACGATTAGGCGACTCATGACGTCATTGAGCTCTTCCTTGACGCACACGCTGCGCAGATAGCGCTCCACCTCGTCGAGCATCGCACTCAACACATCCAGCGCGGTGTCTTCGAAATACTCCATCATCTCCGGCGTCACCGACCGCCGCATCAGCACCGGGATGTCAAAGATGCTGCGCACACAGCTTCTGTGCGTGGGTCTCTCGCCCAGCGCTGCCGGCTCCTGCTCATAGATCGGGTATTCCTCGATGCGGAACTTGGCGATGTTCGCCGGCAGATAGCCCTTGCGCAGCTCAAAGTCGGCGCCGGAGTCGATGTCCTTCTGGATGCGGTTGTCCACGCGCTCCATGATCCGGTCGGCAAGCTCCGGATAGATTGAGATCGCATCGAGCACCTCGTACAGATGGTCGCAGTCCGTGCCGTTGGAGACGGTCAGGTAGCCGCTGCCGCTGGTCATGTTCAGCTTCTGCTTCGCGTAGGTGTAGATGCCGCCGTGGTTTTTGGGCGTGAACGTGAAGTACCCGGCGACAAGACCCCAGAAGAACGCCGCGTAGTTGCGCTGCTCGAGCAGCACCTGATTCCGCTCGTCCAGATCCGGCATTTTGCTCACCAGATGCCACCAGCGATCCAGATGCGGGGAGACGACCTTGCTCTCGGTGCAGTTGGGGCTGAGCTCGCGCACGATGTCATAGTAGGCCGTGTAATACTCGCCGCCGTCACGCGAGAGCGTGAGCGTATTCTCGGGCGGTGCAAACTTGCTGAGCGCGTTTGCGCGCAGACCGTAAAACGCCTGATAGAACACGATCTCGTTTTTGCCGATCTCCTCGTCGCTCTCGCCGCCCTTGTCACCGAGATAGGTCTTGATGAACTTGCGCTTGAAACCGCCGAGCTTCTCGGCCTCTTGGGTCATGCCCCGGTTATACGTGCAGGCATCAATCACGTCGAACGCCTTGCAGCGCGGCTTTTCGATAAACGGGGTGGCCAGACTGCGGGATTCCTCCACGATCTTCGCCATCCAGCGCTCGATGTCGTCCTTATCCTTGCCCTTGCACACAATCTGCGCCTCACGCTGCAGCGCATCGATGATGTCCATATCCACCAGATTGCCGTACTTCTCCATGATCGAATCGATGAAGAAGCCCAGAATGTTCTTCTCGAAGATGTCCGAGAAATACTCGTTGTCCTGCGGACGCTCTTTCATGAGCGCATATTCGCGGATGCGCTGGTAGATGCCGGAGCACAGCGCGGAGTCCGGATTGATGGCGCTGCCGGTATAGACGAGGCTCTCGGCCAGCTCCTTCATGCAGGTCGGGCTGGCACAGACATACCGCACCGTGGTGCCGGCGCCGTCCGTGTACCGGCTGGCGACAGCCTCCTTGCGCGCATCCAGCCCGTCGACCATGAGCTCGAACGACGCATAGAAGTCGTTGAACGCCTTGATGATCTTCTGCAGATACGCAATGCCCTCTTCCAGAACCTCCTCGAAGATGGCGCTGTTGTGGTACTTGTTGACCATCTTCAGGTATTCGCCGAGCGCATCCAGCAGCTCACGCTGCGAATCCGTCGTCTTGTTTTTGAGACGCTCCATCAGCGTCAGCTTTCTGGCGCCGAGGCTGGCCGCCGTCCCCTTCGCGCCGGAATCGTCCTTGCCGCCGATTTTCTTTTCCTCGAACGAGCGGATATATTCCTGCGCCTCAAGCACGGCCTCGTGCACCTTCCGCTTTTGCGTCTTCATATCCTCCACGCATTTGCACAGGAAGTAGCGCGCGGCGTTCGGGTGCACGAAATTGCCCGCGTTGTTGCTCAGATAGTGCTCGACGCGGTACTTCTCCTTTACCTCCGCGACGTCCGACGCCGTGTAGTTGAACATCGCTCTGGCGATGTATTTCCCTTCGTCGACGACGTGGGCATCCGCCATTTTATAATACTTCTCCATCTGGACGAACAGACTTGCGATCTCGCCCCACTTTTCGACCGCAACGTCGTCGCTGCTGAGACCCGTAAGCTGGTTTTTGGCCGTCTTGTTCGCAAACGCCAGATGTGCCACCTTGGCGCTGTCCGCCTCTACCTTGGCCATGAGCGCATGGATGAATTCCGTGCTGGCGTTCGACGAGATCTCGCCGCTGCCGTCCGTCTTTTTGCGCTGGAACGCATCGCGGATCTCCGCACCGAAGCCGCTCTCGTCCATGTCGATGAGGCGAATGTACTCCGCGACCGGATCCAGATCCTTTTCCGTGCTGTCGCTCTTTTGCCGCTGGCGGCGGCTCTCCACGCTCTCGCGGTACTGTCTGTCAAACTTCAGCCACTGATCCGTGATACTCGCCTGTGCCCAGTGCAGCGCAATGTACTCCTGAATGCTCTGCGTCGGGTAGACCAGGCGCGCGCTGCCGGCGCCCGCATAGCGGTTGCGTCCGCTTTCCGCGACCATGCTGCGGATCGTGTTGTCCTCCGAGGAGTTGCTGCGCTTGTTCGTCGGGCCGATCGCCTGCGCATAGATGCAGTTGGCCGCGTGGTTGAGGTACATCTCATGGTTGAGCAGCGACTGGCCGGAGGCGTTCTGCGCATCGAACAGGAAGCAGAAGTCAAACGGTCGGACGTTGTACGCCTCGCGGCTGCCCGGAACGCCCGCCTTCGGCATCTCAAGTACGACGCTGTCACGAAACCGCTGGTCGAGCGAGTTATCCCCCGCCATCAGGAACGCATCGATCTCGCGCAGGGCGGCATAGGCATTGCTGCGCATACTGACCCGGCGCTCATCCTGCGCGATCACGAGGTCGAAGATCTCCGGCAGGAGGAAAAAGCCGCGGATGATAGCCGCGTTTTCAATGTAGTGGTTGTCCAGATGCTTTTTGATGAACATCGCCACTGGGAGCAGCAGGCCGGAGCCGGTGCCGCCGGCGAGGGAACTGACGATGATTACGCGCAGCGCCTGCGCGCTCATATCCGGGGTGAGCGTATAGAGATCGCGGATCGCGTCCAGCAGCGGGCGCATTTTGCCCTGCTCGATCGCCCGTTCAAAGATCAGGCGGGAGATCGCGCGTACCTGACCGGCGCCTTCCGTGGCCACCTTGCTGTTGAGAATGTTGTTGACTGGAAACCAGACGTCGCGCGCGTACGGATTCGACCAGAGATACTCTCCGACCTGCATACGATCAGAAATCTGGATCGCCTTTGCCGACGGATACTCACGAACCACGGAGTTGAGCTCGTTGGCGTCCGTATCGATGACGACAAAGCTGATATTCTTGCGCTGTTCCTCGCTGACAAGCTTGGTCACACGGCTGACAATTTTCGTTCCGGCGCCGCCAAGACCGACGATCAAAGTAGGTGCGTTCATATTGTCTGTTCCTCTCTTTCTAATTCTGCGTTCCTTTGATGGAAATGATTTTTTCTCCGGTGTCTGGTTTAATATACGTTTGCAGATTTATATTCCGCAGCCGGCGTGCAGGTATAGACCGTTCGCATTTCGCCCTCTCCCTCCACGTGCTCGATCGTTGTGCGGCAGGAGATCACGTATTTTTTTGTCCCCGCTTCGATGACGTTGTTGTCAAACTTCACATCCGTGCGCCCTGCGTACGCGCTCGCATTCGTGATCATCATCTTGCCGCCACCGACCGCCGTGACCTGCAGCGCCGGGACCATGGCCGAGCCGCTGAATTTCAGCGTGCCCTTTTCCGGGCCGAACGCCTTCGTGATCCGCTGGACGCGGAAGCTGCCCGGAAGCGCCGTCTTCTGCCTGTCTAGACCGACAATCTCATCAACCTCGATGAGCGGCCGGCGCTTCATCGCCTTGGGAAACCGCTTGCGGAAAAAGTGCTTTGCCAACAGCAGCAAAACCAGAAGCACCGCCAGCGCAATGCTCAGCATCGTCCGGTTGCGCGCAAGCCACGAGCGCTGATCCCGAACCGCGACCGAGCCGTCAAAATCGCCCGCCCAGACCTCGTCGCCGAGCTTCTCGGCGTAACGGATGCGGTAGCTCAGATCCTCGTAGGTGTGCCCCTGCGGGGTACTCTGCTTGAGCTGCGGCGTGAGCACGATCGTGCCGATCGCCTCGCCCTTTTCCACCGTGACCGTATAGTCTTTTTTGCTGCCGCCCGTGAGCTTGGCTGTCGGCGTCGGAAAGGCCGCCCACTGCTCAGGCGTCATCTCCTGCCCGTCCAGCGTGGCGTGCAGGACGATCTCACCGTCCGGCTGCAAACCACTCTTCGTCACCATGCAGCCGACGGGCTCCGCTTGCGCAAAGGCGACCGCACGATCCTTATAAATGGTGTACTCCAGCGTCGTGGTAACACTGTTGTAGTCCAGATATCTCGCTGTCGCGCGGATCCGAATGGTGCCGTCCTCGAGCTGGAGCGTACTGCCGTTGGTGTAGACGCCGTCGAGCGGCACGCCGTTTTGTTCGATCACCGCGCTGTAATCCACGTTGCCCAGCAGCTTGGACTCCGCGACCTTTTCCTGCGTGCCCGCCTTGACAAAGCCGAAATGGATCGTATACGACCCGGCCTTAAGCTTTTCGAGGTCGGTCACCTCTTCGCCGGAATCATCCGTCAGATATGCCGAGATCTCCACATTCGGCTTGTAGTAGATCTCCACGGTCTCCGCGCCGCTGATGTCCAACGTGTAATCCCCGGCGTCATACGCCCCGTCAAACGCGACGACGCTGCCCACCAGATTCTTCGGGATTGTGCCCGGATCGATGGTGTAGTTGGGCGCCGCCGTCTCGCTGTAGCGCACACCGACCGCCTGCTGCGCGCCACCGATCAGCTCGCCGTCCGGCCCTTTGATGCCGCGCACCTGCACGTTCTGCCCCTGCGCAAAGACCACGAGCTGCGACATGGGGATGTCGAACGAGAACTTGTTTTTCTCCACCGTGAGCTTGTTGCTGTTGAACACGCGCGTGCAGATACCGGTGATCTGGTTGAGGATATCGGCGCTCGAGGCGGCCTTGGCAAAGAAAATGTTCTCATGCCCCGCCGGAACAATCGCGGCCGCATCGGGCGCATCCGGACCCATGCTCAAAAACATGACATTGATCGAAGGTGGGACATTGCTGAAATACGTGCTAATGCTGTCCACGCCCTGAAATTCGCCGTCGGTCAGCACGACCAGCCAGCGCTCGTCCGCGTCCGTCCGCGTCAGATCCTGATATGCGGCCGTGACGCTGGCAAACGGCGTATTGCCGGCCTTCGTGACCGTGTCGTGGATCTTGGCGACGTTTGCCTGCGCACCGTCTTTGCCCGCCATCCGGATCGTCGGCTGCCAGGAGCCGTTGCCCTCGAACGCACTCATGTAGTAGATATTCATCGTGTCGTTCTCGCCCAGCATCGCCGCGAACACTTCCATTGCGTACTTTGCCTGACACCACCGGTCGACCTGTTCGCCGTTTGCACGGATCATGCTGCCGGAATCGTCGTAGACCAGATGGATCACACGCTTCGGGGCATGGCCGCCGTCGGCAAACACGGCCGGCAGCAGCTGCAGCGACAGGATGAGCACCAGCAGCAAGGCGAGACACCGCTTTTCTCTGCGCATCTCTTATCCTCCTCTTTTTATCTATGGATCGATCAAAATCGTTGAAGGAAACTCCGCCGTCTATCGCGTCGCCTGCGCCAGCGCCTGACGGACGCGGGCATAGTTGGCGCGGCTGAGCGGGACGGTCACGCCGTTGCGCAGCACGACGCACGAGCGCCGCAGCTCCTTGACATAGCTGAGATTGACCAGGAAGCTGCAGTGCGTCTGCACAAAGTCCGCGGGATCGAGCCGCCCATAGATCTCGTTGAGCTTTTCCGAGCACGTCACGGTGCGCGTCGTCATGACGATCTTCGTCTGGCGCTGCGCATGCTCGCAGTACAGGATCTCGCGCATGGACAGCACATGGCGCGTCGCGCGCGAGCCCACGATCAGGCAGGGCCCAAGCTCCCCGCCGCACGGACGCAGCACAAAGTGCAGGGCGGCGCTCAGGCGCGTCTCCATCTCGAGCTTGCAGACAAAGTAATCCGGGTCGCACTCGAACACGTCCAGCGCCGCCAGCGGATCTGCCGACAGGAAGATCAGTTTCGTCTGCGGGCTCGTGAGGCGCAGGTCCCGGAAAAAGCGCAAATACTGCTCCCGCGTCTGCCGGTCGGAAATATCCGCCAGCACAACGTCGTAGTACGCACATCCGCCGTCGGACGTCATCGACTCCGGCGCGTAGAATTCATCCACACACACGCGCACCCCATTGGCGTCCAGCTCCCGGCAGAGGATCTCTCTCGCCGTGTGCCGCCAGATCGTGCTGGGGTCCACGATACATATATTCAATACTTCGGCCACTTGTGATCTCTCTCCCTCTCGCGGAGCAGCGCGCCGCGCGCTCCGTTCCTTCATGGAAGAAATATAGCATTTCGGCCGCGAATTTACATGTGCTCTGCACAATCGGCATATTTCCGCGCAGAAATAACACATTTTTGCGCGCCAAGACAAAAGGCTCCGGCCGAATCCGGAGCCCCTCGTATGTCAAAGGTCAAAATGCCTCGCAGCCTTTCGCCAATGGCGCGGTGAAAGAAAGTCCGATCATTTTCTTCGGCGACATGTGCGGCGAAGAAAACACTTCTCAGACTACAGCCTTTTTGTCGGGAAATCACAAGCGATTTTCCGACAAATGAAAAGGGCTCCGGCCGAAGCCGGAGCCTTTTCGGATCCATATCTGCAATTACACGTGCGCGGGTACGGCAGGTACACCCGCAGCGGCCGCACGGAGCAGGAGCGTAACGGTGTAGGTATCGTTTTCGCACGTGTGCCGGAAGCTGCCGTCATACTTCGCGGCGAGGCTGCTGAGCACACGAAAGCCCACCCCGCGCTCCAGCTCCGGGATGCGCCGGGGCTTCTTGCCCTGCGGCTGCCGGGCGCGGACGGGGTTCGACTCCTGAATGACGAGATAGCCCTTATCCATGTACGCGCGCAGCGTGATCTGCGCGCCCGGCACGCCCTCGCAGGCCTCCAAAGCATTGTCGAGCAGGTTGCCGAAGGCGACGATGAGGTCGGTGTTCGACACCGGCAGCTCCACCGGCAGCGACACATCCGCCCGCACCGGGACGCCCCTGGTCTGCGCATCCTGCACCCGGGTATACAAAAACGCGTCCACGACCGGGTTCTGACACTTGCCGAGCCGGGAGATATACGTCTGCATCGGCAGCAGCTGCTCGGAGTATTCCGTAGCCGCCTTCAGGTTGCCCTCCTGCAGGAGGGCGTTGATGGTGTTCAGATGATGGGAAATGTCGTGGCGCATGGCGCGGATCTGCTCGTACTGCGCGGTCAGGTCGCTGTAATGCGCAAGCTGCGCGTCAAGCTGCTTTTCGAGCAGCTGGTTTTCCACCTCGAGCTGCACACGCTGCTCGGTGCGCACCATGGTGCGGTAGAGCAGGATATCGGACACCAGAAACAGCACCGACACGATCAGCTGCATGGGGATGTACTCATACCGCGGCGGCGTGAACATGAGCGTCACGAGCGACGCCTCGCAGACCATCTGCGTGATCGGAAATGCGGAAAATACCAGCAGCTGCCGGCCGGAAAGGTTGTTTTTCGAGCGCGTGAAGATGAAGCTGATGAGCATCAGCCCGAGCCCCAGCACCGGCAGAAACGTCACGCCGTAGATGAGCGCGCGCGGGTCTGCCCAGACGGAGATGTCGTCGTTTGACTGCAGGTCGATCATCAGCGGCGTGAACATCAGCTCCATGAGCAGCGAGCCCGCGAGCTCCGCCGCGACCGCGAGCAGCTTTCGCCCCGGCGTGCCGCGAAAGAGCAAAAACGCCATCGCCAGCGAACACACCGGGAACATCAGCGCGCGCAGCTGCCCCACCGTGGTCAGCAGCAGCGCCGCCGCCATGTACGCCGCGCCGATGAGTGCGGCAAGCAGCACCGTCACCCAAACGCGAAAGCGCGGCCCGTCGAGCACACGCCACAAAAAGGCCGCCCACATCACGATCGCGCAGGCGTTGAAAAACAGGTCGGCGACATAGCCGTTATATGTCACAGTGTTGTTCCCTCCTTATCCGGCGCGCAGCGAGAGCGTGACGGTGTAGGTATCGTTTTCGCACGTGTGCCGGAAGCTGCCGTCATACTTCGCGGCGAGGCTGCTGAGCACGCGAAAGCCCACCCCACGCTCCAGTTCCGGGATGCGCCGGTGCTTCTTGCCCTGCGGCTGCCGGGCGCAGACGGGGTTCGACTCCTGAATGACGAGATAGCCCTTATCCATGTGCGCGCGCAGCGTGATCGCCGCATCCGGAATGCCGCTACAGGCTTCGAGCGCATTGTCGAGCAGGTTGCCGAAGGCGACGATGAGGTCGGTGTTCGACACCGGCAGCTCCACCGGCAGCGACACGTCCGCCCGCACCGGGACGCCGCGCAGCTCGGCCTCCTGCGTGCGCGTATACAAAAACGCGTCCACGACCGGGTTGCGGCAGCTGCCGAGGCGGGAGCTGTACGTCTGCGCCGGCAGCAGCTGCTCGGAATACTCCGAGGCAGCCTGCAGGTTGCCCGCCTGCAAAAGCGCGTTGATGGTGTTCAGATGGTGCGAAATGTCATGGCGCATGGCGCGGATCTGCTCGTACTGCGCGGTGAGATCGCCGTAGTGCGCGAGCTGCGCATCGAGCTGCGACTCCAGCAGCTCGTTTTCCACCTCGAGCTGCACGCGCTGCTCGGTGCGCACCATGGTGCGAAAGAGCAGCGAGTCGGACACCAGAAACAGCGCCGTCACGACCAGCAGCACCGACGTGTACTCATACCGCGGCGGATAGAAGATGAGCGCCTGAATGGCGGCGGAGCAGAGGATCTGCGTGACCGGAAAGACGGAGAAAACCAGCAGCTGCCGGCCGGAGAGGTTATTCCGCGCGCGCAGAAACGGCAGGCTGACCACCAGCAGCACCAGCGCCAGAAACAGCAGGAACACCCCGCCGTACAGCACCGCGTGCGGGTCTGCCCAGACGGAATAGTGCGCGTCCATCTGAAAGTCCGCCGCGCGCATGGTGGCGGCGGAAAACAGCATCTCCACCAGCACTGACGCAGTCAGCTCCGCCGCGACCGCGAGCAGCTTTCGCCCCGGCTTGCCGTAAAAGAGCAGAAACGCCAGCGCCAGCGCCCCCGCCGGATACAGCAGCAGGCGCAGCGCGCTGCCCGCCGTCGTCAGCAGCAGTACCGGCAACAGGTAGGCGGCATCGATCACGAGCGTGAGCAGCGCCGTGCCCCACCACGAAAAACGCGGCCCGTCGAGCACGCGCCACAAAAACACGCACCACGCCGCCACGACGCCGGTGTTGAACAAAAAGTCCGCCCAGAAACCGTTATACGCCATCGGCCGCGCCCTCCGGTACATCCAGCCGCGCGGTGCGCCCGGCCAGCAGCCGGAAAAACGCCTCGCGCGCATTCTTGCGATACGAGCGGCTGATGGGCACGCGCGTGCCGTCGCTCAGGCAAAAGGTCTCGTGCTCCATGCCAACGATCGCCCGGCAGTTGACCCAGAAGCTCTGGTGGCAGCGGATGAACTCGTCCGCCACATCGCCCGCGAGCAGGGCCTGCGGGCTCTGCGTCGTCTCGAGATCGCCGTCGGTGGTGTGCACAAGCATCTTGTGCAGCGAGCGCTCGAGATACAGCACCGTGTCGAGCCCGACGCGCTGATAGCTGCCGCCGCGCCGGAGCGTGAGCGTTTTCTCGGTCGAGAGCGCGCCCAGCGCCTTGCGCAGTGCGACCGGCAGGCGCGCCGCCTCGTCCGACTTGAGCACGTAATAGATGTGCTCGGCCTCATATGCGTCCATGAGATAGCCCGCGTAGCTCGACAGGAAGATCACGCGGCAGGCGGGCGCGAGACGGTTGATCTCCTTGGCGAGGGAGATGCCGTCGAGCTCGCCCATGCAGATGTCCAGCACGGCGATGTCCGGCCGGTAACCGTCCTCGGCGAGCATATGCAGCACGGCGGGCGCATTTTGAAACGTTTTGAGCTGATGCGGCGTGTCCCCCAGCGCCGCGCGCAGGATATCCACGGTCTGCCTCAGGCAGACGGCCTCATCATCACACACTGCAAGTTGAAGCATCGGTTTGACTCCTTGTCCGGATTTGCAGAAAAAGTCATGGAAGATACCGTTATTGTATACCAGAAACAAGAATGCTGCAAGTAGGCGGCAAAAAATGACCGCACAGCGCCCAAGCTTGACATCGGCGCGCGGATGGATTAAGGTGGACAAAAACATCCGCCGCGGCTGCGGCTGCGCGCATCGGAAAGGGGAATGCTCCATGTCCTACGGACGCATCGGCGTGATCGGCGCCATGGATTCCGAGCTCGCCGCGCTCATCGCGGCGCTTGCGCAGCCCGCACGGGAGACCGTGCAGGGGCTCACATTTCACACGGGGCTGCTCAGCGGCCGGCCGGTCGTGCTCGTCCGCTGCGGCATCGGCAAAGTCAGCGCGGCGCGCTGCACGCAGGTGCTCATCGACCGGTTCGCGCCCGCGGCGGTCATCAACACCGGCATCGCGGGCGGGCTGGCAAGCGGTCTCGCCGTGGGCGACATCGTGGTGGCCGACGGGCTGGTGCAGCACGATTTTGACGCCGCGCCCATCGGCTTCGTGCGCGGCTGCCTGTGCATGGGCGACCCCGG
>ERZ773133.1215-NODE-1215-length-30903-cov-14.357981_pt1 | contig 30903 bp, 34 predicted proteins | sample MGYA00580861_ERZ773133 | MGnify/ENA primary metagenome ERZ773133 (study PRJEB29015, sample SAMEA2737844) | human gut metagenome | biome: human gut; feature: human-associated habitat; material: faeces | place: China | collected 2012 ...
CGAGCGCGATGCTCTCCTGAATGTCCTCGACCTTTTTGAAGAAGTTCATCGCGTAAATTTCTTCCTGATAGACCTTGCTCTCGACGCGGTTCTGCGCTACGACGAGCACCTTGACGGTGATAGACGTATCGTTCGCGGTGGCAAAGGTCACGGTGTAGTTGCCGGTCTCGGGCTTGATGTCGTATTCGACGGTCTTGATGGAGATGGGCTCCTCGGTCTCGGCGTCCCACGCCTCGGCAGAGGCGAGGGCGACGACCTTGGCGTCGTCGAGCTCTTCGACGTCCTCCACGTCCAGAAGGAAAGCGTTCGCACTGATCTTCTCGCCCTTTTCCTCGTTGTAGACAGGGCGGTCCTGCGAGACCTGCATCTTCACGGTGATGGACGTACCGACGCGCGTTTCGACCACGGTTTCATAGTGCATGCCCTTGAAAAGCTGAGACTTGACCGTGCCCTTGAGCATACCCTCGGCACGCGGGACAATGTCGAGGTGCTCGGGGCGGATGACGACGTCGACCTTTTCGTTCTTATTGTAGCCGCGGGCACGGCAGGCGTACTTCTTGTCCTCGAACATGACGAGGTCGTCCTCAAGCATGACGCCGTCGATGATGTTCGTCTCGCCGATGAACTTGGCGACGAATTCGTTGACGGGGGTGCGGTAGATTTCGGTCGGCGTACCGATCTGCTGAATTTCACCCGCATTCATGACGACGATCTTGTCGGACATCGTCAGCGCCTCTTCCTGATCGTGCGTGACGAAGATGAACGTGATGCCGACCTCCTGCTGGATGTATTTGAGCTCCTGCTGCATCTCCTTGCGGAGCTTTAAGTCGAGCGCGCCGAGCGGCTCGTCGAGCAGCAGCACGCTTGGCTCGTTAACGAGCGCGCGGGCGATGGCGATGCGCTGCTGCTGGCCGCCGGAAAGCTCGGTCACATTGCGGTGGGCATAGTCCTCAAGGCTAACAAGGCGCAGCATACGCATGACTTTCTGCTCGATGACGTCCTTCGGCTCCTTTTTGAGCGTCAAGCCAAAGGCGATGTTGTCGTACACGTCCATGTGGGGGAAGAGAGCATACTTCTGGAAGACGGTGTTGATCTCGCGCTTGTAGGGCGGGACGCTGACGATGTCCTCACCGTCGAAGAGCACCTTGCCCTCGCTCGGCTGCAAAAAGCCGCCGAGGATGCGCAGCAGTGTCGTCTTGCCGCAGCCAGAGGGGCCGAGCAGCGTGACGAACTCATTTTCGTAAATGTCAAGAGAGACGCCCTTGAGGACGACCTGTCCGTCCTCAAAGCTCTTGACGATGTTCTTGAATTGAATGATCTTTTTCTTTTCTTCGGCCATTTCCGATATCCTCACAATTTTATAGAATAGTAGTTAAAAAAGCGGGGGCGTGCAGACCCAGAGGACGCGCGCGGCGGTCTTGCGTTCATTTTTGAGGTAGTGGAACGTTCTGCCGTGGAGATAGAACGTTTCGCCGCGGCGCACGACGCTGCGTTCGCCGTCGCACGCTAAAATGACGCTGCCGTCAAGCACGTAGCCGAACTCCTCGCCGTTGTGCGGCTCGACCTCGAACGATTCGCCGCCGGCGGGAAGTTCCAATAAAATGGGCTCCATCTGGTTTTTCTGCGTGTTGGGAACGATCCAGTTGACGGTGCAGTTCTCGCGCTCGTCGACGAAAAAGTCTTCGGAGCGGAAGACAAACTGGTCGTTTTTATCCTCCTGGAAGAATTCCGAGAGGTTGGTGCCGAGGGCCTCGAGGATATCGCTGAGCGAGTCGATCGAGGGGGAGGTGAGGTCGCGCTCTAACTGGGACAAGAACCCCTTCGTGAGTTCGCTTCGGCTGGCAAGCTCCTCCAGAGTTAGTCCCTGTCGCGTTCGCAGCTGCTTGATCTTATTGCCGATGTCCATGCACATGCCTCCTCGTTTGATATACTAAACTTTTGGTCAGTTTTTGCTAAACCGAAATCATTATACACACAGCGCGCAAAATTGCAAGAGTATATTTAACAAAAAGTTCAATATTTTGAACTTTTGAAAAATAAAACAGCGGAGAGCCGATTGCAGCTCTCCGCTTGTGGGATTTAACCAAAGTACTTCTTTTGAAACGGGACCTCATCCACCTGAAATTCCCGCCCGCGCAGATATTCGAGAATGCCAGCGTCGGTGGGGAATTCGAAACGCAGGCGATAGGAGTAGAGCGCCTGATGCGTTTCGCCATATTTGCGGTTCACGCTGCCGACGCCGTATTTGCCGTCGCCGAGCAGGGGATGGCCGAGGTCGGCCATGCTCGCGCGGATCTGATGCGTACGGCCCGTGAGCAGCTCGACCTCCAGAAGCGACAGCTCGCCGCGCGTCTGGAGCGTTTGGTATAAGGTGATCGCGCTGCGGCCGTCCGGCACGGGGCGGTGGTAAACGCGGACGGTGTTGCTCTTCTCGTCCTTGCGCAGAAAGCACTCGATGCGGCCCTTCGGCGGCTCGACGCGGCCGAGGGCGATACATAAATAGTATTTGGCGATCTCGCGGTCGCGAATCTTGTCGTTCAGGATACGCAGCGCTTCAGCGTTTTTCGCCGCGATGACGATGCCGCCAGTGTTGCGGTCGATGCGGTTGCAGAGGGCGGGGGTGAAGGCGTTCTCCTCGCGTGGCCGCCACTCGCGCTTTTGATAGAGGTAGGCGAGCATGTGGTTGACGAGCGTATTGACTTTCTCGTGCTCGTCGGCGTGGGCAAGCATTCCCGCGGGCTTGTCGAGCAGCATGATGTTCTCGTCCTCGTAGACGATCTTGAGCCGCGGCGTCGTGATCGTGAGGTAGACGTTTTCCTCGCTCGGCGACTCGAAAAACTCATCGTTGATGTAGCACTGTAAAATATCGCCCGCGACGAGCTTCTGGTCGCGCTGGGCGCGCGCGCCGTTGACCTTGATGCGCTTTAGGCGGATGTACTTCTGCGCGAGCGACGCGGGGAGCAGGGGGATGGCCTTGCCGAGAAAGCGGTCAAGCCGCTGATTTTCGTCATTTTTTCCGATGTGAAACTCCCGCATGGGCGGCACCTCCGCTTGCGCAGCGCGCGATTTTCTGCTATTGTACGATAGCGGGCAAAAAAAGTAAAGAAATCCTGTCAAAATTTTTGCCGCAACCGTGAAAAAAGTATTTGACAATCGAGAAAACGTCCTCTATAATATCACTCGTGTCATTGCGAGGTGTAGCATGGTTTTAGATGTAAAACGTATCATTAACACCCCCGGAGGCAGAATTCCCTTTGACTTTACAGAGGACTTTTCTGATGTGGACTTCGGCGGCGTGTGTCCCGCGGTTCGGCCGGTCTCAGTGGTAGGGCAGGCAGAGAACATTGCGGGGATGCTGCGGTTGCAGTTTGACCTGACTACAACGCTTTCCGCCGTGTGCGATCGCTGCGGAGCGCCGTTTGATCTTCCGTACAAGGTCCCGTTCGAGTGTCTGCTCGCTGAGGAGCTGGAGGAAGACGACAACGACGATATCCTGCTGCTGGACAACGGAACCGTTGATCTCAGCGAGCTGGCGCGGGAGACGTTCATCCTCAATATGCCAAGCAAGACCCTTTGCCGCGAGGATTGCAGGGGCTTGTGTTCCGGCTGCGGTGTCAACCTCAACTATGAGAAGTGCCGCTGCAAAAAGGAAGTCGACCCCAGGTTAGCAGCCCTCGCAAAGCTTTTGGAACAATAAATTCGCTGTTCATTCAGCTTAACTTTAAGGAGGTGTCAACATGGCAGTCCCCAAGGGGAAAGTATCCCGTCAGAGACGTGATAAGAGACGTTCTTCTCACTGGAAGCTCACCGCTCCCGCGCTTGTCGCGTGCCCGAAGTGCGGCGCTCTGCACCAGCCTCACAGAATGTGCCCGGAATGCGGTACCTACAACGGCCGTCAGGTCAAGGTCATCGAGTCCAAGGTCGCAGCCGAATAATTGATTCGGAACGAAAATCGTTAAGAAAAGCTGAGTGGAACTCCACTCAGCTTTTTCTTATGCGTTCTGCCGGCGTTTCGCTGCGCAGCAGCGTGGCCGCGACCAGCGCGATGAGCAGGAGCGCAGAACCGAGGATGCCCGCCGCGCTGAGCCTTTCGCCAAGGAGCAGAAAGGAAAAGAGCGCCGTCATCACTGGGCAAAGGCACTGGAGCAGCGCGACCGAGCGCGCGGAGATCGCGCACATGGCCTTGTTCTGCAAAAAATAGCCGAGCGACGTGCAGAGGATGGCGAGATACGCGATGATGCTCCACGCGAGCGGCGAAACATTTGAAACATGAATGCCGCCCTCGAACAAAAACGAGCAGATAAGCGCCAGCACCGTCGCCGCGGCGGATTGCAAGGTGGTCAGCGTCGTGGCGCTCACGCAGTCCAGGCTTCTCTGCCCAAAGAGCAGCGAGCCTGCAATGAGCACGGCGCACAGAAGCGACAATACTTCGCCCCAGCCAAAGCCCGACAGCCCGCCCATACCACAGAGAAGGTACGAGCCCAGAACGACGAGCACATAGACCGGCAGCAGCTTTTTCGGCAATTTTTGCCGGTAGACGATCGCGGCAAGCAGCGGCACAATGACCGTCGAGAGCGAGCGCAGGAACGCAACGGACGTCGCGCTCGTGAGCACGAGGGCCACGTTGCCGATGAGGTTCGACGAGATGCAGAGGCAGGGGAGGATGAGCTGCCGCCGCAGGGCAGTCTTGAGCTCCTGAACCGTGCGTTTTCCGAACAGCAGCAGTAAAAAGGCGAAAGCCATCAGGTACCGCGCGGCCAGCAGCGAAAAAACAGGCACGGTGTCGTAGGCGACCTTGGAGATCGGGTCGCCGAAGCCGTAGATGACATTTTGCAGCAGGATCAGCGCGTAGGGCGCAAGCGCCGACGCGCGAACAGAGGGGGACTTCATCGAAAGGCGCTCCTTTTTCGTATAGTGGCTCTCATTATAGCCCCAACGCTGCATTTTCACAAGAAATTTATATTGTGCGCAGACCAGCTTGTCCTTGCGCAATGCCGAAAATTCGGTTATACTGTATTTGTAATATTTTGCTTTGCGATAAAGAGCGGTGCGATCGCGCGCCGCTTTGGAATAAAGGAGGCAGAGAGATGAAACCTTTGGTTGCGATCGTTGGACGGCCGAACGTCGGCAAGTCCATGCTGTTTAATAAGCTCATCGGCCAGCGGCTCTCCATCGTCGAGGATACGCCGGGCGTCACGCGCGACCGCATCTACGGCGAGAGCGAGTGGTGCGGCCGCAAATTCCGTCTGGTGGACACCGGCGGTATCGAACCGCGCACGGACGATCAGATCTTGTCGTTCATGCGCGAGCAGGCGGAGATCGCCATTCAGCACGCGGACGTCATCATTTTCCTGACGGATGTGAAGACCGGCCTGACGGCTTCCGATCAGGAGGTCGCGAATATGCTGCTGCGATCCCGCAAGCCCATCGTGCTGGCGGTCAACAAGATGGACTCGACCGGACGGGTCGACCCCGATTTTTACGAGTTCTACAATTTAGGCCTCGGCGATCCCATCGCCGTTTCCGCCGTGCACGGCCACGGCACGGGCGACCTGCTCGACGCGTGCTTACAGTATTTCCCGCCCGAGGATGACGAGGAAGAGGATGAGGACGTCATCAAGGTCGCCATCATCGGAAAACCCAACGTCGGCAAGTCATCGCTGACGAACCGCATTCTCGGCACCGAGCGCATGATCGTCAGCAATGTTGCGGGTACGACGCGCGACGCCATCGACTCGTACTTTGAAAACGAGCAGGGCAAGTATGTCTTCATCGACACCGCTGGCATGCGCAAAAAGTCGAAGGTCGACGACGTGATCGAGCGCTACAGCGTGCTGCGCGCCACGATGGCCATCGACCGTGCGGACGTGTGCCTCATCATGATCGACGCGCAGGAGGGCGTGACCGAGCAGGATACGAAGGTCGCGGGCCTCGCGCACGAGGCGGGCAAGGCCTGCATCATCGTCGTGAACAAGTGGGATCTTGTCGAAAAGGACGGCAAGACCATGGGCAAGATGCGCGACGACATCCGCCGTGACCTCTCCTACATGACCTATGCGCCGATCCTCTGCATCTCGGCGGCGACGGGCCAGCGCGTGCCGCGCCTTTTTGAGATGATCAACTACGTGCACAACCAGTCCTGCATGCGCATTTCGACCGGCATGCTCAACAACATTCTGGCCGACGCGCAGACGCGCGTGCAGCCGCCGACGGACCGTGGCCGCAGACTGAAGATCTATTACATGACGCAGGTCGGCGTCTGCCCGCCGCACTTTGTCGTGTTCTGCAACGAGCGCAAGCTCTTCCATTTCTCCTACCAGCGCTACCTTGAAAACTGCATCCGCAACGTCTTTGGACTGGAGGGTACGCCAGTCATCATGTCTATTCGCGAGAAGGGGGATAAGGAAGACTGATGAAAGGCATTTATCTTACGGGCGTCACGGCTGTCGCGGCATTTGCCTTGCCGGCTCTGGTCGCGGTGCTGTCGTATCTTTTGGGTTGCATCAACGGCGCGATCGCAACGTCGCACATTTTCTACCATGACGACGTGCGCCGCCATGGCAGCGGCAACGCGGGGCTGACGAATTTCTACCGCAACTACGGCGCGAGATGCGCGCCCATGGTCATCGCGTTCGACATGCTCAAGGCCGTCGGCGCGGTGCTGCTGGGCAATTATTTCCTGGGCTATCTTCTCGGCTGGGGCGCCGCAGGCAAGTATTTCGGCGCACTGTTCTGCGTCATCGGCCATATGTTTCCGGTGTTTTACGGCTTCAAGGGCGGCAAGGGCATTTTGTGCAGCGGCACGCTGCTGCTGCTTCTCGACTGGCGCATCGCGCTCGTCGGCTGGGGCGCGTTCGTCGTGCTGTGGCTCACGACGCGCTATGTGTCGCTCGGCTCGGTCGCCGCGGCGGTCAGCCTGCCGTTTACCACGTATTTCGTGTTCCATAACACGGCCTGCACAGTGCTCGGCACGTGCATTTCGCTTCTTGTGCTGTGGGCGCACCGCAGCAACATCAAAAGACTCTTAAGCGGTACGGAGAGCAAGTTCCATTTCCATGTGAACGCGCCCAAACCGGGGGAGGACGAATGAACATTGTAGTGCTTGGCTCGGGCGGCTGGGGTACCGCCGCCGCGATGCTGTTATCGGACAACGGCCATACCGTCGCGCTCTGGTCGCACGACCCGAAAAAGGCGGAATTGCTGGATAAGACAAGGGAAAATCCTTTACTCAAAGGCGTGCGCATTCCCGAGCGCATCGCCATCACGAGCGACTTAGCGGTGCTCCAAAATGCGGAGATGGCCGTCTTCGCGTCGCCGTCGTTTGCACTGCGCTCCGTTGCGCATGAGGCTGCGCCGCACCTGAAAAAAAGCACGCTGCTCGTCTCGCTCACGAAGGGCATTGAGCGCGGAACGCACCTGCGCATGAGCGAGATCATCGCACAGGAATGCGGCGAGGGCTATCGTATCGCAGTGCTCTCCGGCCCCTCGCACGCCGAGGAGGTCGCGCGCCGTCTGCCGACGGGCTGTGTGGCGGCGTCCGCCGATCAGGCGAGCGCCGAGGCCGTGCAGCGCGCGTTCATGAACGAGGTTTTCCGCGTCTACACGCACGACGACGTCGTCGGCGTGGAGCTTGCGGGCGCGCTCAAGAACGTCGCGGCGCTGTGCTGCGGCATCAGCGACGGCTGCGGCATGGGCGACAACACCCGTGCGCTGCTCATCACCCGCGCGCTGAGTGAGATCTCGCGCCTGGCCGAGTGCATGGGCGGGCGCAAGGAGACGCTCGCCGGTCTTGCCGGCATGGGCGATCTCATCGTCACGTGTACGTCGATGCACTCACGCAACCATCGCGCGGGCATCCTGATCGGTCAGGGCAAGAGCGCGCAGGAGGCCATGGACGAGGTCGGCGCGGTCGTCGAGGGCTATTACGCCGCGCGCAGCGCGCACGAGCTCGCGCAGCGCTATGGCGTAGAGATGCCGATCTCGACGGCAGTGTATGAGGTCCTCTACGAGGGCAAGAGCGCCGCGCCGCTCATCGGCGTTCTGATGAGCCGCACGCCGAAGAAGGAAAGCGATTGCAGCTGGTTATGACTCAAAAGCGAGGGGCAAAGCCCCTCGCTTTTGAAAAAGTTTCACTTCGTTCTGTGCCGAGCTGTCCGCGTAAGCGGACAACTCGACACTCACTACGTGCAAAGAATTTTTCTGACGCGCATGTCGTCAGAAAAATGATTTAAATTTATTTGCGCCGTGCGCGGCGCAAATTTTGCGAGGCTTTTGCGTCTGCGGGCGCGAAAAAATATATTGAGGGTAACGATGGATATTTTGACGCAAATTGAGAATTACCGGCCTTACAATGAGCAGGAGGAGCGGGATAAGGGATTGATCCTCGACTGTCTGCGCGCGTTTGAGGATGTGTTCACGCGGGAAAATGCACTCTGCCACATGACGGCGTCGGCCTGGGTGGTGAACGAGCGCTTCGACCGCGTGCTGATGGCGTATCACAACATCTACGATTCGTGGTCGTGGCTCGGCGGGCACGCCGACGGAGAAGAGGACCTGCTCGCCGTCGCGCTCAAGGAGGTCCGCGAGGAGAGCGGCGTGAAAAACGTCCGTCCGGCAAGCGAGGACATTTTCTCGCTTGAGGTGCTGACTGTCGACGGCCACATGAAGCGCGGGAAATACGTCTCCTCGCACCTGCATCTGAACGTCACGTATCTTCTCATCGCGGACGACACGAACGTGCTCACGGTCAAGCCCGACGAGAACAGCGGCGTGAAATGGTTCACGCCCGAGGGCGCGGTGGAAGCCAGCAGCGAAAAATGGTTTCGCGAGCATATCTACAATAAACTCAACGAGAAGATGCGGCAGTTTTACGCGGAAAAATAAGGAAGGAGCAACAACGTATGAAGTTAAGAGATGCCACCCCTGCGGATGCGGCTCGTTTAGACGAGCTACTGACAAAGCTCATCCATGATGAGGCGCAGTACGATTCTAATTTGAATGGTTCGTATGTCGTCACCGATAATTATCTCGACCGGATTGGCTTGGAGGGCCACAAGCTCCTGCTGATCGAAGACGAAGGAGAGATCATCGCCTTCTTATACGGTTTTCTCTACGAAATTCCCGGCATGTTTGTAAAGCCAATCGCGATTCTCGATGCACTATACGTTGAGGAGGCATACCGCCGGAAAGGCTGCGCGGCACAGCTCATTTCTGCATTCAAAGCCTTTGCCGCAGAAAGCAGCGCCTGCCGCATCGAGCTCAAGGTGCTCTCGAGCAACGGAGCTGCCCTGCGCTTTTATGAAAAGCTCTCTTTTAACGAAACGAAAAAGTACATGGCGATGGATTTAGCCTAAAGATAGCAAAAAGCCGCCCGACGGGCGGCTTTTTTATTTCATCTTTCGTTTGACAATTCTCGTGGCGATAAGCAGGATCAGAACGACCGCAGCCGTAAAAACGGCACCGATCTGGAGGCTCGTGTACCACGGGGCCGAGGTAAGAGCGTACAGGCCCGGACGCTGGCGGTAGTCGATATACTGATAGACGCTCGTGCCGGCAAAAACGCCCACAACGCACAAGATGGCGGTTCTTAATATCTGATACAGCTTTTTCATGGGGTAACCTCCGAGATTCTTTGTATCGAGTCGCTATGTCAAAGCGGAAATTATGGCAGGCGCATATACAGCAGCGGGTACGGGTTATCCTCCTCGTCGTGCTCGGTTCTCTGATAAGTCTGAAAGCCCATGTGCTGGTAGAAGCCGACAGCCTGAGGGTTCTGCTCGTTGACGGTGACCTCGCGGACGCCGTATTGCAGGAGCTGCCTGCCAAGTCACCGGCTGCGCTTCAGTGCAAGGATATCTCTGACCAGAAAAGCGGCTGAGCCGCATACTGCTACAATGGACGCTGCGTATGCTGCCAGTCTCTGCATTGAGAACTGATAAAGGCAAATGGTGAGCGCTGTCGTGATGAGAAGCAAGTCGAAAACGATTTGTGCCTTCCGCTTCACCGCTGCTTCACGGATAAGAAACGTGCAGATGAATGCAGCGACCACGGTAAGAACCAGCAAAAGATAGCAGAGGGTCTTCATATCGCACCGCCTTTATTTGAGTCGAGGAATTGCAATTCAGTATACCAGAAAAGCGGAGGAGAGGGCAACCCTTTGCAGTAAAAAAAGAAGCACTGCTTTCGCAGTGCTTCTAATCTGTTTGGTCGCTTAGATCGCGCGGGTAACCTTACCGGAACGCAGACAGCGGGTACAAACATAGACATGGCGGGGCGTACCATTGACGATAGCCTTCACGCGCTTGACGTTGGGCTTCCAGGGACGATTGGAACGACGGTGAGAGTGGGAAACTCTGATACCGAACGCAACACCCTTGTCGCAAAACTCGCACTTTGCCATCCGTTGCACCTCCTTGCTGTAATCAAATCAAGGCTTGGTCATTCACAAGCAGTTGATACTATAACAGATTGCATCACAAAATGCAAGTACTATTTTCAAAAAAGATGAAAAAATCTGTAATTTTTCCGCTCGCGGCGCAAAAGCGAAAAAAGCGTGGCGCGGCAGGGCGTTTTCGCTTGTAAAAAAGGGGGGCAGCGATTATAATGAAAGTGCATTTTATCACGCGGGCCAAGGCCCGCATGGAGGGAACTATGAATACCAATCGCTCCGTCCGCGTAAAGGACATCGTAGAAAAATTTCAGATGGAGGTCATCAACAAGGGCACAGATTACGACACCGAGATTTTGACCATCACGGACGTCAACCGCCCCGGCCTCCAGTTCATCGGCTTTTTCGATTATTTTGATCCGAGAAGATTACAGATCATCGGCAAGAGCGAGGTGACGTTCCTGCGCGGCTACTCGGCCGAGGAGCGGCGCAAGCGCTTCGAGGACCTGTTCTGCTATGAGATCCCGGCACTAGTCATCTCGCGCAATTTAGATGTTTTCCCTGAGTGCCTCGAGATGGCGCAAAAGCACGGCCGCACGCTGCTTCGCACGAAGTACACGTCCGTCGAGTTCACCGCCATGACCATCGACTACCTGAACCACGCGCTCGCGCCCGTCATCACACGCCACGGCGTGCTCGTCGACGTGTACGGCGAGGGCGTGCTGATCTTCGGCGACAGCGGCATCGGCAAGAGTGAGACGGCCATCGAGCTCATCAAGCGCGGCCACCGCCTCGTCGCCGACGACGCGGTCGAGATCACGCGCATCGGCTCAACGCTCTCGGGCACGGCGCCTGAGCTCATCCGCAACTACCTTGAGGTGCGCGGCGTTGGCGTCATCGACGTGGAAAAGCTCTTCGGCGTGGGTGCAGTGCAGGATTCGACGCAGATCGACCTTGTCATCCAGTTTGAAAAGTGGGAGGATGACAAATTCTATGACCGTCTGGGTCTCGACGAAAACGACACGACCATCCTTGATGTGCCCGTGCCGCAGATCACCATTCCCGTCAGTGCGGGCCGTAACCTCGCCGCGATCGTGGAGCTGGCAGCGATGAACAACCGCCAGAAGAAGCACGGCTTCAACTCCGCGCGCGAATTCGCCGCGCAGATCGACGGCCACATTGACCGCGTGACCCGCGAAAATGAGCTGAAAAACCAGAATCCGTGAACGGAGGAGCATCTATGTCTTGGGAAACCGCACTCGACCGCCAGATCCATGACTATCTGCCCGACCTCAAATGGGCCGCAGATGAGCCGATGGCAAAGCATACGTCGTTCCGCATCGGGGGGCCGGCCAAACGCATGGCCTTTCCGAAAACGCGCGAGCAGCTCGTTGTGCTGATGGGCTTTTTGCAGAACGCAGGCGTCAAGCCGCTGCTGATCGGCAACGGCACGAACCTGCTCGTCGCCGACAAGGGCCTTGACACTGTGGTCATCGACACGTCCGCCGAGCTTTCTCATATTGAGCTGACGGACGAGGGCGAGATTGCAGCGGACGCAGGCGTGTCGCTTACGAAGCTCGCGCTGTTCGCATGGAAAAACGGCCTGACGGGGCTTGAATTTGCCCACGGCATCCCCGGCACGCTCGGCGGCGGCGTCGTGATGAACGCAGGCGCCTACGGCGGCGAGCTCAAGGATGTTGTCACCGAAGTGACGGCGCTGTATCCCGACGGCGTGAAGGTTTTAACACCTGCGGAGCTGGATTTTTCTTATCGCCACAGCGTGTTTTCCGCGGGCGAGGGCATCGTCCTCGGCGCGAAGGTCAAGCTCGAATCGGGTGATCCGGACGCCATCAAGGCAAAGATGGACGATCTGATGGCGCGGCGCAAGGCAAGCCAGCCGCTCGAGCTGCCGAGCGCGGGCAGCACGTTCAAGCGCCCGACCGGCTACTACGCGGGCCCGCTGATCGAGGGCTGCGGCCTCAAAGGCTGCCGCGTCGGCGGGGCAGAGGTATCAAGCAAGCACGCGGGCTTTGTCGTCAACGTCGGCGGCGCGACCTGCGCCGATGTGCTCGCCCTCATCGAAAAGGTACAGAAGACCGTTTACGACGCGCACGGCGTGATGCTGGAGCCGGAGGTCAAGATCATCCGGTAAATAGAAAGAGAGACAACGATGGAAATTCTGATCATATCCGGCCTGTCCGGCGCGGGCAAGTCCAGCGCCGCCACCTATCTGGAGGACATGGGCTACTATACGGTGGACAACGTACCGGCGGACATTATTTTGAAATTTGCCGAATTCTGCGCGCAGAGCGACGGCCGCTATGACCGCGTCGCGCTCGTGAGCGACATCCGCTCGGGCAACGGCAACTTTCAGGGGATTTTAGACGCAATGGAGCGGCTCAAGCAGGGTGGCGATATCTGCCGGCTGCTGTTCGTCACGGCGGACCTTGAGACCATCATCAAGCGCTACAAGGAGACGCGCCGCCGCCATCCGCTGATGTCTGACGGCATGACCATCGAGCAGGCGATGCACCGCGAGCAGGAGCTGCTGCTCCCGCTGCGCGAGCACGCCGACTTTGTCATCGACACGACGCTCATGCCCGCAGCCAAGCTCAGAAATGAGCTCTACGGTCTCTTTGGCGACAAGAGCGCGCGCGGCAAGCTGAGCGTGAACGTCGTCTCATTCGGCTTCAAATACGGCATCCCGCTGGAAGCCGACCTGGTATTCGACGTGCGCTTCCTGCCCAATCCCTTTTACGTGCCGGAGCTCAAGCACAAGACTGGCATGGACAGTGAGGTCTATGACTACGTGTTCTCGTTCCCGCAGACGAAGACGTTTATCGACAAACTCGAGGGAATGCTCTCATTCCTGCTTCCGCTCTACGCAGAGGAAGGGAAGAGCACGCTCGTCATCGCCGTCGGCTGCACGGGCGGGCACCACCGCAGCGTGTCCGTCGCGCGCTGCATCGCGTCCTACCTCACGGCCCTGGGCTATCCCGCGTTTGAAAATCACCGCGACATCACGCGCGGCTGAAGCAAGTTTTTGAAACGAAAGAAGGTGGCGGCATGTCGTTCGCCTATGACGTAAAAGCGGAGCTCTGCAAGGTTCCGATCAACCGGAGCTGCTGCGCCGTGGCCGAGGGCTGCGGCGTGCTGCTGTACGCCAGCGCATTCACCGCAAACGAGGTGCGCATCGTCACGGAAAATGACGAATTCGCCGCGCGTCTCCCAAAGCTCTTCCAAAAGGCATTTTCCCTGCGCTTTGACGAACTCCCTGACAAGTCGAAGGACGGCGGCAAGCTCGTCTTCCGCATCACGCAGGAGGACAAGCTCGACACGATCTGGCGCGCGCTCGGCTACGATCGCCGGGCGCATTTTGCGCTGCACCTGAACTTTGCGCTGCTTGAAGAAGAGTGCTGTCGGGCGTCGTTCCTGCGCGGGGCGTTTTTGTCCGGCGGCAGCGTGACCGACCCGCAAAAGCGGTATCACTTAGAGCTTGCGACCTCGCACGTGCAGGCGGGGCGCGAGGTCGAGGCGCTGCTGCGCGACATGGGCTTTGAGCCGAAAAATGTCATGCGGCAGAATAACCTCATTACATATTTTAAGAGCAGCACCCATATCGAAGACCTGCTGACGCTCATCGGCGCGCCGGGGCGCGCGCTTGAGATCATGTCGGCCAAAATCGAAAAGGAAATGCGAAACACCGTGAACCGGCGCGTAAACTGCGACGCGGCCAACCTTGACAAAGCAGTGCTGGCCTCACGTGAACAGGTGGAAGGCTTTACACGCTTGACCGAGTCCGGTGCGATCAACGACCTGCCCGTCAAATTGCAGGAGGTCGCTGTCGCGCGGTTACTTCAGCCAGAGCTGACGCTTTCAGAATTGGCGGCGACATTTGACCCGCCGCTGACGAAGTCGTGTTTGAATCACCGCATCCGAAAGCTCATGGAGATCGCAAAAAAAGAAGAGAACGAATAGGAGGGAGCGCGCCATGTCGTTTGCCCATTTACATGTCCATACCGAATACAGCCTGCTCGACGGCGCGTGCCGTATCCGCGACCTCCCCAAGCTCGTCAAGTCGATGGGGCAGACCGCCTGCGCCATCACCGACCACGGCGTGATGTACGGCGTGGTCGACTTTTACCGCGCCTGCAAGGCCGAGGGCATCAAGCCCATCATCGGCTGCGAGGTGTACGTCGCCCCGCGCACACGCTTTGACAAGCAGCACGAATTCGACAGCGAGGCCCGCCATCTCGTGCTGCTGTGCGAGAATGAGGAGGGCTATCGGAATCTTTCCTACCTCGTCTCAATGGCGCACGTTGAGGGCTTTTACATCAAGCCGCGCATCGACCTGGATCTTCTGCGCGAGCACTCCAAGGGCCTCATCGCGCTCTCGGCGTGTCTCGCCGGTGAGATCCCGAGAAGGCTCCGCAATGGTGACTACAACGGTGCCAAGGAATATGCCTTAACACTATCTGAAATCTTTGGCCCCGAGCACTTCTACCTCGAATTGCAGGACCACGGCATCCGCGATCAGGCCATCGTCAACAAGGGCATCCTGCGCCTGCACGAGGAGTCGGGTCTCCCGCTCGTCGTGACGAACGACGCGCACTATCTTCGAAAAGAAGATGCCTACGCGCACGATGTTTTGCTCTGCATCCAGACGGGTAAGACCGTGGGCGACGAAAACCGCATGCGCTATGAGCCGCAGCGCTTCTACCTGCGCTCGACCGAGGAGATGGCGGCGCTGTTTCCCGACTATCCCGAGGCGATCGAGAACACCGGCAAGATCGCCGAGCGCTGCAATTTGGAGTTTACGTTCGGCAAGTACCATCTGCCGGAATTCAAGGTGCCGGAGGGCTACACCTCGCTCACATACTTCAAAAAGCTCTGCGCCGACGGCTTCGCCCAGCGCTATGGCGAAGGGACGGACAAGCAGCGCGCGCAGCTCGAATACGAGCAGAACATGATCGAGCGCATGGGCTTTGTCGACTACTTTTTGATCGTCTCCGACTTCGTGCGCTACGCCAAGAGCGTCGGCATTCCCGTCGGCCCGGGGCGCGGAAGCGCGGCGGGCAGTATCGTTTCGTACTGCCTGTCGATCACAGACATCGAGCCGATGAAATACGGCCTCTTTTTCGAGCGCTTTCTGAATCCCGAGCGCGTGTCCATGCCTGATATCGACATGGACTTCGGCGATACGCGCCGCGGCGAGGTCGTGGAGTATGTGCGCCGCAAATACGGCGACGATCACGTGGCGCAGATCGTGACCTTCGGCACGATGGCTGCGCGCGGCGTTATCCGCGATGTGGGACGCGCACTCAATATGAGCTATGCCGACTGCGACGTCATCGCCAAGCTCGTCCCCGCAGGGCCGCACGTCACGCTCGACGACGCGTTGCGCATCTCGCGCGAGCTGCGCGAAAAGTACGAGGGCGACGAGCAGGTGAAAAAGCTCATCGACACGGCACGCGCCCTTGAAGGCATGCCGCGCCACGCCTCGACGCACGCCGCCGGCGTGGTTATCACGAAGCGCCCCGTCGTCGACTATGTCCCGCTCGCGCGCAACGACGACACGATCGTCTGCCAGTACGTGATGACGACGCTCGAAGAGCTCGGCCTGCTCAAAATGGACTTCCTTGGCCTGCGCAACCTCACGATTCTGGATGACGCAGTCAAGACGATCCGTGAAAAGGATAAAAACTTTACTCTTGCCGGTATTCCTGAAAATGACGCCGCGACCTACGAAATGCTGGCCGCGGGGCGGACGTCGGGCGTCTTCCAGCTCGAATCGAGCGGCATGACGGGCGTGTGCGTCAGCCTGAAGCCGCAGAACATCGAAGACATCACGGCTTTGATTGCGCTCTACCGTCCGGGGCCGATGGAGTCCATTCCGAAATTCATTGCCTGCAAACACGACCCGAAAAAGGTCACATACCTCATTCCGCAGCTTGAGCCGATCCTGTCGATCACCTACGGCTGCATCGTGTATCAGGAGCAGGTCATCCAGATCTTCCAGCAGCTCGCGGGCTACTCGCTCGGCCAGGCAGACATGCTGCGCCGCGCGATGAGCAAGAAGAAGGTCAAGGACATCGAGCGCGAGCGCGAGGCGTTTCTGCACGGCGATCCCGCGCGCAATATCTCCGGCTGCGTGGCAAACGGCATTGACGAAAAGGCCGCGCAGGAAATTTACGAGGAAATTTACGCCTTTGCCAACTACGCGTTCAACAAGGCGCACGCCGCGGCCTATGCGGTCGTCGCATATCAAACGGCATACTTCAAGTGCCACTATACGAAAGAATACATGGCGGCACTGCTCTCGAGCGTGCTCGACTCGTCCGACAAGGTGGGCGAGTACTTCAACGAGTGCCGCGAGTGCGGCATCAAGCTCCTGCCGCCGGACGTCAACCATTCCGCCGACCGCTTCACGGTCGAGCCCGAGGGCATCCGCTTCGGCCTCGTCGCCATCAAGAACATCGGCCGCGGGCTCATTTTGCGCATGATGCGCGAGCGTGAGCTCAACGGCCCGTTCGTCGACTTTCAAGATTTCTGCCGCCGCATGGACGGCATGGAGATCAATAAGCGTGCGGTCGAGAACCTCATTCGTGCGGGCGCGTTCGATTCGACGGGCGCGAAGCGCTCGCAGCTCATCGCTGTCTACGAAAAGGTGATGGACGGCATCGCCGAGGGCAACCGCACGAACGTGGAGGGGCAGATCGACTTTTTCGGCATGGGCGCGGAGACCGCGCAGCAGGCCGCGCTCGTCCTGCCCGACATTCCCGAGTTCACGCCGCAGGAGCTCATGGCGATGGAAAAGGCCACGACAGGGCTTTACCTCACTGGCCATCCGATGGACGCCTACCGCTCGCTCGTCCGCTCGTCCGGTGCGGCTGCCATCGGCCGCGTGATGGAGGACTTTGCGCAGGAGGCAGGGCCGACGACATTCTCCGACGGGCAAAAAATTTCGCTCGCGGGCGTCGTGACCGCGAGCAAGACGAAGATGACAAAGAAAAATACCCTCATGGCCTACGTGACGCTCGAAGATGGCACGGGAGCCATCGAAATGCTCTGCTTCACGCGCGCGCTCGAGCAGTACGGCAGCTATTTGCAGGAGGGGCAGGTCATTTACGTCACGGGTACGCTGTCCGTGCGCGATGAAAAGGCGCCGCAGCTCATGTGTGACTTTGCCCGTCCGCTGAACGCCAATTTTTCGACGGGAACGGCAGCGCCTGCGCAGGCGCCGCAGCAGCGGACGGGGCAGACGCTCTATCTGCGCCTGCCGTCGGTTGACGGGCCGGAGATGGCGATCCTCCGCAAAATCCTCTATATGTTCGAGGGAAAAGAGAACAACGTCCGCATCCGCGTGCTTGATACCGGCAAGCTCATCGGCACGACCTGCGACCTGCACACCTCGCTTGTGTGCGACTTGGAAGAGCGCTTCGGCAAGGAAAACGTTGTGGTAAAGTGAAAATCTGCCCATCGCAACGCAAAATTGCGCGATAGTTGGTGGAGGAAACCGCTGCTTTTCGCTATGATGAGCGCATCAAACGAAAAGGAGAACAACTATGCAACTCACTCTAATCTTATTCCCAATCGCGCTTGCGATCTACGGCGCGATCATCTACCTCTTCGTGCTGCTCGTCAAGGCACTGCGAAAGTACATCAAGTCAAAAGACGTGCGCGAGGAGAAGAAGGCCGTCTGCCGCTCGCTCGGCGAAGCGCTCAAGGCGCACCGGACGGAAAAACAGATGACGCAGGAGTTCGTCGCCGAGACGCTCGGCGTCAGCCGTCAGGCGGTCAGCAAGTGGGAAAACGGCACGTCCGACCCCAGCACGTCGAATCTCTGCGCGCTCGCGAAGCTCTACGGCATCCCGGTCGAAGAACTGCTGCATGAGACGCAGGAGGAGAAAAGCGAGGATTGAAGCAAAAAAGAGACAGCCGAACGGCTGTCTCTTTTCATTATGTACGTTATTTTCCCTCGTCGGGTTCGGAGAAGAGCGTGTTCAAAACGCCGGTGTAGAGCTGCTCGGGATTTTTCTGGAAGCGCTCGGCGAGATCCTTGGCCATGACCTCCTTGGGAACCATCAGTTCCATCTTCAAGATGGGCTGGCTCTCGTCGTCGTTGAACGCGAGCGTGACTGTGTAGGTCCCGTTGCGGCGCGGCGCGATGTCGGACTGGATCTGCGCGCGGCGCTTGAGCTTCTGGTTGAAGATCGTGATGTTCTTGTCGGCGCGCAGGCGCACAGAGTAGGGAAGGCTCGACTCGCAGATCGCGCCGTTGTGCAGGCCCTTTTCCGTGATGGCGTAGAGCCCGTCGTCCGAAAGCGTCAAATGCTGCGACTCGACCAAATTGCTCAGGCATTCGGAAAAGTCAAAAAAGTCGATGCCGTCGTCGCACATCGTCAGCTCCTGCATGGCCTCGAACGGGACCGGCTCAATGAGCCGGGCAGCAACATACAGAATGAGAAATTTGATCTCCAGTTTGTCCTGGATAAAACCGACGCGCCCCATAGCGCACCTCCTCGGGTGAATTTACAGCGATCATAACACAAAATGACTGCCAATACCACAAAAAGTTGTCGGTATCGGTCGGCCAAAAACTATATTTAGTATAGCACACCTTTTTTCGCTTGTATAGGTCTTTTTCAAAATCGGCAAAAACGCGGCACACCCATCTTCGCGTGCGGCATAGACTGGGGTGAAAGAAAGGCGCGGTCGCGCCCGACTTTCCAGTACTTAAAATAGGAGGTATTCTTGCTTTATGGCTGATAAAGTAGCAGCAGGCCACGTCGGCGGCGCGAACGGCGCGCGCGAGGCGGTCTGTATTCATACGAAAAAGATCTATTCATCCTGCCGCGACAAGGATTGCATTGAGGATTTGCGCTTTTACCCCACGGCCACGGCGCAGAGCGTTTTGAGCACGGCGCAGGGGCTGCGCGGCGGCAGCGCCGAGCTGATCTACACGTTTGTCGACGTCGAGCCCGTCAATTTTAACCGCGGGTACTACACGGTCGACATGCACTTTTTCTACCGCATCACCCTGCAGGCGCTCAACGGCAGCACGCGCTACACGGAGATTGAGGGTCTAGCGACCTTTGATAAGCGCGTCGTGCTCTTCGGCAGCGAGAGCGGCGCGAAGATCTACTCTTCCATCCCCGAGGCAAACGCTATCGACGCGCCGCTGAACCTGACGGCAAATCTCCCGACCGCGGTGGTCGAGGTCGTCGACCCGATGCTGCTGTGCGCGCACTTTGCCGACAACTGCAACTGCCGCTGCGGCTGTGACCGCGGTACGCTCGGCGGCGTGCCCGCGGGCATTCTGGCAGCATTCGACGAGCCAATCATTTTCGACGAGTCCGCGATTCGCCGCGTGTGCATCTCGCTCGGCCAGTTTTCGACTGTGCGCTTAGAGCGCGATACGCAGCTTCTCATCCCCGTGTACGACTACTGCATTCCGTCCAACGAGTGCACGCTTGCCGGCGGCGACTGCAGCTGCGAGGACCCGTGCAAGGTCTTCGATGCGGTGGAGTTCCCGATGGACGATTTCTTCCCGCCCGCGGCGGCGCCCGGCGGCTGCGGCTGCGCGTGCCCCTGCGGCGAACAGTAAAAATCAAACGCGAAAAAACGGGGAATTTCCCCGTTTTTTCTTTTGCCCGAAACGGGACAAACCGGCATAAGCGTGTCCACCGCCTCATAGATTGGACTAACACCAAAGAAGGGAAGTGGGAACGGTGGAACGTCTGGAACGGATCTATCGCTACGAACAATCGTGCGAGTTTTTACCGCACCGGCTCAAAAGTCTCGCCCTGTCGCTGCCGGACAAGCAGAAAGAGCGCGTCGAGGAGCTGCGCCTTCGCGTGATGCACCCGCTGACGGTGCTGACACTGGAGGGCGAGCTGAACGCCGCGCCGGACGGGCGTGCGTCGCTCGTGACGGCGGAAGACCTCGAACAGATGCTCGGCGCGGTGACGGAGTATTCGCGCTATGCCTGCATCGAAACACTGCGGCAGGGCTTTTTGCCGCTGCGGGGCGGGTTCCGCCTCGGCGTGTGCGGCAGCGCCGTCGTGCGCGACGGCGAGGTGAGCAATCTGAAGGACATTTCGTCGCTCGCGCTGCGCATCGTGTGCGAGCACATCGGGCTCGGGAGCGACATTGCGCCGCAGCTCTTCAGCGCTGACGGGCGGTTTTTGAGCACGCTCATTCTCTCGCCGCCCGGCGGCGGGAAAACGACGCTGCTGCGTGACCTCATCCGCGTGCTGTCGCTCGGGGATGCCGAACACCGCGCGCTGCGCGTGGCGGTCATCGACGAGCGCTGCGAGCTCGCCGTGTGCTGCAAGGGGCGAGCGCAGATGGAGCTCGGCAACCACACGGACGTGCTCTCGCTCTGCCCAAAGGCCGTCGGCATCCCGATGGTGCTGCGCGGCATGAACCCGCAGGTCATCGCGGTCGATGAGATCACGGCGGAGGAGGATATCCGCGCAATGTGCCTGGCCGCGAACTGCGGCGTCGGGCTGCTCGCGAGCATCCACGCCGCGAGCGTTGACGAGCTGCACCAGAAGCCGCTCTGGCGGGAGCTTCTGCGCGCGAGGGTGTTTCGCCGCTGCATCGTCATTCGCTCGAACGGCGGTGCACGTTCTTACGAAGTGGGTGACCTGTCATGCTCCGACTGACGGGCAGTGCACTGATCCTCGGCGCAGTGCTGTGGCTGCAAAGGAGTTTCCATTTACGTACTTTACTGCGGCAAAGGACGCTTCGCGCGCTTTCCGGTGCGTTTCTCGCACTCGAGAGCACCGTCCGATTGACGCTGACGCCGCTGCCCGCGCTGCTGCGGCACTTGAGCTGCGAACCGGAAGCTGCGGGCTTCTTTGAAGGTGTGACCGCCAATCTTGCGCGCGGCGAACCGCTTGCCTCTGCATGGGAGCACGCCGCAAAGACTCTGCCCATCGCCGCGCGGGAGCGGGAGACTGTATCGGCGCTGGGACACGCGCTCGGCGGGGATGAGGAAAGCGTCTGCGCCGCGCTGACGCTCGCGGCAAGCGAGCTCTCGCGCCTTGAAGAGGAGCTGCGGCAAAGGGAGCGCGAAACGGGCCGCATCACGGCGGCACTGTGCCTCGGAGGCGGGGCAATGCTCTGTATTCTGCTGCTATAACGTTATTGAAAAGGATAAACGCTTTACATAAGGAAGACGTCTATGGATATTGACCTCGTGTTCAAGATCGCAGCGGTGGGCATCGTCGTCGCCGTGCTCAACCAGCTGCTCGTGCGCTCGGACCGTCCGGATCAGGCAATGCTCGTAAGCCTGGCCGGTCTCATCACGACGATGATGCTACTCGTACGGGAGATCAGCTCGCTCTTTGATCTCATCAAGAGCCTGTTTGGGTTTTAGGATGGAGCTGCTCATCAAGCTTGCGGCGCTGAGCCTGTGCGTGAGCGCCGTGACGGCACTTCTCAAGAAGAGCGACGAAGCGCTCTCACTTCTCTTGCTGCTTGCGGCGGTACTTGTCGGCTGCGCGATGCTGCTGCCCGCGCTCTCCGAGTTATTCGACTTCTGCGAGCGGGCGCTATCGCTCATGGATCTGCCGCTCACGCTGTTCGTACCGGTCGTCAAAGTCACGGCCATCGCGCTCGTGGCGCGCTTTTCCTGTGCGCTGTGCGCGGATGCGGGGCAGAGCGCGCTGTCAAGTCTGCTCGCCGCGGCGGGGACGCTGTGCGCGCTCGTCTGCGCGCTGCCGCTGATGGAAGCCCTGCTCGAGATGGTGGAGGGATTTCTATGAAAAGGAGGCTGCCCTGCTTTCTTTTTGCCGCGCTACTGCTCTGCGTGAGCGCGTCAGCGCTTGAGCTGCCGTCAGGACTGGACGACGTCGTGCCGCGCGAGCTCATCGACAGCGCCGAGGCGGGGGATGATCTGCTCCTGCGTGGCGGGCAGTACCTTTTCTCGCGCTTCCGTTCGGCATTGCAGGATGCGGTGGCAAATTCCCTGCGCGGCGCGATGGCGCTGATGCTGCTCTCGCTCTTGTGCGGCCTCATCGAGGGCACGGCGGAGAGCGCGGGGGAGACGCCCACGCGATACGCGGGCTATCTCGGCGTGCTGGGCGCGGTGGCGCTCTCAGCAGGGGACTTAAGCGCGCTCATCGGCCTTGGCGTCGAGACGATGGACGAGCTTTCGACCATGGCAAAGCTCCTGCTGCCGACGATCGCCGCAGCGATGGCGGGCGGGGGCTGTGTGGGCTCGGCAAGCGTCTGGCAGGTCGGCGCGCTGATGCTGAGCGACATCTTTCTTTCACTGATGCGCGATGTGCTCGTGCCGGTGCTCTACTGCATGATCGGCACGGCGGCCGCGGGCGCGCTTTTGGAACAGAGCCGCTTATCGCTGCTCTCCAAGGGCATCGGCAAGCTGCTCTCGTGGGGCTTGAGCGCGATTCTGATCGTATTTACCGCGTTTTTGTCGGTCTCGAACCTGCTGGCCGGTTCTGCCGACCGGCTCGCGGTCAAGGTGGGCAAAACCGTCATCTCCGGCGCGGTGCCCGTCGTCGGCGGAATATTGTCCGACGCGACGGAGGCCGTCGCCGCCGCGGCGCTCACGCTGCGCGGAACGCTCGGTGTGTTGGGCGTATTTTCGGTGCTGGTGCTGTGCCTTGCGCCGCTGCTGCGCATGGCGGTGCAGTATCTTTTTTATCAGCTCGCGGCGTTTTTCAGCGGCATGGTGGGGTCACAATCACTCAGTAAGTTTTTAGAGCAGCTCTCCTCCGCGTTTTCACTGATGCTGGCGATGACGGCGGGCGGGGCGTTCTTGCTGCTCGTGTCGCTTTTGATTGCAATGATGATGGTGGTGACGGTATGACGTTTCTTCGCTCGTGGCTTTTAAGCGTGACAGCCTGCGCGGTACTGGTAAGCATCGTCCAGCAGCTCACGGACGGCGGCGCGATGAAAAAGATCGTGCGTTTTGTCGGCGGGATGGTGCTGATGCTTGCGATGCTGCGCCCGCTGCTCTCACTCACGTTCGATCTGCCGGAGCTCGACGGCGGTCATTACCGCGAGGCGGTCGAAGTGCTGAAGGAAACGCTGAACGCCGAGCAGGACAGTGCGCTCGGTGATAGCATAGCTGCGCAGACGCAGGCATATATTGAGGACAAAGCCAGCTCCTTAGGTCTGAGCGTGCGCGCCGAAGTGCAGACCGCTTTACGCGACGGCGTACCGTTTCCGGACAGCGTCACACTGTACGGAGAAAACAGCGCGGCGCTCGGCGCGTACATCGTACAGGAGCTTGGCATTGCAGAGGAGAATCAGCTATGGATCGAACCGAAGTGAACGCATCGCCCGTGCAGAAGGCGCTGCAAGGCATCAAGAAGTACAAATACGTCCTCCTGACGGCGCTGCTCGGCGTGCTGCTGTTGCTGCTGCCGCAGAACGAGAAAGCGGCAGACTCAGGCTCCGCGACACCGTCCGCCGCGGAAAATTTCGACCGCGAGGCGCTGCAAAACGAGATGGAGGATATTCTTTCCTCGCTCGACGGCGTCGGGAAGCTCTCGCTTATGCTGACGGTCGAGGGCGGCGGCGCTTACGAGCTGGCTCAGGATGAGACCGCGTCGCTCAAAGCCCGAGGGGAGGAGGTCGACGAGCAGACGCGAAAGACGGAGACCGTTGTGCTCGGCAGTGGCACGAGCGCCGAGGTCGTCGTGACCCACAGCCGCTATCCGCGCTTTGTCGGCGCGCTCATCGTGTGCGAGGGCGGAGACCGCGCGGATGTCCAGCTCAAGGTGACGCAGGCCGTCAGCGCACTGACGGGGCTTTCGTCCGAGCGCATCTCCGTTGTTAAAGGAACGCCATGAAACTACAATATTTTTATTATGCAAAACGCAGGGAGGAAACAGCTATGAAGCAATTATGGAAGCGGAACGCAGTGGTCGGCACGATCCTGGTCTTTGTCTGCGCGGCAATCTTTCTGAATGGAAAGTACGCCGAAAAGGTCGACAAGCCCACAAAGGTCTTAGGTCAGTCCGAGCTTGTGAGTACAGACGGCGACGCCGCCGAGGTTTCGGCAAACGCGGAGGGGAAGGACTACTTTGCCTCGGCCCGCCTGACGCGCCAGCAGGCGCGCGACAGCGCGCTGTCGCTCTTGAAGGAGGCGAGCGAAAACCAGGACGTGGACGCCGAGACCGCGAGTGAGGCAGCAAAAAGCATCGAAACGCTTGCTTCCTATACGCTCAGTGAGGCGCAGATCGAAAACATGGTCACGGCCAAGGGCTATGAGGACTGCGTCGTCTTCATGTCCGAAGACGGTGTGAGCGTGGTCGTTTCGACGGGAGAAGAGGGGCTCCAGACCGAGGACATTGCCCGCATCACGGACATCGTCAAGCAGGAGACGGGGCTCAGCGCCGAGAGCATCAAGATCATGGAAGTAAATTAGCTGTTGTAATTTTGGGAAAAAGATGATAAAATACTCTCGATATGAGCATTCACAAACAAGGAGAGGATATCTGAATGGCTGAGAATCGAGAGTATCTGACCCGCGCCGAGGAAAACGGCAGCATCAACATCGCAGAAGACGTGGTCGCCGCGATCGCCGCCGACGCTATCGGCGAGATCGAAGGCGTTGGCTCCATGTGCCAGAATATGACCGAACAGATCACCGAGCAGTTCACGGGCAAAAAGGGCCTGCGCGGCGTGCGCGCCGAGGTCAAGGACGGCGAGATCATCGTCGACGTCTACCTGATGGTGCGCTATGGCTACGCCATCCCCGAGACCGCGCGCAAGGTGCAGGACAGTGTGTCCGCCGCCGTGAGCGGCATGACGGGCTACAATGTCCACGCGGTCAATGTCCACGTCGGCGGGATCAGCTTCAACTAAAGAAAGATAAGATCAACAGATAAAGGAACAGACGAGAATGATTCGCAATACAGCGCGAGAGATCGCAGTGCATCTTGCATATGAACTGAGCTTTACGGATAAGACGGTGAAAGAGCTTCTCGACGAGCGGCTGACGAAGGAATACTTCGACACGCTCAAGGACGAGGACGACATCTACGAAAAGGCCCCCGGCGCCGCGCAGGCGGAATACATCCGCTCCATCGTTTCCGGCGTTGCCGAGCACGCGCCGGAGTTGGACGGCTACATCGCCAAGTACGCCAAGGGCTGGAGCTTTGACCGCATCCCACTCGTCGCCTCGGCGATCATGCGCGTTGCGATGTACGAATCGCTCTACCGCAGCGACATTCCGACGCGCGTGGCCGTCAACGAGGCCGTGGAGATCACTAAGAAGTATGAAACGCCTGAAACAGTGAAGTTCATCAACGGCATCCTCGGCAGCTTCGTTCGCGGCGAGATCAGCGCGGAATAAGGCATTGCCACAAAAAGCAGAGTACCGACAGGCGCTCTGCTTTTCTTCCGTTTTTCATTTTGTTTTGAGAGAGGGGTGACGCGGCGTGGCGCAGGAGCAGATGATCTTCAGCGTATCGGAAGCCAACAATTTCATCAAGGCGCTACTCGACGCCGTGCCGCAGCTCCAGACCATTTTCGTGCGCGGCGAGATCTCGAACTACAAGCTCTATCCCTCCGGGCACCATTACTTCACGCTCAAGGACGAGGGGAGCGCGCTCAAATGCGTGATGTTCCGCGGCATGGCGGGGAAGCTCCGCTTCCGCCCGGAAAACGGCATGAAGGTCATCGCCTTTGGCCGCATCGGCGTATTCCCGCGCGATGGCGCGTATCAGCTCTACTGCTCTGAACTCAGCGCGGAGGGCGTGGGCGATCTGCACGTCGCCTTCGAGCAGCTCAAGGAAAAGCTCTTCAAGGAGGGGCTTTTTGCCCCAGAACATAAAAAGCCCTTGCCAAAATATCCCAAGCGTATCGCCATCATCACCTCGTCCGCAGGCGCGGCGGTGCATGATATGCTGCGCATTTTGAATGCGCGCTGGCCGATGAGCGAAGTCGTGCTCCTGCCTGTGCGCGTGCAGGGAGCAGAGGCGCCGCCGGAGATCGCAGGCGCGCTGCGCTACGCAAACAAATGGCAGGTCGCCGACCTCATCATCACGGGGCGCGGCGGCGGGTCGATTGAAGATCTGTGGGCGTTCAACGATGAGCGCGTGGCGCGCGCGATTTATGCCTCCGACATTCCGGTCATCTCCGCCGTCGGGCATGAGCCCGACGTGACGATCGCCGATTTTGTTGCCGATGCACGGGCGTCGACGCCGTCGAACGCGGCGGAGATCGCCGTGCCGGACCAGCGCGAAATTTACCGCCGGCTCGACGCGCTGCAAACGCGCATGGTGCAGAGCGAGCAAAAGCGCGTGAAAGCCCTGCGCGAGCAGTTTGAAAAGACGTCCCGCAGCCGTGCGCTGCAAGACCCCATGGCATTTATCGACGACAAGCGGATGCTGCTCGACTACACGCAGAAAAACCTTGCCGCACTCGCGCAGCAGCAGATGGCGCAGCGCACACAGCAGTTTACAGCGCTTGCGGCCAAGCTCGACGCGCTGAGTCCGCTCAAGGTCCTCGGCCGCGGCTATGCCGTGGCGCGAAACGAGCAGGGACAAATTCTGCGTGCGGCGCAGGAGGCCGCAGCCGGCGAAAAAATCGAGGTACTGCTCGGGCAGGGAAGTCTCAACTGCACGGTGAACGCGTGCAATATGGGAGGAAATGACGATGGCAAAAACGTTTGAAGACAATATCGCGCGTCTCGAAGAGATCGTGACGGCGCTTGAAAAAGGCGACGCAAAGCTCGCCGATTCCCTCAAGCTCTTTGAAGAGGGGACGAAGCTCGTGCACGACTGCGGCGCGATGCTCGACAAGGCCGAGCAGAAGGTCGCAAAGCTCTCTAAGGGCGCGGACGGCGCGCCGGTCGAGAGTCCATTCATTTCGGAGGAGTAATCCATGGACGAAAAGCTGTTTTCCGCCCGCATGGCGGAGTATAAGTCGGCGGTGGACAATTATCTTGACGCCTGCCTTGAGGAAACGCAGTGCGCAAGCTATCACAAGCTGACCGATTCGATGCACTACAGCCTGACCGCGGGCGGCAAGCGCCTGCGCGCGATCCTGGTGCTCGAATTCTGCCGCATCTGCGGGGGAGACGTCGAAAAGGCGCTGCCCGTGGCCTGCGGCGTTGAGATGCTGCACACGTATTCGCTCATCCACGACGATCTGCCCGTGATGGACAACGACGATCTGCGCCGCGGTAAGCCGTCGAACCACAAGGTCTTCGGCGAATGCACGGCAACGCTCGCGGGCGACGCGCTGCAGGCGCTGGCATTTGAAACGGTCCTGAAGGCCGACCTCCCCGCGCTGCGCGTGCTCAAATGCGCGCAGGTCCTGGCAAATGCCGCGGGACACGAGGGCATCTGCGGCGGCCAGCAGCTCGACCTTGAGTGGGAGGGCAAGATTCTGAGCGCGCCGGAGCTCGAGGAAATTTATCTGCGCAAGACGAGCGCGCTTATCCGCGCGGCGTGCCTGATGGGCGTGGCCGCGGCGGGCGGCACGAAGGAGCAGGAGGAGGCCGCGGCCGGCTACGCCGACAACTTCGGCTTCGCGTTCCAGCTGCGCGACGACATGCTCGATGTTATCGGCGATGAAAAGACGTTCGGCAAGCCCATCGGCTCGGACAGGGAAGAGGGGAAGACGACGTTTGTCGACATTTTAGGTCTCAACGGCTGCCAGCGCGTCATCGAGGCGCACAGCGAGAGCGCGGTCGAAGCGCTGGGCGACATGGCGGGCACGGATTTTCTCATTCACCTCGTCCGTGTGCTTGAAAAACGGGAGCAATAAATAAAAAATCCCGCAGAAAACGCCAAAAAAGTGGAAAATCATACAAAAGTGCGCATTTGGTGTTGACAAGCGGAATCGTCGGTGCTACGATACGCACATTGAAACGGAACCCACCCCCATGGGGAATGCTCGAAGGAAAGGATCCATTGGCATGAAGACTTCGTACTCTGCCAACTGCATGATGATGCCGATGATGCGCATGTTCAGCATGTGCATGCTTTGTCATGGAGAAAATGGTCATTTCCTTTCAGAAACTGTCTGAGAAAAACAGCGAAGCGGCAGCGGAAGGTCAATGACCTCCCGCTGTTTTTTACTGCTCGAACAGCATACACTCCCCGCGGTCTGTCCGTTCCAAAAAGAAGCTATTATAAAATAAGTAAGGAGAACAAAACGATGAAAAAGCATTCTATTAAGCTGACCGCCCTTGTCCTTGCACTGGTCCTCACTGCCGCTCTGGCCCTGACCGGCTGCGGCTCCAAGAGCGATGACTCCGACGGTGCCACCACCATCCAGATCGCCGTCCCCAACGACACGACCAACGAAGCCCGCGCGCTGCTCCTGCTCCAGGACAACGGCATCATCAAGCTCGCCGACGGTGCCGGCATCACCGCCACCAAGAACGACATTGTCGAAAACCCGTACAACGTCGAGATCGTGGAGACCGAGGCCGCGCAGATCCCCAACATCCTGCAGGACGTTGACTACGCCGTCATCAACTCCAACTACGCCATCAACGCGGGCCTGAACCCCGTGGCCGACTCCCTCGTGATCGAAGGCTCCGCCTCCGCTTACGCCAACATTCTGGCCGTGAAGGAAGGCAACGAGTCCTCTCCCAAGGTCCTTGCCCTGATCGCCGCTCTGGAGAGCCAGCAGGTCGTCGACTACATCAACGAGAAGTATGACGGCTCCGTTGTCAGCACCGTGGATACCCCGACCGACGGCTTTGACGCCACTGTCGACTACGACGCTCTCGCTGGCGAGACCATCTCCATCGCCGCTTCTCCGACCCCGCACGCTGAGATCCTCGAGGTCGTGAAGGAAATTCTTGCTGAAAAGAACATCACTCTTGACATTCAGGTCTACAATGACTATGTCGTGCCCAACACCGTTGTCGAAGACGGCACTGTCGACGCCAACTACTTCCAGCACAAGCCCTATCTCGACGATTTCAACGCCGAGAACAACACCCACATCGTCTCCGTTGCCGCCATCCACGTCGAGCCCATGGGCCTGTACGGCGGCAAGCAGACCACGCTCGATGCGCTGAGCGCCAAGTAAGAAAGAAAGGAGGGAGCGTTCTTGATCGAACTGAAGCATCTAAGCAAAACCTTTGAAACAGCCGGAGGACGGGTAGACGCGCTCAAGGACGTCTCCCTGACCATTCCGGACGGCGACGTCTACGGCATCATCGGCATGAGCGGTGCCGGCAAATCCACGCTCGTGCGCTGTATCAATATGCTCGAGCGCCCGACGGAGGGCGAGGTCATCGTGAACGGACAGCGTCTGGACACGATGACCCCCGCGCAGCTCCGCGCGGCGCGGCGCGAGATCACGATGATCTTCCAGCGCTTCAACCTGCTGATGCAAAGAAACTGCCTCGCTAACGTCTGCTTCCCGATGGAGCTTTCCGGACTGCGGGGAGAGAAGAAGTGGCGCGAACAGCGGGCGCTGGAACTCCTCGACATCGTGGGGCTCAAGGATAAGGCCAAGGCCTATCCCGCGCAGCTCTCCGGCGGACAGCAGCAGCGCGTGGCCATCGCCCGCGCGCTCGCCACGAACCCCAAAGTTCTGCTCTGCGACGAGGCCACGAGCGCGCTCGACCCCAAGACGACGCGCCAGATCCTCGAGCTGATCGGCGACATCAACAAAAAGCTCGGCATCACCGTCGTCATCATCACACACCAGATGAGCGTGGTGAAGGAGGTCTGCAATCACGTTGCGATCCTCGACGACGGCGAAGTCGTGGAAGAGGGCCTTGTTTCTACCGTCTTTTCCGCGCCCAAGTCCGCGGCGGCGCGCCACCTCGTGTTCCCGCGCGGCGCGGACATCGACGTGTCCGACCCCCAGCAGCAGCGCCGCATCCGCCTCATCTTCCGCAGCGCGAAGACGACGTCCATTCCGCTCGTCGCACAGCTTGCGACCGAAGAGGGCATCAGCGCGACGGTCATTTCGGCCAACACGCAGAAGCTCTCCGAAGAGGTCTACGGCAGTATGCTCCTCGGCGTGCCGAACGCGCAGTTTGAGCAGGCCATGGACTTTTTAAGAGGCATTGAAAATCTTCAGGTAGAGGAGGCGAGCATCGATGTACAGTAATCTCTTTTCCCCGGATTCCATCGCGGAGCTCACCGTCGCCATGCAGACGCAGTTCCCCAAGGCGATCTGGGAGACGTTTTATGTGACGCTGCTGTCAACGGCGCTGGCCGTCGTCATCGGCCTTCCGCTGGGCGTGCTGCTCGTAGCGGGGGAGAAGGGCGGCGTTCTGCCGCTTCCCAAGGCCTTGATGAGCATTCTGAACGTCATCATCAATCTGCTGCGCTCAATCCCGTTCCTCATCTTAATGATCATGGTCTTCCCGCTCTCGCGCCTTATCATCGGCACGACCGTCGGCACCACCGCGACCATCGTTCCGCTGGTCGTGGCGGCGTTCCCGTTCGTCGCGCGCCTTGTTGAAAGCAGCCTGCGCGAGGTCGACCCCAACATCATTGAGGCCGCGCAGAGCATGGGCGCAACGCCCATGCAGATCATCTGCAAGGTGATGA
>ERZ773133.1216-NODE-1216-length-30851-cov-6.216684_pt1 | contig 30851 bp, 15 predicted proteins | sample MGYA00580861_ERZ773133 | MGnify/ENA primary metagenome ERZ773133 (study PRJEB29015, sample SAMEA2737844) | human gut metagenome | biome: human gut; feature: human-associated habitat; material: faeces | place: China | collected 2012 ...
GTTTGAAACCTTAAAATACCGGAGGAAAAGTGCAAAAGTTTATCAGAACGCTGTTTCTTGTTTTAGTAAGCATAGTTACAGCAAACGTACACAGCCAGAATATCACTTTCAATCATTTAACCACCGACGACGGCCTATCTCAGTTTAGTGTCAACAGTTTGTATATTGATGAAAATGGTATCTTATGGATTGCTACGCGCGAAGGTTTGAACCGTTACAATGGAAACGATATACAGACTTACAAACTGAACAAAAACGATCCCTACAGCCTTTTCTGTAACACCGTGCTCCGCATGGCAGGCGACCAGAACGGAAAAATCTACCTGCTCTGTACCGAAGGTGTTGCCCAGTTCGACCTGACTACCCAACGCTTCACCACCCTCCTGCAAGGAAACATCAATAGCATATATTATAAAAACGGCCTTTTCATCGGAAAAAAGAATGAAATATACCGCTATAATGAGCAAACCGATAACTTTGATCTTTACTACCAGATGGCAGGAGAAAACATCGAAATATCTTGCATGTTCGAAGACAAAGGACACATGTGGATAGGAACCACCAGCGAAGGTGTATTCAATCTGAAAATAGACGAACATCTGCTAACTCACCCCATCGAGAAAGGAAATATCACCAGTATTTACCAGGACAATGCAGGCGAACTGTGGATCGGAAGCTGGGAAAAGGGACTCTTCCGAGTGAAAACAGACGGAAATATCGAGAACCTGCGAAACGACCCAAAGAACCCGCATAGCATATCTTCCGATTTTGTCAGATCCTGCTGTGAGGATAATCTTGGCAATATCTGGATAGGAACCTTCAACGGTCTGAACCGGTACAATAAAACGACAGGACTTTTCCAGAACCATACCTCCAACGAGATGCAGAATGAAGGACTTACACACTCGTCCATCTGGTGCATCGTAAAAGATAATCAAGGTACTTTATGGCTGGGTACTTACTTCGGCGGTGTCAATTACTTCAACCCTGAATATGAAATCTATACCCGATACAAAGCTTCCATTCATGAAAAAGAAGGATTAAGCAGTCCCGTAGTCGGACGCACCATTGAAGATAAGAATGGAAATTTGTGGATTGGCACGGAAGGAGGCGGACTGAACTTCTACAACCGCCGGACACGTGAGTTCAAGTGGTATCTTGCCGGACAAGGACGCAACAGCATCTCCCACAGTAACGTGAAAGCCCTTTATTATGATCCCGCAAAGGAAATCATCTGGATAGGAACCCACCTTGGCGGACTGAACAAACTGGATATCCGCACAGGTACATTCACGCATTATCTTATGGAAGAAGGAAATCCGGAAACTCTTCCGTCCAATATCGTTCGTGACATTGCCCCCTATCAGGACCAATTGATTGTCGCTACCCAAAACGGTGTATGCCTGTTCAATCCTCAGACCGGAAAATGTCAACAGCTCTTTAAAGATAGCAAAGAAGGGCGTAAAATAGCTATGGTTGCAGATGTAGAGGTAGATAATAGCGGTATACTCTGGATTGCCGCCACAGGCGAAGGTATCTTCTCCTACCGCTTCGATACGAACAAGTTGACCAACTACCGTCACGACGGAACGCAGGCACACAGCCTCAGCAACAATAATGTGAACAACATCATGCAGGACAGTAAGGGTAACTTGTGGTTCTCTACTTCGGGAAGTGGCCTCGACCTGTACCGTTCCGCTACCAACGATTTCGAAAACTTCGACAAGGGCAAGAACGGACTTGTCAGTGATTGCATTTACGATACACAAGAATCTCCCGTCAGCGGTAAACTGATACTGATTACCAATCAGGGCTTCTCCATCTTCGATCAGAAAGTGGAAAAGTTTCAGAACTACAGCGTGGAGAATGGTTTCCCACTGACAGCTGTCAATGAAAACGCCCTTTGTGTGACACGCGACGGAGAAATCTTCCTTGGCGGTACGCAAGGTATGCTCTCATTCAATGAACTGGAACTTAATTTCACCCCGAAGCCTTACAAGATCATCCTTTCCCGCCTCATCGTAAACGGCGCCGAAGTAAAAGTGAGCGATGAAACGGGTATTTTGACGCAATCCCTATGCCATACACAGGAAATCACCCTGAATGCTAACCAAACCATGTTCAGCATCGAATTCGCCACCTCCAACTACGTGGCAGCCAATAAGAATGAAATCATTTACAAGCTGGAAGGCTTCTCCGAAGACTGGAACAGCACGCGCGGCCAACCTATCATCACCTACACGAACCTGAATGCCGGAACATACAATCTGCTGATTAAACCTAAAGGAAAAGAAGAGTCCATCTGTCCGCAGGTGCATCTTACGATTCATGTACTGCCACCTTATTATAAGACTCCGCTCGCCTATCTTATTTATCTGATAGTGACCGGTATCCTTTTGTGGTATCTGGTGAAGACATACAAATCGAGAATTAAGCTGCGTGAATCGTTGAAGTACGAACAAAAGCATATACAAGACGTGGAAGCGCTGAACCAATCGAAACTACGCTTCTTCACCAACATCTCACACGAGTTCCGCACGCCGCTTACACTCATCGTATCGCAGGTGGAAACTCTGATGCAATTGCAAAACTTCACACCCACCATTTATAATAAGATACTGAGCATTTACCAGAACAGCATCCAACTGCGCGAACTGATCACCGAACTCCTAGACTTCCGCAAACAGGAACAAGGGCACATGAAGGTAAAAGTCAGTCCGCACAACATAGTGCATTTCCTTTATGAGAATTACCTCATCTTCATGGAATATGCAAGCAGCAAACAGATCAATTTCAATTTTGAGAAAGACTGTGAAAGTCTTGAAGTATGGTATGACCAGAAGCAAATGCAGAAGGTAGTCAATAACCTGCTATCCAATGCCATCAAGCATACCCAAGCCGAAGATACCATCACACTCAGCATCACCACCGAAGGCAATGAAGCCGTAATTCGCGTGACTGATACTGGTAGCGGTATCGATGCCAAAGAAGTAGATAAGATATTCGACCGTTTCTATCAGACAGAGCAGATGGACAGTCTCACCACCGGTGTAGGCACCGGCATCGGTCTGGCTCTGACGAAAGGTATCGTCGAACTGCACCACGGCACCATCAAGGTAGAAAGCGAACTGGGCAAGGGCAGCAGTTTCATCGTCCGCCTTCACCTGGGCAACGCCCATTTCAATACTGAGGAAATCAGCAAAAAGAGCGAAGACGTACAGCAAATAGAACAACCGCAAATTTCTGAAATAGATGCTTCACTCAAAGCTGAATTGGAAGAAAATGCCCCGATTAAGCGCATGCCCGATGTCAAGATGGTTATCGTGGAAGACAATGCCTCCATTTGTGAGATGTTGGCAAACATCTTCCGCCCATTCTATCAGGTGCTGACAGCCGCAGACGGTGAAGAAGGTCTGGAGCTGATACAGAAGGAAATGCCGAATATTGTGGTAAGCGACGTCGTTATGCCCAAAATGTCCGGTACCGAGCTCTGCAAACAGATTAAAAATGATTTCAATACTTGCCACATACCGGTAGTACTGCTTACCGCACGGACCGCCGTAGAACAAAACATTGAAGGACTGCGTATCGGTGCGGACGATTACATCACCAAACCATTCAACACGAATCTGTTGATTTCGCGTTGTAACAACCTGGTAAATTCACGCATTCTCCTCCAAGAAAAGTTCAGTAAACAACCACAAGCTTATGCACAGATGCTTGCCACCAACCCGATAGATAAGGAAATCCTGGACCGCGCCATCAGCATCATCGAAAAGAATCTGGATAATACGGAATTTAATGTCAATATCTTCGCCCGCGAAATGGCTATGGCACGTACCAACCTGTTCACTAAGCTGAAAGCCATCACCGGGCAAACACCGAATGACTTCATCCTGACCATCCGCCTGAAAAAAGGCGCCTTGATGTTGCGGAACAACCCGGAACTAAACATTACCGAGATATCGGACAAAATAGGTTTCAGTTCTTCACGCTACTTCTCAAAGTGTTTCAAGGACGTATACCAGATCAGTCCGCTAGCATACCGTAAAGGGGAAAATATGGACTCCGATGAAAAGAACGAAGAAGAACCGCCTCTTGCCACTTAACAGGCAAGAGGCCGGCAAAGTACCAAACATACACTCGATACGTGTTTTGTACGTTTTTCCCCTTCACTTGTACTCTACTATACACAGAATTTCCCGAAAGCCATTACCTTTGACCTCAGAAATAACAATCTAAAGTCAAAGAGCTATGAAACATTTTTCACCTTTATGGTCTCTCCTCCCGGGCGCAGCCCTGATAGCTGGATGTGGAAATCCATCGAAAAAGGAAACCACTGACAACACCCGTCAGAAACCTAATGTGATATACTTAATTGCCGACGATTTGGGTATCGGCGATTTGAGTTGCTATGGCGCTACCAAGATAAGTACTCCTAATATCGACCGTCTTGCCGGACAAGGTGTACAGTTTACCAATGCCTATGCTACTTCCTCTACCAGTACTCCTTCCCGCTTCGGTCTGTTGACAGGTATGTATCCTTGGAGGCAGGAAAACACGGGAATCGCTCCGGGTAACTCTGAGCTGATTATCGACACAGCCTGTGTCACCATGGCTGATATGTTCAAGGCAGAAGGCTATGCTACCGGCGCCGTAGGAAAATGGCATCTGGGACTCGGCCCCAAAGGTGGTACAGACTTCAATCATCTGATAAAGCCTAATACTCAAGATATAGGATTTGATTACGAATACATCATTCCCGCAACAGTTGACCGTGTACCTTGTGTATTCGTTGAGAACGGACATGTAGTAGGTTTGGATCCTAACGATCCCATTACCGTCAACTATAACCACAAAGTGGGTGACTGGCCTACCGGATTGGAGAATCCGGAACTTGTAAAACTGAAACCCAGTCAGGGACATAACAATACGATTGTAAATGGTATTCCCCGTATCGGTTGGATGACCGGTGGTAAATCTGCTCTTTGGGTGGATGAGGACATTGCAGATGTCATCACAGGTAAAGCAAAAGATTTTATTATCAAGCATAAAGACGAACCTTTCTTTATGTACATGGGTACGCAAGATGTACATGTTCCACGCGTCCCCCACGCCCGTTTCGCCGGAAAGAGCGGTATGGGAACCCGTGGTGATGTAATCCTGCAACTGGACTGGACTGTGGGCGAGATTATGAACACTCTGGACAGTCTGCACCTTGCGGATAACACCATCTTTGTATTCTGTAGCGATAACGGCCCTGTCATTGACGACGGCTATCAAGATCAGGCTCTTGAACTACTGAACGGTCACACTCCTATGAAACAATACCGTGGTGGAAAGTACAGTGCCTATGAAGCCGGAACACGTATCCCATTCATTGTACGTTGGCCTGCCGGTATTCAGCCTTGTAAACAGCAAGCTTTATTCTCTATGATTGATGTATATGCTTCTTTGGCTGCGTTGTTAAATCACCCGCTTACACCCGCAACCGTTGCGCCTGACAGCCGTGATCAATTAGCCACTTTCTTAGGGAAAGATAATACCGGATGCGACTATGTAGTACAGCAGAATTTGAACAATACTTTATCGATTATTCAAGGAACATGGAAGTACATCGAGCCAAGTGATAAACCCGCTGTCGAACATTGGACTAAAATGGAGTTAGGGAATGATCCCAAACCTCAACTGTACAATATTTCCATAGATCCGTCGGAGAAAAATAACGTTGCAGCAGCACATCCGGAGATGGTAAAAGAGCTTTCAACACTACTGGAGCAGGTAAAGGCCGGGAAGAACCAGGGTACAAAGTAAGGAATCGTACAGAACAGGGTTTCTTTATCAAGAATGTACAAATTCGTACTTTTTGCGAACTATTAACTAAAGTCGACTTCTATTCAATCACATACATTTGCGTTGTGATTCGAGTCGTTTAACGAGAAAGAACAACCTTTTTTAAAAACTAATTAATTTAATATTTATGAAACAGAAAGTAACCTTAATGCTATTGGCAACTTTTCTTTGCTGCGTATTAGGCGTACAGGCACAGACAGGAAGTCAAGTTACAGGTAAAGTTGTTGATGCCATGGGAGAACTTCCCGGAGTCAGCGTCGTTGTGAAAGGAACTACTAATGGAACTGTAACCGGACTGGACGGCAGTTTCAAATTAGACAATGTAAAACCTGCCGATATAATACAATTCTCTTTTATCGGTTATAAAACCCAGGAAATAAAAGCTGGTAGCCAGAAAATATTCAATATAACCTTACAGGAGGATGCACAAGCCCTTGGAGAGGTTGTAATCACTGCCGGTTACGGAGATATCAAACGCAAAGACTTCACCGGTGCGGCAGGTAAAGCCAACATGGTAGATATGATGAAAGCACCGATCGCCAGTTTTGACCAAGCACTGGCAGGACGTATAGCCGGTGTACAAGTATCATCTAACGAAGGTATGCCTGGCTCTACATTCAACATTGTAGTACGTGGTAATAACTCATTGACTCAATCCAACTCACCTCTTTATGTAATCGACGGTTTTCCGGTTGAAGATGCTAATGCGGCTTCCATCAATCCTGCAGATATAGAATCTTTGGATATCCTGAAAGATGCTTCCGCCACAGCTATCTATGGTGCCCGTGGTGCCAATGGTGTAGTCATCATTACCACTAAAAAAGGTGCAGCAGGTAAAGCTACTGTAACCTACAATGGTAGTTTCAGCGTGCAAAAGATTATCAATACTATTGATTTAATGGATCCTTATGAATTCGTAAAATTACAAACAGAAGTTCGTACTAAAGCCGATATGGAAAGCACATGGTTCAGTAATTACCCTTGGAAAGATGAGCATGGAGTAAAACGTGATCTTGAATTCTATCGTAATTTACCGGCAGGAGTAAAACAATATGACTGGCAAGATAAGATGTTCCGTTCAGCACTCACCCATAACCATTATGCCTCACTTAATGGTGGTAAAGAAGGAACACGCTATAGCGCATCTTTGTCTTATATGGATCAGGAAGGTATTATCACAAACTCTGACTTCGAACGTTATCAGGGTCGTGTCAGCCTCGACCAGAAAATAAGCGATAAATTCAAGGTAAACCTGAATGCCAATTATACACGCTCCATTACGAATGGTACATCACCGTCAAGCACTGTATCAAGTGCTACCAGCAGTTTAATGTATAGTGTATGGGGATACAGACCTATCACTTATGATGATGCTGACTTGGAAAACTCTCTTTATGACCCAGCAGTAGATAGTTCTAATGACTATCGTTTCAATCCTATCCTGAATCAACGCGAAGAGTACAGAAAGCGTATTGAAGATAATCTTGTAGCTAATGCTTTCGTAGAATACACTATTTTACAGGGATTCAAAGCAAAAGTTTCAGCAGGTTACCGTCTCAAAAATGTAACTAATGAACAGTTCAATAACTCAAAAACGCGTTATGGTAACCCTACACGCTCCGAAGGTGTAAACGCTTCTATGGGTACAACGGAAAACCGTTCTTGGTTGAATGAGAATACTTTAACGTATGTAAAGACCTTCAATAAAAAACATAACCTCAATGCACTGGCTGGTATCACCTTTCAGGGCGACTACTACAAGTACTATTATATGAAAGTACAGCAGATCACAAACGAAGCCCTTGGCATGAGCGGTATGGATGAAGGTACACCAACTAAAGTAGAGTCTTCTCTATCTGAGTCTAAACTGATGTCTTACTTGGCACGCGTTAACTATAACTATGATAGCAAGTACTATCTTACTGCTTCTTTCCGTGCAGACGGTTCTTCCAAATTTATCAAAAATAACCGTTGGGGATATTTCCCTTCTGCATCTATAGCTTGGAACTTCAATCGCGAAGCATTCCTTGAGAAAGCATCCAGTTGGTTAAGCAATGGTAAGATACGTTTAAGCTGGGGTATGACAGGAAACAACCGTGTAGGCGATTTCGCAGCATTGGCCAAACTATATTCAAGTGTTGAAACAGAATATTCATTCAATAATAGCTACTATCCCGGATATGCCTTGAGCGCTTTGGCAAATCCAAACCTGAAATGGGAAACCACAGACCAAGTGAACCTCGGTTTTGATCTCGGGTTCTTCAATGACAGAATCAGTCTGACTGTCGATATCTATCATAAACTGACTCGAGACCTGCTGCTGAATGCAGACCTCCCCTACTCTACCGGTTTTTCTACCGCTTACAAGAATATCGGAAAGATGCAGAATCGTGGTCTTGAATTCACACTAGAAACCCAAAATATCAAAACGAAAGATTTCACATGGAATACCAACTTCAATATCTCTTTCAACCGTGGCAAGATTAAAGAATTGAATGCAGGTCAAGAAACTCTTCTTAGTACAGTTTCATTTGACAATGGTTATCAGACGCCTTCTTACATAGCCCAAGTAGGACAACCTGTAGGATTGATGTACGGATTTGTATATGACGGTACTTATAAATATGATGATTTTGACCAAACAGCTGCAGGAGACTATATCCTGAAAGCAAATGTACCTAATAATGGCGGTGACCGTACAGCTATCAAACCGGGTACAGCCAAATATAAAGATATCAATGGAGACGGTGTAGTAAACGACAATGACCGTACAATTATCGGCCGTGGACATCCTATACACACTGGAGGTTTTACCAATAACTTCACATATAAGGATTTTGATCTGTCTATCTTCTTCCAATGGAGCTATGGCAACGATATTATCAATGCCAATCGCCTGATTTTTGAGAATGGCGAACCCAGCAAAGATACCAACAGATTTGCATCTTATGTAAACCGTTGGACTCCCGAAAACCCCAATAGCAATATTCCTGCTGTACGTGGGCAAGGTCCTAAGGTGTTCTCTTCACGTGTAATTGAAGATGGTTCATACCTTCGTCTTAAGACCATATCTTTAGGATATAACGTTCCTGCTACAGCACTGAAAAAATGCTCGCTTTCTTCTGCCCGTATCTTCATATCCGGTGAAAATCTATTGACTTTCACGTCTTATTCAGGATACGATCCGGAAGTATCCGTGCGTAACTCCGCATTAACCCCCGGATTCGACTATTCTGCATATCCGCGTGCATATAACTTCTCTGTGGGATTAAACATCGGCTTCTAATAACTTTAAATACGAAAAACAATGAAATTCAATAAAATTATAACAGCCCTTGCATTCAGTCTGACTTTAGGCTCATGCGATTTTCTGGATACTATTCCTCAAGACTTTGTAGCTCCAGAAAACTTCTTCAAAAACCAAGAAGAAGCATTCATGTCATTAACAACCGTATACAATCGCCTCACACGCCAAGAAGTATATGGTAATGTCTATCCATTGATGGTGGTCGGAACTGACGACTTAGGATACTATGATCGTAATACAATTCCTGTTGGCATCTATAATAACAACTATAGTACCAGTGATCCCGATGTGCTGAAACTCTGGAAATTCTTATATGACGGAATCAACAATGCCAATTTCCTGTTGGAGAACATAGATAATGTTCCTGATATGAACCCTGCTACTAAAACCCTCTATGTAGGTGAAGCCAAATTTCTCCGTGCATACTGCTATTTCCTTTTGGCACAATGTTGGGGAGATGTACCTTACCGCACCCAATCTCAGCAATCACCAACAGAAGTAGACCTTGCCAATACGCCGCAAAAAGAAGTTCTGGAACACGTAGTAGCTGAAATGGAAGAAGCAGAAGGTATGGTAGGTGAAATAGACGAAGTGCCCTCAGGACGTATTAATAAATCAGCTGTAAGAGGTATCTTAGCACGCGTCTACCTAAAACTGGCAGGGTGGCCTATAAACGGTGGAAAGCCTATGTATGAAAAAGCTGCTTATTGGGCTAAAGAAGTGAATAAAGATAATAAGCATCAATTAAACCCAGATTACAAGCAAATTTTTATTAACTATGCTTCGGATGAAATAGATACTGAATATCGTGAATCTATCTGGGAAGCCGAGTTCAAAGGAAATCGTCAGGATGCACATCAAGGTTCAGGACGTATAGGGAATACAATAGGCATTTCAAACGGTGACAATTCTTTAACTTCAGAAGGTTATTCTTACGGTTTTATATCTTGTACTATCAACCTTTGGGATATGTATAACGACATAGATGGTGACGGAATGGTAGACGAAGGATTCGGTGAAGGTAGCGTAAACGAACGCGAACATCCCGATGTACGTCGTGACTGGAACATTGCTCCTTATCGTTTTGCCAAAAAGAAAAGCGGTGAATACATAAAGTTAGATTGGGGCTATAAAGGCATGAAGAACATTACTGTTGACGGTGAAGACAAAGGCCTCTATACTGCTACACAATACGTTCAGCGCAATGCTGGTAAGTATCGTCGCGAATATGAAACTATTACTCCGCGTGACAAGAACCAGACCCCCATCAACTACCCCATCCTGCGTTATGCCGATGTATTGTTAATGATTGCCGAAGCAGAAAATGAAGTGAATCAAGGACCGACTAAAGCTGCTTACGATGCTATCAACGAGGTACGTAAACGTAGTATTAAAGACGTTAAAGAGATCACAAATATGGACTATGCTACTTTCAAACAATTAGTAAAGGATGAACGTGCTCGTGAACTTTGCTTTGAAGGTACACGCAAATATGACTTGATTCGTTGGGGAGATGACTATCTCAATAAAATGCGGTCTGTAGCCGCTAATACAAGTGACTCACGCTGGGATAAAGGGAAAAACTTTGCAGCTGTTTATGCCAATAACGCCAGCGAACGTTACAAATGGCTGCCTATCCCTAACCGTGAACTCGGACTAAACAAATTGCTGAAACAAAACTCCGCATGGAACTAATATTCAGCCAATTATAATAAACTTTTAAACAGTAATCTTAGTATGAAAACAAATAAATATATCTGCGCTTTAGCCGCTTTCGCAATGCTCACAGCTTGCAACGACTTAGAACCCGAGGATGTAAAATTCGACGTTATAGCAGACAAAATGGTGACTTCTGTAGGTGAACCTGTCACTTTCAATTTCGATGGCAATCCCAACTTCATCACTTTCTTCTCTGGCGAAGATGGTCATAAATATGCTAACCGTAACCGTATAGAACTTGATCCAAGTGATATTGAATCATCAACTTTATCTTTTAAGGTTAACTCACAATATGGTAAGCAAACCGGAGCTTTCCGTGTATATCTCTCAAAAGATTTCCCCGGATTGACTAAAAAGGATACCATTAACGACCGTAAATTAATTCAAGAACACGCATGGACTGACATCACAGAATCTTGTGGTTTAGCTAATGCTGATGGCAAGAACATTACTGTTAAAGATTTCAACCTCAGTGACTACCAAAGTGGATTAACGTTAGGTTTTCGTTTTCTCGGCGATACAGAAACCACCCCACAACGTACCATTACACTTACTGATTTAGTCATAAAAAACACACTGTCTAACGGAAGTGTAACCGAATTAACCGGTACAGACATGAGTTTTACTTGTTTTGATATCACTCCCTCAAATCTGGAAAACAACTGCTATAAAATGGTAACTTCCGGTTCAGCTGTAGTAGGCACATGGAGTTTAATTAATCTCAGCAAAAATGAGATTAAATTCCAGGGAGGAAATAATGCAGCCGCCACTTGGGCTAACAATGACGACTGGCTCATAGCAAACTCTATTAAGCTGAACTCTTGTTCACCCGATACCGGTGAGAATATCAAAGATATCAATCGCCGTGTAAGTAGCTATTCTTACGCCTTCAGCCAAGCTGGGACTTATACTGTAACATTCTTAGCAGGAAATAGCAATGTTGAAGGTCCTATGATAAAAATTAAAGAACTGACAATCGAAGTGAAATAAACGATTAGACTGATACAACACAATTTCTGACCTTAATCAATCTTATGCATACGGTCACCTTTTATCTATTCTCCTCCTAAATTTAGAACATATGAAGGTGACCGTACTTTTTATTAAAAACGAGCTCTTAATACAAATACCAATGCAAAAGTACAGTTTATTACTCCTAATCCTATTGTGCTCAAACTTACAATTATCAGCACAGTTCACAGGTTTTGAAGAAGTAATTCCTCAGAACTTTCAATGTTCCGATAAAGACAAAATAGCTTTGTCATCTTTGTACTACAAAGAAGGCAACAAAAGCCTTGAATGGAAATTCCATCCTGGTTCTATATTGCATTTTAACTCCGAGATTCCTTTCAGTTTGGACGAGCAAACAAAAGAAACATATGGAATTACGCTATGGATTTATAATGAAAAGCCAGGACAAGATTCCATACGTTTTGAATTCCTATCACCAACCGGACATGTTTCCTATCATTTCAGTTTCCGACTTGCCGCATCAGGCTGGCGCGCCTGTTGGATTGGTTTCAAACATATGCAAGGAGATAAAAAAACAAAAGAAATCAATGGCTATAGAATGATTGCTCCCAATTATAAAGGTCGCATTTTTCTCGACCGCATAACCTTTCCTGTAAAAAAGATAAATGACCGTACAACCCCGGACATGCAGATGCCAACAAATAATTCACTCTCCTACCGCGACTTGTGGCATTGGTGTCGTGTGTGGCAATGGGAACAATATACATATGACCTCCCTCTCCCCGCAACTTTGAACGAACAAGAGGAAAATGATCTTCTACTGGTAGAGAATCGCTTAACAAAAGCTTTGGATATAAAAAGAGAATACCAAGGTAATATAAATAAAGCATACGAAATTTTCAACAAATCAAATATCCGCCGTTCCGGTAACGGCTTTATCGGTGCCCCGGTTTTGGCACCCGACGAAATAGATCGTCATAAAGGAGAAATATCCTGGAATGATCTGGAGACTATGCTTTCAGGATTCGCTTATGATGCTTACTACAATCACTCTAAATCTTCCTTGCAAAATTATTTCACAGTTTGGGATTTTGCCATAAACCAAGGTTTTGCCTATGGAAGTGGAATGGGGACTAATCATCACTATGGCTACCAAGTGAGGAAAATATATACAACCGCCTGGCTCATGCGCAATGAAATATGGAAAGCTCCTAACCGGGATAATATTTTATCTGCCCTCATCTTCTGGTCTGCTTTACAAGAAACCCGCAAACCTTACCAAAATGGCAGAGATGAGCTATTGGATAGCTGGCATACGTTATTAATGGCAAAAACGGTATCTGCCTTAATGTTTACAGATGAAAGAGAACGCATACGTGCTTTAAGAGGACTCTCACGTTGGGTTAGTACATCCCTTCAATATACCCCAGGAACTATTGGTGGTATCAAGGTAGATGGAACTACCTTCCATCATGGAGGATTCTATCCAGCCTATACTACTGGAGTACTTGCCATGGTAGGACAATTCATATCGTTTACCAATGACACAGAATACGAACCGACAGAAGAAGCACGCCGGGTATTAAGATCCGCTTTTATTGCCATGCGCAATTATTCTAACAAATATGAATGGGGAATCGGAATCAGCGGCCGCCATCCTTTTAAAGGTTCCATGAAAGAAGATGATGTAGCCGCCTTTGCCTCACTAGCTCTCTCTGGTGACTTCTCCGGAAAAGGTAATAGTTTTGATCATCAGTTAGCAGCTGATTATTTAAGACTTTGTGAAACAGATACTCCAGAAGCTCGCATCTTCAAACAACAAGGCATTCAACCGGCAAATGCACCGGAAGGCTTTTTTGTCTACAACTATGGAGCTGCGGGAATTTTCCGTCGCCAAAATTGGATGGTTACTTTAAAAGGATATAATACGGATGTATGGAGCTCAGAGATTTATAAGAAAGACAATAGATACGGACGCTACCAAAGTTACGGTTCTGTACAAATCATGGGACAACCTTCACGTCTTGGCAGTGGTTATGACGAAAATGGATGGGATTGGAACCGTTTGCCAGGAACTACTACCATACACTTGCCCTTCGAATTATTAGACAGTCCGTTACCAGGAACCACTATGGCACACTCTAAAGAGAATTTCGCGGGATGCTCTTCATTGGAAAGCCAAAATGGAGTGTTTGCCATAAAACTTATGGAGCGTAATTTAAAGAACTTCACGCCCGATTTTGTAGCGCGCAAATCTGTTTTCTGTTTTGAGAACCGAATGATATGTTTGGGGAGCGGAATTAGCAATAGCAATAACAAATATCCGACGGAAACAACTTTGTTTCAAAGTACATTTCATAAAGGGGCAAGCAGTATCAATATCAATGGGAAGAGCAACAAAGAACCAGGATTTTATCAAAAAGTAGTCTGTAATGCTGAGCAACCAGCTTGTCTCCAAGATGGCTATGGTAATTATTACTTCATAAAAGATGGAGAAGTCAATATTCAGATAGCAAAACAAGAATCCCGCCATGAGAAAACATGCGCAGTTACACACGGAACTTTCGCATCCTCATGGATTAATCATGGCAAAGCTCCTGAAAATGCAACTTATGAATATCTGGTATGGATACAACCTAACATAAAAGAGCTTAATGCCCCTTTGAAAAGCTACAAAGTATTACAACGTGACAATCAAGCTCACATTGTTCATGATTACCCAACCGGTATAACGGCTTATGCACTCTTCGAATCATTCGATTCACAGACTGATAAACTGTTCCATACCCTGCCCTCAGAGACAATAGTCATGTATCGGAATGATAGCAATAAAATCATTTTAAGTGTTTGCGATCCGAACTTGAATATCAGTGAAAAGGCTTATACCACGAAGGAACCCAGTCGTATTATAAAGAAACAACTGGAACTAAATGGCTTATGGAAGCAGACGGATGACAATAAACAAACAACAATCTCTTATAAAGATGGTAACACTATTCTCACTGTTTATTGTCAACACGGACAACCTGTAGAGATGATATTAATACAAAAAGAACTATATTAGCAAAAAGAATTATCATGAAAACAAAAGTATACACTATTTTATTATTTGGATTATTCAGCTTACTGCATATACAAGCATCCAATCAATCTCCTTTTCACGGGCTCAAATTTAAATCACTGCCAACTGTCTGGGATGAAGCCATACCACTGGGAAATGGAATCATAGGAAATCTCATCTGGGAGAAGGATGGCCATTTGCGAATAGCACTCGACCGAGCAGACCTATGGGATTTACGCCCTGTTAAAGAGTTCGAATCCCCTTCTTACTCCTATCAATTTGTTTACGACGAGATTGTCAATAAGAAAGACGTAACCAAAGTGCGGGAACTCATAGACGACCGTAGTCGAAAAGACTGTGCTCCGACTAAAATACCTGTAGGTGCCATTGAATTTCCTATAGTTGACCTGGGAAAAGTAAAAAGTGTAGAGTTAGATGTCCACACAGCCGTTTGTACTATTACTTGGGAGTGCGGAGCTATAGGAAAGTTTTTCACCGATGCTGTAGATAAAGTTGGGCACTTCCGTTTTGAGAATCTTCCTAAAGTTCTTTCTGTAGAGTTGCAGACACCTCGCTTTGAAGATAATGGAGCAGAAGTTCAAAAGGTCAGTGCTCCTCGCACACACCTCCTTACCCGTTTGGGATATAAGAATGGAAAGATAACTCATCATAACAATCATATTGTTTACCGCCAGAAAGCCTACGGTAAAGTATCATACGAGGTAGCATTGCAGTGGAATAATCCTGAACCGAAAACGCTGGAAGGCAAGTACTATATCACCACTCAAGGAACCTGGTACAGTGAAAACATACAAGCTACAGACTTTTTAAAAGCATATTCCAAAGACTTTGATAAAGCACTGGCTGACCATCGCAATTGGTGGGAAGCCTATTGGAATAAAAGTAATATCAGACTTCCTGATCAGACTTTAGAAAACCAATGGTATATGGAAATGTACAAGTTTGGTTCCGCTTCTCGCAAAAATGCTCCGCCCATCTGTCTACAAGCCGTATGGACTGCCGACAACGGACAAACTCCACCTTGGAGGGGAGACTTCCACAGTGATCTGAACACTCAACTTAGCTACTGGCCCGGGTATGCAGCCAACCATCTGGAAGAATCGAGTGTATTTACTGACTGGTTATGGAAAATTAAAGAAAACGGAAAAGATTTCACCCGTCGTTTCTTCGGAGTGGAAGGCTTAAATATACCTTGTATTGCAACTCTGGAAGGAAAGGCAATCGGTGGTTGGAGCCCTTACTCACATCAACCTACTACCAGCGGTTGGCTGGCTCACCACTTTTATTTACAGTGGAAATACAATGCGGATAATCAATTTTTAAAGGAGCAGGCATATCCATGGATTAAAGAAGCAGCACGCTATTTTGAAAACATTTCTATAAAAGGAAATGATGGCAAACGTAAATTGCCGCTTTCTACTTCGCCTGAAATTAACGACAATGAATTAAATGCCTGGTTTACTACCACGACTAATTACGATCTTGCCAATATCCGACTCACTTATACAGCAGCAATCGAAATGGCCGATTCATTGGGTTTAAAGGAAGAAGCAAATCATTGGCGAAACCAATTATCAGAATGGCCGGAATTTGCAGTAGATCATACTGGCCTAACTATTGCTCCCGGTTATCCCCTATCCGAATCCCATCGCCATTTCTCGCACATGCTTGCTTTCCATCCATTCGGACTATTAGATGTGTCACAAGGTCCCGGCATCGAGCGTCTTATCAAACGTTCAATTCATCATGCAGAAGAAATGGGACCTGACCTATGGGTAGGATATAGTTATGCCTGGCTTGCCAATATGAAAGCACGAACCTTCGATGGAGATGGTACAGTTCGTGCATTACATATCTTCATCAAAGCCTTTTGTGCCCCAAACAGCTTTCATCTGAATGGTGACCAGCTTCAAAAAGGATATTCCTCTTTCACTTATCGTCCTTTCACCCTTGAAGGAAATTTTGCTTGTGCCTCAGCCCTGCAAGAGATGTTATTGCAAAGTCATACAGGTATCATTCATATTTTCCCTGCACTTCCCGAAAGTTGGCAAGACGCTTCTTTCCAAAACCTAAGAGCCATGGGTGCTTTCACTGTCAGTGCCAACTATGAAAGTGGAAAAATACAAAAAGTAATTATCCATTCAGAGAAAGGAGGTCTTTTAAAGGTTAAAAATCCTTTTACCAATAAAATTGAAGAAAGAATGACCCACGCAGGAGAGACTATAGAACTATTATAAAACAGAAACCTACTATCATGAAATATACACTATTCATATTTCTATTTCTCATTGCCTTATTTCCCACAAAAGGACAAGCCTCTGAGAAGCAACAAGAGCAACCCAATCAGTCGCAGAAACGAGCAGATTTAGAATTGTTACGGAAAAAGTATAAACCAACACTTCCACAAGCCACTCAGGTTGAAGTGGAAGCTGCTTTTAAACTGGTTGATCTATATCAGCTAAACCGCATGAGTAACGGGATGGTGAAAGGTATATCTCTATATGATAAAGAAGTAATCACGAATGAATTGGCCAGAAGATTGGGTAATACTGTTCGTGCCCTTGCTTTTGCCACTACCAAACAATTACCGGGAGCAGAAGAACGTTTTACTCTATTTATGGACTATTTGACAACAGAGCACGCCATCGAACGTATTCCGAAATTCAAATATAGCAGTTATGACGATGTGCGCAAACTACCTGCCAATTTTCTAAGTGCACTCACAGTCTGCGACTCTCTAAGAAAAGCCAGACTAATATCAGGAGTAAAAAAGCTAATTGAATTTGATCAGCTTTATCTTAGTCCGGAAGAATTAAAAACACGTATTAATTCGGATTACATATACAATGCTTTACCACATGTCTTTATCTGCGCTTTGTACAACCCGGACAATACCCAAGCAATCAGTGATCTGACGGCTTTCTCTGACTATCTTTCTTCATGCACACAATATTCTCCGGGAGGATATGACATATTGAAACCAGATGGAACAGGTTTCCATCACAAAACACACTATAACGGATATATGTATTCATACAAAACCTGGGTAGAATATATGGGACGCTTAAAAGGAACCGTATATCGTATAGATAAAGACGCTTATCAGCGCATACGTAAAGCTGTCATAAGCACCTACTTAATGGCCACGCGCTCCATGTCTGATACCAATCGCTTTTACGCCAATAGCTTAGCTGGACGACACCCCTTTACTGGTATGAATATAAATTTCACACAAAAGCTTTTTGAACTACTGATTGAAATCGGAGGGGATATTAAAGGAACCGTAGTTGACCTGGAATTAGCATCATACTATAACTATTTCTTTATGACTCAAAAGTACAAAGATGCACCAGAGATAAATTTGGAAGGATTTTATCAATTCAATTACAGCCCCATAGGTGTATATAGATATAACAATTGGGTTGCCACTATGCGTTGTCCTACCACCAACTTTTGGGGTGGTGAGCTTTATGCGCAAACCAACCGTTTCGGACGCTACCAAAGTCATGGTACATTGGAAATTTTGTACGACGGTCCACTAGAAAATTCCGGTTATCCTGCCGACAACAAAACTAAAGGAGCTGGATGGGATTGGAATATGCCTCCAGGCAGCACAACTGTGCATTATCTGTCTTGGGAAGAAATGATGCCCAATCAAAATAATAAAGATCGTTTTGATCAAAAAGCATCTACTACAAATTTTGCCGGGGCACTTTCATGGAAAGATTGCGGTCTATTCGCTGCTGCTTTCGACCAAAATGACAGTTGGGGAAGCCGACGTTTTGAACCTACTAATCTAACTTTTTGCAAATCGGTATTTGCATTTGACGGGATGCTGGTCAGTATAGGAAACGGAATTTCCGCCATAGGAGATTATGATGGGAACCGCCCAACAGCCACCAATCTTTTTCAATCAATAGGCAAAGGAGAAAATAGTTTAATCATTAATGGACAAAATATAAAACGAAGCCAATCTGAAATCAGATTGGATACTAAAAAGCAGGACATCTGGTTGATTACTCCAAATGCCACCGGCTATTATATCCCTTCGGGAAATGATCCATTAGTAATAAGATATGGAAAACAGGAAACTCCGGGATCGGCAGGAATTCAAAAGAATAACTTAAAAAAAGAAGATGTAGCCAAAGCTTATATAAATCACGGAATCAAACCCCAAGGAAAAGAATATTGCTTTGTAGTCATTCCAGGGGCTACCCCTCAAAAGATGGAACAATTAATACCCAAGCTGCAAAAGTCTGGTGAACTATTTGATATGTATCAAGCAAAAGATTCTGTTCACATATTGAAGCACATTCCCTCCAATACTATCGCCTATGCCTTATTTGCTCCAACAACAGATTTATCTTATGGGTATCTCCATTCATCAAGCACAGAATTACTAATTATGGAAAGATTTAATCCCCAAACCGGAATTCTGCATTTTGCTTTATGTAATCCCAATCTTCATCCCCAATCGGATAAGAAGAACAATTGGAATTCTACACCAACCCACACAACTTTAATCTTAGAAAGCAATTGGAGTTTAGAAGAAAAATGCAATGAGGATATACTATCTATTACATCTGATGCACAGCAAACTAAGATTCAGGTAGTACTTCAAGAAGGAGCACCACTATATCTGAACTTAAAAAAATCTGCTCCCAAACATTAAAAATATTCTAAAATAAATATTATGACACGATTTTATTTATTTGTTATCATCGCATTCATTTATTGTATACCAGCACGGAGTACCAATAAACCGCAAAAGGCCATATACAGCCTGATAGAACGTATCACTCCCGGATATTCTTCACAATACCAATTAGAAATAATCCCTAGTGATACAGGAAATGATGTATATGAGATAGATAGCAATGGGCAAAAAATCATCCTACGGGGCAACAATGCTGTTTCTTTGGCAAGTGCCTTCCACTGGTATCTTAAATATACCTGTAAAGCCCACATCTCTTGGTTCGGAAATCAATTAAATCTGCCGGAACAGCTTCCTAAACCAATAAAGAAAGAACGAAAAAACATCAATGGGAAATATCGCGTCTATATGAACTATTGCACTATAAGTTATACCGCCGCATGGTGGGACTGGGAACGTTGGCAATATGAACTAGACTTTATGGCCATGAATGGTATCAATACCCCTCTATTTACTATAGGTTTAGATGGCGTTTGGTATAACACTCTATTACGTTTCGGCTTCAATGATATAGAAGCACGCACATTCCTTACAAGTCCCGGGCATTCAGCATGGCAATGGATGCAAAATATCCAAAGCTACGGAGGTCCGCTTCCTAAATCAATAATAGATAAACATATCGTTTTAGGAAAAAAAATAGTAGAACGATTATTAGAACTTGATATGAAGCCGATCCAACAAGGCTTTTCCGGATATGTACCACGAGAGTTACAAACTAAGTTTCCCAATGCGCATATCCAAATGAAGAAAAAGTGGTGCGGCTTTAAAGGAACAGCCCAACTTGATCCGACTGATCCCCTATTCCACCAAATCGGACTTGCTTTTCTAGAAGAACAGAATAAGCTGTTTGGCAGCTATGGCTTGTATGCAGCTGATCCTTTTCACGAAAGTGCTCCCCCTATAGATACCCCCGAATACCTACACAATGTAGGACAAACTATTCATCAGTTATTCCAAAGTTTTGATCCCAATGGTCTATGGGTAATGCAAGCATGGAGCTTACGTGAGGAAATAGTGAAAGCAGTACCCCGCCAAAAGCTTCTGATTCTAGACCTAAATGGCACTAAAACTGCCCAAAACAAAGGTTATTGGGGTTATCCAGTTGTCATGGGTAATTTACATAATTTTGGTGGTCGTATTAATATGCACGGTGATCTTGACCTATTGAGTTCCAACCAATATAAAAAAGCGAAAGAGCAATACCCTAATGTCTGTGGTTCCGGTCTTTTTATGGAAGCCATAGAACAAAATCCGGTCTATTATGATTTAGCTTTTGAAATTCCAAACCATACGGATACAATTCCTTTAAATTCCTGGTTATCCGCTTATGCAGAACGCCGATATGGCGCTAAATCGATTTCTGCCGAAAAAGCTTGGCTCTATATGCTCGAAGGTCCTTACAAGAAAGGAACCAACGGTACAGAACGTAGTTCTATCATTGCTGCACGTCCTGCACTTACAGTAAAGAAATCAGGCCCCAATGCCGGTTTAGGCATTCCATATGAACCTACACTTCTTATTAAAGCAGAAAATTTGTTGTTGAAAGACGCTAATAAACTAGCCGATTCTAAACCTTATCGTTTCGATATTGTAGATATACAACGACAGATCATGACAAATTTAGGACAAGTCATTCATAAATGTGCTGCCGATGCTTTTCGGGCAAAAGATAAAGCCGCTTTTACTTTACATTCCAGTCGTTTTCTTACCTTATTAGAAGATCTAGATCAATTACTCTATACCCGCCCGGAGTATAGTTTTGACCGTTGGCTAACAGAAGCCCGCAGTTGGGGAGATACTGAATTCGAAAAAGATCTGATGGAGCAAGATGCCACTTCATTAGTTACCATTTGGGGAAGCGACGGAGATCCGATAATCTTTGATTATTCGTGGCGTGAATGGGCAGGACTGATAAAAGGCTATTACCTGCCCCGTTGGAAAAAATTCTATACCATGTTGCAGACTCATTTAAATGTCGGAACAGATTATGAGGAAAAAAATCTGCCATTGACTCATGGAAGAGAGTCTTTCCGTGCAAATGAATTCTACAGCCAATTAGGCGAATGGGAGCTCAACTATGTTAGAAAAACGGGTAAGGCACGCACTCCAATTGCACAAGGAGATGAATTGATAATCACCCGACAGTTATTTGACAAGTATTCAAAACTTGCACATGAATATTATGCAGAATTCTCCGATACAAACTTCTTAAAAGAGGAACATACTTTTGAAAACTTGGGAGAAGATTAATTTTTTTATGATATAAGGGAAGTAATACTCCCTTATATCATAACTATCATTTTTTTGACATAGTTTACTAAAGTAATTCATTCACTATTCGAAACCTATAACAATAATCTCTTTAAGATTCAATCTTATCGATAAAGTATTTCCATAACTATATGTTTTTTCTAAATCTTTTTCATATTAATGATACTTGTTTCCAGAATTCCGTTTTCTACTACAAGCTACTAAAAAGATTCAAAATCATACAATAAAGCGTATGCTATTGTACAAGAGTTTACGAAAAAACATCAAGAAATGAAATAAGAATTATCTTTGCTACATTCATAAAAAGCATTGGCTATCTTTTTCCGGTTTTCATACAGTAGGTTCTGCTTCCGCAGTATACCTGCTCCATACCCGAAACCTGCCTGAGCCGTACTTGCTCCGTACATTCTCCACTCAGAGGTACCCTTATACGGAGAAAGCACGGAGTTGGTACGGAGCAAGTATAGCTCAGGTATAGTCCTGATACCTTCCAGAGGGGGTTAAAGGGATTATGAGACCAACCAACAGGGATTTAGCAAAGCAATAGAACTTAAATCATAATATTAAACAAGAATAAAACCATGAAAAAGAATTATTTCTTATTTGCGCTGATACTTCTCTCTTCAATCAGTATGCTCCGTGCACAGAAGATTGATAACCTAATAGAGTTAAAACAGAAATCACAGAACCCATTATTCCATCAGTTAGGCAAAGCAATAAAAACACCTGCTTTTGAGAGTGAAGGTTATTGGAGTTGGGGAAGTTCCGTGGTAAAAGGAGACGATGGCAAGTATCATATGTTCGTATCCCGTTTTCCCAAGTCACTCCCCTTCCATCCTGGCTGGATGGTGGCTTCAGAGATTGTACATGCCGTATCGAATGTACCGCAAGGACCTTACCAGTTTAGTGAAGTAGCACTTCCGGCACGTGGTGCACAGTATTGGGACGGACGTTCTACACACAATCCGCGAATACTGAAATACAATCATAAATACTATCTGATTTATATGGGGTCCACTCACCCCTTCGTAGATCCAACATACGACCAGTTAACACTCAACAGTCCCTGGTGCACAGTAGCACGCTCCAACAAGCGCATCGGGCTGGCTGTTGCCGATTCACCATACGGACCATGGAAGCGTCTGGATGAGCCTATTCTGAAAACGAAGCCCAATACTTTCTTTAGTTTCCTGACTTCCAATCCCTCGCCAGTGGTACAGGAAGATGGTTCTGTCATGATGATTTTCAAAGGACGCAGACACATGGAGGACGGGAAGTATTCAAATATGGCTTTAGGAATCGCCTATGCTCCGACTATCGAAGGCCCTTACCGAGTATTAAACAATGAACAACCCATTTTCCAGGTAGCCGGACAAGGAGAAGCGGAAGATCCTTTTCTTTGGAAAGACGATAAGGGATACCATGCCATCTTTAAGGATCATGTAGCTAAATTTACAGGTGAAAAAGGAGGTGGTGTTATGGCACATTCCAAAGATGGCATCAACTGGACTGTTGATAAAGACCCGAAAGCATACTCAAAAACAGTAGAGTGGGAAGACGGCACAATAGCGAAACAAGGACAATTGGAGCGTCCATTCATTCTTTTTGAGGATGGCAAGCCAACATTCATATTCTTTGCAACAATGGATGGTCCGGGCGAATTTGAAAACGGGACACACTCCTGGAACATGGTTATTCCGCTAAAATAGTTACCTTTGCAGAAATATTGAATAACTAATTGATATGCAGAGTACCCTCCCCATTCATTTTGCCCCGCTGCAAGGTTACACCGAGGCTATTTACCGACAAGCGCATGCCCGTATATTCGGTGGTGTAGAGAGCTATTATACTCCTTTTGTACGTGTAGAGCACGGAGAAATCCGAAAAAAAGACATGCGCGAGATTACTCTGGAAAACAACCGTGGCGTGCAGCTTATTCCACAGCTCATTGCTCCCGATGTGGACAAAATGGAGCAGATAATTGCCCTATTCATCGAAAAAGGATATAAGAATGTGGACATAAATCTGGGATGTCCTTTCCCTCTTTTGGCTAAACGGCACAATGGTTCGGGAATGCTTCCTTATCCCGAAGAAGTACGGGAGTTGCTGACTGCTGCCATAAAGAATCACCCCGACCTTCAGTTCTCTGTCAAGATGAGGTTGGGTTGGGAGAACCCGGAAGAAAGTCTGGCTTTGCTACCCTTTCTGAATGAACTGCCACTGACACATATCATTATGCATCCCCGATTGGGAAAACAGCAATATAAAGGGGAAGTGGATTTAAAAGGTTTTGAAGCCTTCTACAACGAATGCAGCCATCCGCTTATTTATAACGGTGATTTACTTACAGTAGAAGATATACAGACTATCAGCGAACGCTTTCCACGACTGGCAGGTATCATGATAGGTCGTGGACTGCTTGCTAATCCCGCCTTAGCTTTGGAGTATCAACAGGGACATCCGCTTTCTGAAAAGGATATGCAGGAGAGGCTCAGATTGTTCCATGCTGACGTATTTGCCCAGTATGGCAATCTTCTGGAAGGGGGAGACAAACAACTGCTGACGAAAATGAAAAACTTCTGGGAATATCTGATGCCGGACGGAGACCGAAAGGCAAAAAAGGCGATTCATAAGTCCAACAAGCTGGAAACTTACCAAGCGGCAGTCCGCAGCTTGTTGGGGTAATCATTCATCTTATTCCGGATTTACGCCCGGAATCGTATGTACATCTTTACGTATCTGCGCTACATGATGCAACTTCATCCAGTCGTGCAGGTACTCACGGTGTTGCAACAGGATCTCTTTGTATTTCTCCTCGATGGCGAGGTTCCGCATTTCGCCACGGTCTTTTTCCATATCAAAAAGTTGCTCACGGTAACGGCCTTTGTCATACAACACATATTTATAGCGAGAGGTACGCAAAGCCCAGCCACGTGTATTTCCACCTTTATCGAAAGTAGTTTCGGTTACGATATAGTCCTGATGCTTCAATGACGGATCAGCTTTCTCTACCAACGATCTGAAAGAGACACCATGCAGCCCTTCAGGAAGCCGGATGCCTGCCCAGTCGCAAACTGCTGCAAAGAAATCGACACCATTATTCACGAGTTGCGGCATCTCCTTGCCGGCATTCTTCTTTCCCGGTAAGGTTACAATCAGAGGGATATTTACCACCTCTTCATATAAAGCCGATTTCTGGTTCCAGTGGTGTGCTCCCACTCCGTCGCCATGATCACTGGTAAATATCACGACTGTATTCTTCCATAAATCCTGTTTGTCTATAGCATTCAGAATCTTACCGATTTCTGCATCCACCTTTTCAACCAGACGGTAATAGAGGTTCCGGTAACGGCGCCAATCATCCGGAGTATAGTTACGGGTAGGATAAGCCGAATAATTCAGGCTCTGCTCATAACTGATAACATCAGCGTCATAGGGATTCTTAGCAAAATTAAGAGGTAGTCCCGGCCACTCATTCTGCGGCAGGTCTTCTATATTTCCCCAAGGCAAATTCTGGCTACGTGCGTACTCACAGATATTATGCGGGTTGTCGAATCCTGCCACCAAGAAGAAGGGTTTGGTATGTTTTTGTTCCAGAAAGCCGACACAGGCTTCCGCCAGCCCATTATCACTATGAGGATGGATAGTAGTAAAACCAAACTCTTTATCCGGCATGGAGGCAGTATGTACATGCCATTTACCGGCATAGATACAATCATAACCGGCATTTTGCATCAGTGTTCCCAAAGTCCGGGTACGCAATGAATCCGGTATCGGCGTACCATTTCGGGCAAGTCCTACTTCGTGCGAAGTATAGCCTGTAAACATAGCTGCCCTGGCAGGTCCACTCAGGGGCGTAGAACAATAGGCATTACGGAACAGAACACCCGCCTGTGCCAGTTTATCCATATTCGGAGTATGCAAGTCATCGTTTCCCATGCAACTCATCGCAGAGGCTGTCTGCTGATCGGTAACAATGTAGATGATATTAGGCAACTCTTTCGCCCAAGCCAAAGAAGGAACGACAGCCGTTGCACACAACATTATATTCTTTACTTTCATCACAGTTCTATTTTAAGGATTAACTTCATTATTTCTTCAGTTCCACATCGAAGCTGGCGGCATCTCTGCACGTAAATTGCAAAACAGTCTGCTGCTTATCTTTGGAAATCACTTTGCAATAAGGAGTTTCTGCAACATTCCATTCACCCTTTAAAGTAACGGTTACTGGTATTTCACCACTATCATTATCAATCCAGGGACGCGAATAGATACTGCGTTCCATACGTTTGCCATCCTTGTCAAAAGCCTCATCGCTCGGACCTCGATATAGTGCCAGATCCGGTTGGGAAACGGTCAATAAGAGCTTATCTCTGTCTTCACGTATCATGACGAGGCAGGAAGTATCAGCTTTCTGTAGCAATCCCTCCCCGGGCAATGCCTGTGGTGTTTCAAAAAGTACATATGAAGTCAGGTTATCAGTCAGAGAACGAACGATATGAGCATTGCGGTCTTGTTGCAATACCTTGTAAGACGGTTTCTTTGCGAAAGCTTTCAAGGAAGCTGCATCCGTACGGGGCAGGACAGCATATTCATAGGAAGCACCTTTCGGAGCTTTTCCATGCTCTAATACCAATGAAACCCAATCACCGGAAGTAGGTTTCGGATTACGTTCACCTACGGTAACTTGTGGGAAATTCCTTTCATATTTCGCCGCTTTCATCGAGTTTTTCGACAGATAATATCCTACTCCGTTAGGATCGATATAGGTCTGTCCGTCACTTTTATAAGCTGCCCAGTAATCATGCATTTCGGGAGTAGTGGCTGCCAACTGGAAAACGGTAGTTTCTGTGGGGAACTCTTCATTTTTATTCTCAATATCCGTTCCCAGACATACGATCGTTCCATTGAAGAAGTGATAAGATTTACGGGCACGGTGTGAACCGTTGTACTTGTCATGCTCGTGAAGCTTCATGCCGAAGTTACCATTTAATTTTGCCTGAGACAAACCGCCTGCAAAAGCCTCGTCGGAATAAAGCATTTCTTCCATACCTGAGAAAGTATCTACATTCATCACTTTGGCACGAAGCTGATCGAATGGCAAATGAATAGTCGTCGTACCGGGAAAACGGTTCCAGTCGAAGCCTGCTTCCTGCCAACCACTGGTTGTAAAAGTAACCATTTCATCGGATTTTCCGGTCAATATCTGCATACTTCCGTGAGCCAGGTAGCGACCGAAGAAATTAGCATCCAGATAATGTTCGGCTGCCCAAAGGTAACGGGAATGCCCACGTACCACAGCAGCCCAATTATCCCGGCGCTGTACTGAAACGCAGCCGTACCCTAACGCCAAATTACCTTGCGGATCGGGTTCGGGGCGGAATCCCTGTGCTTCAAATAGTTGTTTCAATTTCTGTTCATGGGCAGTAGATGCTTTCGGTAGATAATCAGGAGAATTCTTATCAGGAGTTTCCGTATAAGAAACCAGACGCAGATAAGCAGCAGCCAGTTCAGGATCGTATTTTTGTTTTCCATCGGGAGTGCCAGCCAATGCCAAAGTAGCATATTGTATAGGTATCAACTGTCCCTTTCCATTGGGATGACGCCCTGACATGGAAAGAGCCCATTGCTTGGTATTACAATAGAAACGCATAGTGAGCAATACATTCTTTACTGTTTCGTGCGCTATTTCAGATACTTTGAATCCTGTTCCGCTCAACAGATAAATCATATTCGTGGCACCATCCAGACCGCCGACCGCATAAGCCGGGTAGTTATTACGATGGTGGAAACAAGCACCGTCTTTTTTGAAAGAACCGGCCAATCCAACTGCCGGGCGGCAACCATAATCTATCCAACGGGAGAAAGAACGGAGATATTGAAGTTTCTCAGGAGTATCTTCCATAATCAGGATACTTGCCATGCGACCCTGCGTCTGTGTATTGAAAGTATCTATATCAATGCCATTAACCGTGGGTTTAGGATATACTTCATTGGTGATGGCATACCAGCGCAAGGTACGTTCCGCTTCGTTCAGCTTTCCGGCTTCTCTCAATACATCTTTCATCAGGAAATAGGCCACATACAAACCGCGCATACTGTATCCGTAATGATGGATATTCCCCCAACAACTGCCATAAGCCACTCCCTGATCGGTGATGTGGTCGTACATCGCCAGGAACTTCTGTTTCAGCTCATCCTTTGCCACAGCATCCGAAGCGTTGTTATAGGCATAGGCTATCCGGCGCATCAGATTGAAATACTCACTCATCTCCATCCCTAACTTGGTGAACATGCCTTTGTCCCAGTTGGGATACATACGTTCGTAAGCTTCAGCCTGGCGTACCATAAAAATGGGCAGCCCGCTTACAACACCGTCCTTATAAGTAATCCCATAGAAATCATATTTCTTACGGATACTTTTCATTTCTTTTTCTGTCAGTTTAGAAGGAGTATAAAGCATATCGCGGAAACGTTTCTCCATCAACTGCATATCTTGTCTGTCTTTCTCGCTAACCGGAGTAAGGGCTATTTCCGGTTTCCACAGGGAGTGTTCATAAATCACCAGCCAATGGTTGGTGGTTCCTTTATTAACGAAAGGCACCTGCACATCAGCTGTTTGCTGACGGGCATCCACTTTACTGGCAGTTATCAGATGGTCGATGAACAACTCTCCCTTTACATCAGGTGCAACGATACGCAGTTCATTCATCCCGGGTTCAGGAGTGCCTTGCATATCGCGCTCGTAGCAGACCCACGCAGCACGCCAGCCGGTGAAGTTAATACCGAAAGGAAAGGAAGTACACTTCTTTCCATCTTTCAGGAATTCAAACTCAATAGTAGTATCCTGAGCCTTTGCATTGTACACCCAAACTATAAAAGCGGAAAGATAAGTGTCTTTTCCGGTAGGGTCTTTCTTCTCAAACTTCAGATCACGCTGAAGGGTTAGTACAGAACCGGGTTCAAACGTCCAGCGCAAACTATGCGTACCGTCTTTATAATGTTGGTCGCTAATGCCAAGCGTGGCCTTCGTAGCGCTCAGCCCGGCAGGAAGTTCAGGTTGTTCAAAAGAGAGCAACCGGTCATTCTTTACAACCTGTGCCGACAGGCTGAAAGAAAACAGTGCAGTGCATACAGCGGCAAGAATAGGTTTCATCAGATTAAGTTTCGTCATCATGGTATGAGAATATTAATAGAGTTAATTCAAGTGTTCGATACGGAAATTCGTGAAGCGGACATGATTTTGAAGAAGGCGTAAGCCAAAATGTCCATCGCCTGCACCGGCTTCGAGAGGCAGACGGAAAAGTTCCTCACCATCTACAAGAAAAGTTGTGCAATTGTCCTGAACGCGGATCTGAATATAATACCATTGATTAGGCTTCAACAGATGAGCCGGGTCGGTATATTCTTTAATCAGAGGTTTGATACGGGCCTCGTCTACATCATAAAACTGACCGTAGTAACGACGAAAACGGGTAGTGGTATTATCATTACCACCATAGCCTACATAAAAAAGGTTCAATGTATTATAGTTGCGGAAGACACCGTTTCGCCAAGTGGAACGTGCCAAGAGTTTGCCGGGATGTTTCGGGTCGTTTGCAGCCCAGAAGCAGTTCATATCACTCAGACGGTCGTGTTTACCGCCATTCATTACCATACAGATATGGTAACTGATCTCGTAATCGCCGGTCAGGCGATCTTTATACCATAAAGTAAGTCCTTCGGGGACAATCAATTCAAGAGTATCTTCACGAATGGTGAAGTCCATTATTCCCGACTGGTCTTCGGCTATCCAATGGCCCAATGAGAGCCGATCCTGTGCCAATACGGTACAGGGCAGGAAAAGAAAAAGACATTTCCACAGAATTTGTATGAAAGATGAATGTGTCATTTCCGGTATTAGTTTCGTTTACAATATTTCCACATTGCAAAGAAACGGTACTTTTTAGAGAAAATGACACATAAATCGTACAGAAAAGGTATATTTTAGTAATTTAAGGATGCATCTCCTCAAACGCTTTATTTTCCTCTTCTATCGTAGTGATGGTTTCCGGCAGTTCACTGATAGGAAGGTCGAAATTATACCAGTCAGTATAGCAATCGGTAACGTACCACTTCCCGTCAATCAGTTCGAACACTACGCGAAGGGAAGCTTCCGACTCATCATAGCCAGCCTCAAACTCTTTATGCTTGGGGTTGTTCACGGTAAACCGGGAGACATAAACTCCGCCCTCTTCGTCTGTGATACGTTCTTCTTTAAACGCATCTTCACCCAGCAACGCCCACTTATCACGTGTAAACGGAAAAGTCTTCTCCGTCTCACCATCTTCCTCTAACAAGGCTATGGGAGTTTTCAACGGAAACTTGATACGGGAATACTGGAAAGAAGCACTGGAAGTAAATTTCTTGAGGAATGTCTGGAAGTCCTCATTAGTTGCGGCAGCATGACCATTCGTAGTCGTCAGCATAAGTACCGCGAAAAGACAAAATACAAAGTGAATTGCCTTCATTTAGTTACAATGTCAAAGGGTTTATTAATCAGGCGCAAAGATAATGCAAATCCGCAGATTTGAGATAAAAAGGAAAAAGAATATTATACGGTGGTGTTGGATCTATAGATGCAGCATGTCCCATCTATAGATGCAGCATGACCGATATATAGATGCAACGCGTCCGATATATAGATGCAACATATCCGATATATAGATCCTGCACCCTTATCATGTAACCCTTCATCATATGTTTCATTTCTGCCTCAGATACTCAAACCCAAAACGACAGCGTAAGCAGTCTTTCTTATCGCAATACTCTTTCTGAAGCTGCAACAAAGCCTGCGAATCAGCAGCAGTAGATACAGGTAGTCCTGCCCCACTCCAGTGGCGGATGATATGATTATCCTCCGCTTTCAGACTTTCTAGAAAGCCCGTAGCCCG
>ERZ773133.1230-NODE-1230-length-30634-cov-41.999542_pt1 | contig 30634 bp, 29 predicted proteins | sample MGYA00580861_ERZ773133 | MGnify/ENA primary metagenome ERZ773133 (study PRJEB29015, sample SAMEA2737844) | human gut metagenome | biome: human gut; feature: human-associated habitat; material: faeces | place: China | collected 2012 ...
CGCAAACGAACCTCGGAAAAATAGGTAACGCCGACATTATAAACCACTTACTTTTTGTAAGTGGTTTTCTTTTTGCTTTTTATTTTTCCGGTCAGACCGCAGGGCGGTGCCGAAAATATCAATCGCATAAATATATGACCGATGTTGTTATATTAATTAAGCTTACATTTACTTACATAAAATTAAAACCCTGTTCAGCTTTTTTCAGAAACAGGGTTTTAACTATTATTAAATTATTTATAGAATAAGGCGTTTGTTTGCGGTTTTGAAAATCTGTAAACACTCATTTCTATACCGAGAGCTAAATAAATACAAAGTGATGACGAACCGCCGGCAGAGAAGAGAGGCAGTGTAATACCGATACTTGGTAAAATACTTAACTCCATACCAATATTAACAAACATTTGCGCAAAAAGCATAACTGATATGCCACTGCACATCAAATATCCAACATTATCTCTTGCTTTAAGACCTGTTGTCATTACCCTTATAATAAGCACGGCTAAAATAATAATAACTGCAAGCGCACCTATATATCCAAGTTCTTCACCTGCAACGGTTAAAATCATATCACTTTCATTAACAGGAACTGAACCGCTTTGAGTCATACTGCCGTGAAGGTATCCTTCACCTATCCAGCCGCCACTTCCGAGAGCTATTTTGCCGTTAGTCTGCTGATAAAGCACGTCTTTATATTGTTCAGGATAAAACAGAGCAGTAATTCGTTCCCTTTGAACTCCGCTTATAATGTTAAGCTTCCAAGCTGCAGTAAATCCGACTATTATTGCACATATACCTGCAACAAAGTAGCCTATATTTACCTTGGCAAAGAACAACATTCCTATAAACATTACAAGGAAAATAAGTGCCGAACCGGCATCACCGGTGAGAAGTACAAGACCTATCGGAATCATACCGTGAATAACGAGTGGGATAATGGTTTTAACTCTGTTTAATTTATCCTTAACCATATCAAGATGATATGAAAACGATATTATAAATCCAACTTTTAAAAGTTCTGACGTTTGAAAATAGAATACTCCAAGATCAAGCCAGCTTTTAGCATCGGGTCTGTCGGGGTTTACGGCTTTACCGAAAAGAAGAGTAATCACCATTAGCCCGATACAGCCTGCCGCAACAATTGGCCAAAGCTTAGATATAATTTCATAGTCAATATTGCATACAATAAGTGCAAAAATAATGCCGCCCAAGGTTGAAATGAGCATACTTTTTACACCGCTTGCAATGATTGCGCCGTTCTTCAATGTTGAATATGTTGCGCTGTAAACGAGAGCAAGTCCATAGCAAGAGCCGATTAAAGCGGTGATAAATGTTACAAAATCAAGTCCGCTAAAAAATCCAACTCTTTTTTTCTTCAATTTTTATCTCCTTTGAGTATTAAGTATTAACTTATTATATTAAAATATATTAATGCGCCATTGTCAAGTAAAAATTGTGTTTTTGTATTAAAATTAATTGTTGGAATATTATATAATATATGTTATAATAATATCTAAGTTAAATATTAATGAGGTATGTTATGTTAAGTGATATTGAAATTGCACAGCGTGCAAAAATGAAGGACATTAATGAGATTGCCAAAATGATCGGTCTTGACTCTGAGGGAATTGAGCCTTACGGTCATTATAAGGCTAAGATTTCAAATGAAACTCTTGAGGCACTTAAAGATAAAGATGACGGAAAACTTGTTTTGGTAACTGCTGTCAATCCTACTCCGGCAGGCGAGGGAAAGACAACTGTTTCTATCGGTCTTTCACAGGCTATTAATAAGCTTGGCAAAAAGGCTGTTGCCGCACTTAGAGAACCTTCACTCGGTCCTGTTTTTGGCATTAAAGGCGGTGCCGCAGGCGGCGGATATTCTCAGGTAGTTCCTATGGAGGATATTAATCTTCATTTTACAGGTGATATGCACGCTATAACGAGTGCTAATAATCTTATGTGCGCTATTCTTGACAACCATATTCAGCAGGGTAATGAGCTTGGTATTGACCAGCGCAGAGTTCTTGTTAAAAGATGCCTTGATATGAATGACCGTGCGCTTCGCAATATTGTTTGCTCCTTGGGCGGTAAATTAAACGGTATTCCTCGTGAAGACCATTTTGTTATTACTGTTGCAAGCGAAGTTATGGCAATACTTTGCCTTTCAAGTGATATTTTTGATTTAAAGCAAAGGTTAGGTAAAATTTTAGTTGCATATACTTATGACGGCGAACCGGTTTATTGTAAGGATATCAAGGCAAACGGTGCTATGACCGTTCTTCTTAAGGATGCACTTAAGCCGAATCTCGTTCAAACTCTTGAAAATACACCTGCCATTATGCACGGCGGTCCGTTTGCAAATATTGCTCACGGCTGTAACTCTGTAAGAGCTACTAAAGCCGCATTGAAGCTTGGAGATTATTGCATTACTGAGGCAGGATTCGGCTCTGACCTTGGCGCTGAAAAATTCCTTGATATTAAGTGCCGTTTTGCTAATTTAAAGCCGTCTTGCATAGTTCTTGTATCTACTGTAAGATCTATGAAATATAACGGCGGTGTGCCTAAAGAAGAACTTGCAAAGGAAAATCTTGCTGCTCTTGAAAAGGGTAGCGAAAATCTTGCTGCTCATATTGATAATCTTCATAAATTCGGCGTGCCTGTTGTTGTTGCTATCAACCATTTTTATGCCGATACAGATAAGGAAATTGAATTTATTGAAAAATTCTGTAAGCAAAAGGGCGCTGATTTTGCCGTTACTAAGTGCTTTGCAGAGGGTGGTGCAGGAAGTATAGACCTTGCAAATAAGGTAATAAAAGCCTGCGAAAAAGAAAATAATTTCCGTTTTCTTTATGATATTAATATGCCGATTTATGAAAAAATCGAAACTATCGCAAAAGAAATTTACGGCGCAGATGGTGTTGAATATACTAAAGAAGCTAAAAAGAGTATTGATGAATTTATCAAACTTGGTTGCGATAATATGCCTGTTTGTATGGCAAAAACTCAATACAGCCTTTCCGATAATCCAGCTTTGCTCGGCAGACCTCACGGTTTTAAGATTACCGTTTCAAGCGCATCTCTTTCAAACGGCGCAGGTTTTCTTGTTTGTCAAACCGGCTCTGTTATGACTATGCCGGGGCTTTCAAAATCTCCTGCAGCTTATAAAATTGACATTGACGAAAATGGCAATACAGTCGGTCTTTTCTAAGGGGATACTATGAAGGAATATAAAACTCATTCGTATGAAGAAACTGTAAAACTCGGAGAAAGAGTTGCCAAAAGCTTGCCTAAAAGTTCTGCTGTGGCTTTTCTCGGCGGGCTTGGTATGGGCAAAACCGCTTTCACAACCGGATTTGCCAAAGGACTTGGCATTGACGTTGATGTTTCCTCACCGACCTTTGCAATTTGCAATACTTATATCGGAGAGGAAAATACGCTTTATCATTTTGATATGTATCGTGTTGACGGTTGGGATGACCTTTATTCAACCGGATTTTTTGACTTTCTTGAAACCGATGCATATATGGCGATTGAGTGGAGTGAAAATGTTTACGGCGCTTTGCCTGATGATACGCTGATGATTGAGATTGAACGTATCGGCGAAAATGATAGGCTTTTTAAAATGTATAAAAAATCAGAGGAAGAAGAATGATTTTATCTGTTGACTCTTCGGCGGTTACGGCATCTGTTGCCTTGACTGACGGAAAAAAGGTTATTAAAAGTGAATTTATCAATGCAGGTCTTACCCACAGTGAAACGCTTTTACCTATGATTAAAAGGGTAATGGGGGATTATAAAATATCTGACCTTGACGCAATTGCAGTTACGGCAGGTCCCGGCTCTTTTACCGGTGTAAGAATCGGTGTAGCAACGGTTAAAGGGCTTGCATTTAATGATAATATTCCTTGCATCAGCGTTTCAACGTTAGAAGCGATTGCGTGTAATTTTCTTGATGATGATTGCATTGTTTGCTCGGTTATGGATGCAAGGCGTATGCAGTTTTATAATGCACTTTTTGAAATAAAAAACGGCAAAGCGGTAAGACTTTGCGAGGATAGGGCAATTTCTATTGATGATTTGAAAAATGACCTTAAAAAGTATGAAAAAGTAATTATCGCAGGCGACGGCGCACGTTTTTGCTATGATAATTTAGGTATTGACAATATAATTTTAGCGCCTGAGGATAAAAGATATCAATGCGGTCAGGGTGTCGCTCTTGCTGCAGAAAATAAAGAAAAAATTTCAGCCGCCGCTCTTATGCCTGTTTATTTAAGGCTAAGTCAGGCAGAACGGGAGCTTAAGCTAAAAAAGAATGACAAGGAGAATTAATATGATAGCATTAGGCAGTGACCATGCAGGTTTTTCACTTAAAGAGGAAATCAAAAAGCATCTTGACGAAACAGGAGTTGAATATGTTGACGTAGGTTGCTACTCACCTGAAAGGTTTGATTATGCAATTTCTGCTCAAAAGGCTTGCGATAAGGTAGTATCGGGCGAGTGCACGGCTGCAATTCTTTGCTGCGGAACAGGTGTCGGCATTTCTATGGCAGCAAATAAGGTTAAGGGTATTCGTGCTTGCTGTTGCAGCGATTATTTCAGCGCAAAATATACAAGGCTTCATAATGATGCAAACGCTCTTTGTATGGGAGAGAGAGTTATCGGGGCAGGTCTCGCAATCGAACTTGTTGACGTTTTCCTTAATACAGAATTTGAGGGCGGCAGGCATCAAAATCGTGTTGACCAAATAATGGCAATTGAAAAGGGCGAAAAGCTTTATTAATTGATGTTTTTTGGAGAGTAATTATGAAATATAATTTTACTATGACCGAGGACGATTATTTAAAATTCAATGTTGAGAATTATAAATATTCTCACGCATATAAAGTTATTTTTAAATTTATTGTGATTTTCGTTGTAATTTTTACGATTTTGATGAGTTATGTTTTCTTTTATTATTCGCTAAAAAACAGTATGCCGAGATTTATGCCGATGATTGAAACGGCTTTTTTGGTCATTTTTGATTTTGTGTATTTGTTTATTGCTACACGACCCAAAAATATGAATAAAAGTATTTCACGTTCTTGTAAAAGAACATTAAAAATGCTTAAAAAGGACGGCAAATTGCCTTATTCTCAGCATTATACCGTTGATTTTTTAGACGATGAATATATCGAAACAACTGAAAATTCGGTTTCGCATATAAAATACGGCGACGTTAATAAGGTGATTTATAGTGATGATGCACTGTATCTTTTTATTGACGCTCAGCGTGCAACTGCTATTTTATATTCCTGCCTCGGCGAGGATAAGCAAAAAATAATTGATTTCATTAAACAAAAAACAAAAGGTTAAATTAAATAAAAATAACAAAGCCCTCCTTGTTGAGCACTCAACAGGGAGGGTTAATTTTATGTGTATGTTTAGTTGTTTTCGGCGTCGCTGAGTTTTTGACCCATAAGCACGCCCATAACAGATGCCATCATAAGTCCTCTTGTCCAGCCGGAGCTGTCACCGAGGCAATGAAGCCCTTTGATATTAGTGTTAAGATTTTCGTCCATCTTAACCTTGTTTGAATAGAACTTAAGCTCAGGGCTGTAAAGTAATGTTTCAGTTGAGGCAAAGCCGGGTACAACAACGTCAAGCATTTTGATAAATTCAATAATGTTTGTCATTGCACGGTAAGGCATAGCCGCTGTGATGTCGCCTGCAACTGCGTCCTTAAGTGTCGGCTTAACATTACTCTTGTTAAGCTCATACTGCCATGTTCTCTTGCCGTCAAGGATGTCGCCGAAGCGCTGTACCATAATGTGACCTGCGCCAAGCATATTAGTAAGTTCGCCGACCTTTTGAGCATATTCAATAGGCTGATTAAACGGCTCTGTGAAGTTGTGGCTTACAAGAATTGCAAGGTTCGTGTTTTCGCTCTTTTTATCCTTAAAGCTGTGTCCGTTTACAACAGCGAGGTCGTTATCGTAGTTTTCCTGCGCAACAAAGCCGCCCGGATTTTGGCAGAAAGTACGTACTTTATTCTTCCACGGTCTCGGATAACCGATAAGCTTAGATTCGTAAAGCGCTTCGTTTACTTTTTCCATAACTTCGTTTCTGCACTCAACCCTTACGCCGATATCAACAGTACCGGGTTTGTGAGCAATGTTGTGCTCAATGCAGAGCTTGTCAAGCCAATCAGCACCACGTCTGCCTGTTGCAATAACGATTTCAGGAGCATTGATGATAACGTCTTTACCTTTATCGTCGATAATTACGCCCTTGCAAACGCTGTCCTCTATAATGATATTCTTACATTCTGTTGAGAACATCATATCAACACCGTTGTCGGCAAGGAAATTTTGAATTTTAAGATAAAGCTCCTGCGCTTTTTCTGTTCCTAAGTGGCGAATAGGGCAGTCAACAAGCTTTAAGCCTGCCTTGATAGCATTCTTTCTGATTTCCTTGATAGCATCGCCTGTGTTAATTCCCTCAATCTTGGTATCCGCACCGAATTCAAGATAAATCTTGTCCGTATAGTTGATAAGTTCCTGAGCAAAGTCCTCACCGATAAGCATTGGCAAATCTCCGCCGACTTCATAGCTTAAGCTTAATTTACCGTCAGAGAATGCGCCCGCACCTGAAAATCCTGTTGTAATTGCACAGCTCGGCTTGCAGTTTACGCAGTGACCGACCTCAGCCTTAGGACAATGACGTTTTTCAACAGGTTTACCTTTCTCGACTAAAAGCATTTTCTTTTTTGTGCCACGCTTGATAAGTTCAAGTGCAGTGAAAATACCGGCAGGTCCGGAACCTACAATTATCAAATCGTAATTCATATATATACTCCTTTTTTTGCAAAAAAATAAAGCCGTGCTGCAATAGCTCGACTTAAGTTTCATGTCTTATTATTATCTATTGCACATTATATTAGCATATTTGAAATAGTTTGTCAATACAAGAGGCAGCTTTGTTTTAATTATTGTTGCATATAAAATAATAATCTGTTATAATTTATTTGTAATATTATTTTTTATGAGGATTTTAATGGAACAGAGTAAGTCAATTAAAGAAATACTTGATACATACGGCAAATATACAGGCCTTACCATGGGTACATCTATGAAGCCGCTTATTCACGAACAGCGTGATAATATTATTGTCGTTAAAAATAAAGGCAGGCTAAAAAAATATGACGTTCCTGTTTATGTAACGAAGCAGGGAAAGTATATAATGCACCGCATTGTTGAGGTGTGCGATGACCATTATGTTATTGTCGGCGATAATTTAACTAAAAAGGAATATGTAACGGACGATATGATTTGCGGTGTGCTTATGGGTTTTTATAAAGACGGCAAAAAATATATCGATTGCCAAAACTCTAAGGCATATAAGCTTTATTCCAAGATTTGGGTTGCTCTTTTGCCTGTTCGCCCTTTTATTCTTCTTTTCCCAAGAGGAATTAATTGGATTAAAAGGCATATTTTCAAAAAGAGGTGACGTTTATTTATGACTAAAAAAATCCGCAAAAAGGATAAAAATGTTCTTAAATGGATGTTCACTGTTTGCAAAAAGCAGGTGCCGTTGATGATTTTGCTTGTTGTTCTTAATGCAATTTACGGCGTTTCATCTGTTTTTTTTGCTAAGTTTTCTAAAAACATTATTGACGGTGCAACCCAGGCAAAGGATTTCAATATTGTTATTAAATTTGCACTTTGTATGCTCGGTTTGGTAGTATTTCAAATGGCTTTGAATATTACTAAAAACAGCTTGAGCGAGCGCTGCAGTGCAAGGCTTGAGATGATACTTAAAAAGTATATTCTTGATTTGGTGATTAAAAAGGATTATCAAAAGGTAACTAAGTTTCATACAGGTGATTTGCAAAACCGTATGTTTAATGATGCCACTCTTGTTGCATCGGGCTTTACAACAATTATTCCCGAATCGGCTTTCTTCGGCGCAAAACTTTTGAGTGCGCTTATATATTTAATTATCATTGATAAGATTTTTGCACTTATATTTATTGTTGGCGGCTGTACTGTTTTTATCATTACCCGCTTTTTCAGAAAAACGCTTAAAAAGCTTCATAAAAAAGTGCAGGAAACAGAGGGAAAAACACGTTCCTTTATTCAGGAAATCTTGTCAAATATTCTTGTTATTAAGGCTTTTTCGGTTGAAAACAGAATTAATGAAACTACAGATGAACTTCAAGATGATAATTTTAAAGCACGTATGAGAAAACGAAACTTCAGTATATGTGCTAATGTAGGTCTTGGTGCCGTTTTCAGTGTGGGAACTGTTTTTGCCATTGCTTTTGGTGCATACAGTATTTTGTTTAACGGTATGACGTATGGTACGGTAACGGCTATTATTCAACTTGTAAATCAGGTTCAGTCGCCGTTTGTTTCTCTTTCCGGTATTATGCCTAAGTATTATACAACTATCGCTTCTGCCGAAAGAATTATGGAACTTGACGATTTGCCGAATGAAAAAGAAATTAACAAAAAAGAAATTAATGTTTTAGATACATATAAAAACCTTAATTCTGTTGAATTTGAAAATATTTCGTTTAAATATGACCGTGATATTATTCTTGACAATACCTCGCTGAGCATCAAAAAAGGTGATTTTGTAGCAATAATGGGTATTTCCGGTATCGGTAAAAGTACGCTTTTAAAGCTTCTTTTGGGTGTATTTAATCTTAATTTTGGTAAAATTTATCTTGATACAAACAACGGTAAAATCCCAATTGACAAAAATACACGAAAGCTTTTCTCTTATGTTCCGCAGGGCAATATGCTTATATCGGGAACAATTAAGGACAATATTACTTTTATTAATCCCGATGCAAGCGACGCTGAAATTGGGGAAGCAATAAGAATAAGCTGCGCTAAGCAGTTTATTGACGAACTTCCGTTGGGACTTGAAACCGTAATAGGTGAAAAAGGTTTAGGTCTTTCCGAAGGGCAGGTACAGCGCCTTGCAATTGCAAGAAGTTTGCTTGCTGATTCTCCGATTTTGCTTCTCGACGAGGCTACCTCCGCTCTTGACGAAAAGACGGAAAAGGAATTTTTAACTAATCTTAAAGCGCTTGATAATGTTACTTGCATTATTGTTTCTCATAAGAAAGCTGCGCTTGATATTTGTAATAAAACCATTCAAATCAAAAACGGTAAAATTATAAGCGAGGGATAAATATGTTGCTTACTAAATGGGGTAAAAGGCTTGATAAAAATAATCCTCTTAGTGAATATCCAAGGCCGCAGTTCGTTCGTGACAGCTATATAAGTCTTAACGGAATGTGGAAATGTGCTTTTTACGATATGCCTGATTGTGATGACGAAATGTTTAGGTATGATATTTGCGTGCCTTTTTCGCCTGAGTCTTATCTTTCGGGTGTTCACAGAACGCTTGAGCCCGGTGAATTTTTGATTTATAAGAGAAAATTTGAAATTCCCAAAGGCTTTAATAAGGGAAGAGTGTTTATCAATTTCGGTGCAGTTGACCAAATCGCAACAGTTTTTATTAACGGCGCAGAGGTCGCAACTCATAAAGGCGGATATACACCGTTTAAATTTGAAATAACCGATTATATTAAAGACGGTGAAAATGAAATAAGAGTAGTTTGCCTTGATTTTTCAGATACTAACGAATTTTCACGAGGTAAGCAGAAAATTAAGCGTGGCGGTATTTGGTACACTTGTCAAAGCGGTATTTGGCAAAGCGTTTGGCTTGAATCAACCCCTAAAAAATTTCTTGAAAAGGTTAAAATTACACCCGACTATGATAATTCAAACGTATCGTTTGAATATTTCGGAACAAATGACGTTGAGGTGTCTATCTTTGACGGCGATAAATTAATAGCCAAAACAAAGGATACCTGCGTATCAATCCCCGATTTTAAATCGTGGTCACCCGAATCTCCGTTTTTATATAATGTGGAATTTTCAGCTTGCGGAGAAATGATAAAATCATATTTCGGTATGCGTAAATTTTCAGTCGGCACCGATAAAGACGGTGTCAAAAGGCTGTTTTTGAATAATAAGCCGTATTTCCATAACGGGCTTCTTGATCAAGGCTATTATCCCGACGGTCTTTTAACTCCTCCGTCGAATGAGGCAATGAAATTTGATATTGAATACGTTAAATCGGCAGGATTTAATATGCTTAGAAAGCACATTAAGGTTGAACCGCTTTTATGGTATCATTATTGCGACGTTAACGGCATTATCGTTTGGCAGGATATGATAAACGGCGGCGGCAAATACGGTCTTGAAATATCTGTTATTCCGTTTGTCAATATCACGCTTAACGATAATAATTATTCTACTTTTCACAGAACAGATAAAGAAGGCAGAAATTTATATTATCAGGAGCTTGAAGAAATTGTTGATACTCTTTATAACTGCCCTTGTATAGCATTATGGGTTCCGTTTAATGAGGGCTGGGGTCAGTTTGACAGCAAAAAGGCTTATGACAAGCTTAAATCTCTCGATAAAACTCGTATTGTTGACTCGGCTTCGGGCTGGCACGATATGGGCAAGAGCGACGTTATTTCAAAGCATATCTATTTTACACCTATTAAGGTTAAAAAGGGTAATCGTGCTTATGTTCTTTCGGAATTCGGCGGGCTCGGTCTTAAACTTAAGGGCCACACCTTTAATAATAAAATGTTTGGTTATAAAGTCTTTTTCAGCCGTGAGTCCTTGACTGAGGCTTATAAAAGACTGTTTACAAAAACTATCATTCCTCAAATTAAGGACGGCTTGAGCGCTACTGTTTATACTCAGGTTACGGATGTTGAGGATGAACTTAACGGTCTTTTAACATACGACCGTGAGGTTGAAAAGGTAGATTTTGAAACATTAAAAAAGATAAATGAAAGGGTTAAATTAAATGACTAAGGCAACTATTAAAACAAATAAAGGTGATATGAAGTTCAATCTTTATGATGACCTTGCACCTAAGACTGTTGAAAATTTTGTTACACACGCAAAAAACGGATATTATGACGGTCTTATTTTCCACCGTGTTATTAAGGATTTTATGATTCAGGGCGGCGACCCGACAGGCACGGGCTGCGGCGGCGAGTCAATTTGGGGCACTCCTTTTCAAGATGAATTTAATCTTGATGCAAGAAATTATTACGGTGCTCTTTCTATGGCAAACAGCGGCCCTAACACAAACGGCTCTCAGTTTTTTATTGTTCAGGCTAAGGAAGTTCCAAGCACGCTTATTGAACAAATGGAAGAACTTAAGGATAACGGATATCCGCAGCAGGTAATTGATAAATATAAAGAGGTTGGCGGTACTCCGTGGCTTGATTTTCACCACACGGTATTCGGCGAGATAACAGACGGAACTGACGTTTTAGAGGATATTGCTTCAACTCGTACAGGTATGGGTGACAAACCTGTTTATGATGTTGTTATTGAAACAATTGAAATAGAAGAGTGATTTTGACAAATTTACCCCTTCTCATTGGTTATAATTAATCATAGAGAGGGGGTATTTTTTGGTTATATATGTTGACGTTTTATTTGTAGTCAATTTTTTTATTACTTATTTGCTCCTCATTTCCACCTCCTTTTTTGCAAAATCGGAGATTAAGCAATACCGTGCTGTATTTGCTTCCGTTTTGGGCGGTTTGTATTCTCTTGTTATTATTTTCGATAAACTGAATTTTCTTTTATCGGCAATCGGTAAAATTTTTGCTTCACTGCTTATTGTTTTTGTCGCTTTCGGCTTTATAAGGGTATGGACTTATTTTAAAAATTTTATCATATTTTATTTTTCAAACGTTCTTTTTCTCGGTGTGATATCTGCAATATGTATGTTCTTTTCGCCTAAGGGTATGACGGTTAAAAACTCAAACGTTTATTTTGATATTTCAGCCACCCAACTTCTTGTAAGTGCTTTTTGTGCCTATTTGGTTACATATATTATTATAAAAATAACAAATCGAACGCTTGCAAAAGGGGAAATATATTCTTTAAGTATATTTGTTGATAATAATGAATACAAGTTTTATGCTTTTGCAGACAGTGGAAATAAGCTTCGAGAACCGTTTTCCGATTATCCGGTTATAATAGTTGACAAATCAAAAATGCCTGAAAAATGCGAGCGCCTGATTCCGTGCCAAACGGTGTCGGGACAGGGAATGTTAAAAGCGTTTAAGCCAGATAAAATTATAATTTCAAACGGCAAAAATAAAATTGAAATAACAAAGGTTTACGTTGCGTTGTCAGACGTTAATTCAAAAAAATTCTCGGCTGTTTTATCTAATGAATTGATTAATATTTAAGGTGATTATATGTTGAATTTAATTAAAAAACTATTTTTAAAGTTGTTTAAAAAGCAAAAATGCTTCTATATTAACGGGCCGGAAACTCTGCCGCCTCCGCTTTCAAAAGAGGAAGAGCAGAAAATAATGGATGAACTTCAAAACGGAATTGAGGATAACAGAGAACTTTTGATAATACATAATTTACGTTTGGTGGTTTATATTGCAAAAAAATTCGAAAACAAAACCACCTCGACCGAGGATTTGGTCTCTATCGGCACAATCGGTCTAATGAAAGCCGTCAAAACCTTTAATCCCAAAAAGAATATCAAGCTTGCAACTTATGCCTCACGTTGCATAGAAAATGAAATCCTTATGCATTTAAGAAAGGTTAATAATATAAAAAGCGAAATGTCTTTTGATGAACCTTTGTCTGTCGACTGGGACGGCAATGAACTTACACTTCGTGACGTTTTGGGAACGGACCCTAACGATGTGTTTGAAGAAATCGAGTATGATGATGAAAAAAGGCTTCTTCGTCAAACGGTTGCCGCCCTGCCTGAAAAGGAGCGTAATCTCATGACGCTTCGCTTTGGATTAGACGGAAACGAAAGCTTAACTCAAAAGCAGCTTGCCGACAAAATGGGTATTTCTCAATCGTATATCAGCCGTCTTGAAAAAAGAATACTTCAAAAAATAAAAAATGAATTGAAGCGCTTGTCCGCTTAAGCATCAATCTAAATACCAAATAATTCTCTTTCGCATAGTATAAAATGTAAAATAATTTATAATGTGAAAGAGGATTTTTTTATGACTTTATATATAAAGGTAGGCTCGATTACGAATGCTCAGCGTTCTCAACGCTCGCTTAGGCAAAAAGGATATAAATCAATAATCAAAAAGCTTGAAAATCCGTCACCTCAAGACGGTTGCGGGTATATGATTGTTGTTAACACTTATACAGAAGAGCCGATTTCGATTTTAATTAAAGAAGGTATACAGATTAGGGGAGTGGAACGAGAATGATTTATCTTGATAACAGCGCCACTACCAATCCTAAGCCGCAAGTAGTTAAAAATGCAGTAATAAGGGCAATGAATTATTATAGCTTTAACAGCGGCAGAGGCGGATATAAAGAAAGTGTAAATACTTCTGATATGATTTTTTCCTGCCGTGAAAAGCTTTCTGAAATGTTCGGCTTTTTGTCGGAAAATATTGCCTTTACACCAAATTGTACCACGGCAATTAATTTTGCAATAAAAGGAATTTTAAAGCCCGGGGACCATATAATCATATCAAATCTTGAGCATAATGCCGTTGCACGTCCCGTTTATGCGCTTTTTAAAAATGGAATTATTGATTACGATATAGCTGATTTTTCTTTTGATAAAGAACAAACAATAAATAATTTTAAAAAACTTATTAAACCTAATACAAAGGCAATTGTTTGTATGCACGCTTCAAATGTATTTGGCTGTGTTTTTCCTATTAAAGAGATAGGCAAGCTTGCACACGAAAACGGAATAATATTTATTGTTGATGCGGCACAATCCGCCGGAATTTTGGATATTGATTGCAAAAGTGATAATATTGATATCCTTTGCGCACCGGGTCATAAAGGACTTTATGCTCCGATGGGTATAGGATTTATTGCTCTTAGAGATAATGTTGAGATTGGTACAATTATTGAGGGCGGAACAGGTTCAAATTCAATGAAACTTGCTCAACCTGATAATATGCCTGAAAGGTTAGAATCGGGAACGCTTAATAATGTCGGAATTATAGGGCTTTGTGCAGGTATTGATTTTGTGGTAGGCAAAAGTGTTTCAAGTATATATAAACATGAAAAAAATTTAATGAAATATATTTACGGCGAACTTGCGAAAAATAATAATGTTACGTTATATACTCCAAGCTTTAATGATGCTTTTCTTGCGCCGATACTGTCGTTTAACTATAAAGATTATCCGTCGGAAAAAACAGCCTCTTTATTGGCTGATAAGAATATTGCATGCCGTGCAGGCTTTCATTGTTCAAAGCTTGCCCATACTTCATTTGGTACTGACAACAGAGGAACTGTACGTATAAGCCCAAGTGTATTTACTAAATACAGCGAGTGTGAAAAATTTATTAATATCTTAAAAAAACTTTGAAAAACTCAAAAAAACTAAAATAATTACTTTATTTATTAAACTGCGTGTGATAAAATATAAATAACAGTAATTAATAAACGAGGAAGTCAGTTTATGATAGTTAAAATAACAGATACATTTAATAAAATTTTGAGTGTATTTTCAACATTCGGAATATCGGATGCATTAGATATTATTTTGGTTGCCGTGATTATATATATTTGTGTTCGTATTATAAGAGAAACAAGGGCTATGCAACTTGCAAAAGGATTTATTTTTATTGCTATAATTTATGGCATAGTAACTCTTCTTGATATGGAGGCTTCAAGCTTTATTTTTAAGGCGATTTTCTCCAATATTCTGATAATTCTTGTAATTCTTTTCGGTCCCGAGCTACGTAATATTCTTGAACAAATCGGCAAGGGCACAACAGCTAAGAGTCTTAAGTCTCTTATCCATCCGGGTGTTGCTGTCGACATTGCAGAAATATCAAATTGTATTGAATGTGTATGCAAAGCATGTGCCAATATGAGCGACCAAAGAGTAGGTGCACTTATTTGTTTTGAAAACGATACTCTTTTGGGCAATGTTATTAAATCGGGTACGGTTCTTAATGCAAAGGCCTCAAGAGAACTTGTTGAAAATATTTTTTATCCAAAATCACCGCTTCATGACGGTGCTATGGTAATTCGTGACGGTAAGATTTATGCAGCAGGCTGCATTTTGCCGCTTACAAAAAAGACTGTTTCGTCTGCACTCGGCACAAGGCACAGAGCCGGAATAGGTCTTACTGAGGAAAGCGATGCTTTGGCTGTTATCGTCAGCGAGGAAACAGGTGCTATTTCGGTTGCAAAGGGCGGTATTCTTCAGCGTGATGTTTCTTACGGTGATTTAAGAGATATTTTAACAACAGAATTTGTTCCGTCAGGTTCCTCCGATGATGATAAAATCATTACCAAGCTTGTAAGGAGGATTAAAAAATAATGGCTGATAAAAATAAAAAAAAGAAGTTTTCATTAAAAAAGCTTATTTATAATGATAAATATCTTATTGTTTTTTCTATTATTGCGGCAGTTATTGTTTGGGTTTCAACTTCGATGAGCCTGTCACCTGAAACTACTAAGACCATTACCGTTGCTGTTAATGTTGATTTCAGCGATTCTGCTGCGGACCAACTTGGCATTAAGTGCTACGGTGACAGTAAAATTGATGTTGATGTTACTGTTAAGTGTAAAAAATATCTTGCAAGGGATATTACAGCCGATGACCTTAAGGTTCAGCTTCAAACTAATTCAGTCACTTCAAAAGGTAATTATGAGGTTCCTATTAATGTAACTTCGGTGTCTGAAAATGCGGATTTTACAATTTCATCTTATTATCCTACAACATATAAGGCATATTTTGACGTCGAGGATGAAAAAACACTTGATATAAATTTGAATTATGAAAATAAAGATTTTATTGCAGACGGTTATGTGATGGGTGAAGCTCTTTTAAGTGAAAAAGTTGCAAAAATCAGCGGTCCTAAATCATACGTTTCAAAGGTAAAAAGTCTTGTAGCAAACGTCGATATCGCAAATAAACTTAAATCGACACAGTCTGTTGATATTATACCTACTCCTATTGATTCAAGCGGAAATACAGTCGATTATATTTCTGTTGATACCGAGGCTGAAAATCTTACACTTACCATTCCTGTTTTAAAAGAAATGACTCTTAATGTTACAAGTTCTTTTACGGGAAAACCTGACAATGTTGACACAAGTAAATTTAATGTGTCATATAGTGTAGATAAGGTTTCGGCCGCCGCTTTGGCTGATTCGGGAATTAAAGAGGCAAATATCGGTAATATTGATTTCTCTCAGCTTAATGTAGGTAAGAATACTATTAAGTTTGACGTAACTCATCTTGACGCAATTATGATTCTTGACGATACTAAGGAAATCACCGTTACGGTTACTGTTCCGTCAAGCTTTAAAACCAAAGCTGTTTCATTTGATAAAAATTCAGTTACCGTTGCCAATGTTCCCGATGGATACAAGGCAAACGTAATTTCCGTTAATGCAAATCAGCTTACTCTTGTCGGCTCTCAGTCGAGCCTTAATAACGATAAAATAGGTGTCGGTTTGGTTGTCGATTTGGCTTCTTATAAAAGTGAGGATTTGTCAGAGGGCAGGGATTATTACGATATCACCGCCAATATTGAAAATTCCACGGGCTGTTGGGTTTACGGCAGCTATAAGGCTCAGGTCGAGCTTGTTAAAAAGTAAATAAAAATAAGTAACCCCCTGCATGGCTATCCACGCAGGGGATTTCTGTTTATTTTAAATACATATCAATTATTTTTCGCTTTATAGAATTTATATTATTAAGTGCTTTTGAAGAAAAACAAATATATTCATTATTTTTAATATCCCTAAATTGTTTTGCGTTGCTTTTCAATGCTTTATCTTGATTATTTGTAATACAAAAAGTACTTATTTCGGCATCAAATATTCTGAATTCTTTGTGTTTTAGAGTTTGCTGATAATCCTTTTCATATTCAAGTCTTTCAGCAAAAAGCAGATATTGTTTGTTTTTTTGAAGTGGTAGATTTTTGGTGACAGTTTGAAAATATTCCAATTCATTGTTTTCATTAAGAATAAAATGACTGTATTCATACAGAACAACTGTTTCGCTTATATTTATATTTTTGCCTTTTACAACCTTGTCAATATTGATTGTGTACCTTAAACATTCGTATTGATTTTTAATATCCTTAACAGTACCAACAAAAATCGTATCAGCATTTTTGAGTTGATCGTTAATGTATTCTACATTTATATTTTCTGAAAAATTGTTTTCTTCTTCTTCAAAACTGGCGTAATCATATAAAACTGCATTATCAAAAGCAGAATTATCTGTAGTAATTGAGTTATAGCTTTGTTTATTAAATATACCAAATACCGCCATCAAAATGCACATTACAGAGATTATAGAAATGGATATTTTTTGAATTGCAGTAAACATCATTTTTCAAACTCCTTTGTAATCTTGCCGTTTTCCATACAGAATATTTTATCACATAAAATGTCAATATCCTCTTTAGAATGACTGGCAATTATAATAGTTGCCCCGTCATTTTTAGCCTCTAATGCTATTTCGTGAAATTCTTTTATTCCTTTTTCATCGAGCGCATTTGTAGGCTCATCTAATACAATTAATTCAGGCCGCTCCATAAATGCTTGTGCTAAACTCAGTCTTTGGCGCATACCGAGAGAAAACTCGCCGTATTTGGTCTTTTTTGCAATGATAGTACTGTAATTGTCAGATGCAGTAACAAATAATTTTATACATTGTCCCATTTTTACAGCCTTGTTATTTGCAGGCAAAGAAACATTCTTTGCAATTGTCGACGGGTCATCTGATGCTGCATTAGCAACTATGCCTGTTCCCAAGGACATACAGGAAACAATAACACACATAATGATAACGGCTAATTTTGAAATTAATTTTTTCATAAATATCCTCTCTTTGTTTATTTTATTGATTTTGCAAACTTAATTGCATTTTCCATAGTAGAATTTGTTAATGAAATATGATAGGTTGTCAAGCTGTCTTTATATGTTATTGACGAGGAATTATCATCATGCTCAAATACTAAAATATCCATTCCGTTAGCCTTTATCATTTTACCGCCTTTTAAATTATTATATCTGCTGACACCTGTCGATTCAAGTTCTTTTGACATCTGTTCAACACGCAGCCAACCCTTTTGTTTATTATAGTAAAAATCAACACTTATTATTTTCCATGTTTCATCAACAGATACATCTTCAATTTGAATAACCTTACAATTCTCTTTTGTCATTTCTTCAGGTAATGTAACAGGAGTAATTCCATAATCAGCAAGTTGATTAGCAAAATCAGAATCTAACAAAGCATATCCATCTGCAGTAGTATCAGCGTTTTCCAAATTATAATCAATTTCTGCATTGTTGTCTTTAAGCTTTGCAATGTTTTGAGGAATGTCAAAATTAAATTGTGCAGACGCTGTAACTGTTGAAATAAATACAACCATCAATGCTGCTGCAACTAATAATACCTTAGCCGACTTTTTAAACTTAACCCTTTTGCCTTTAGCATTGCCTTTGACAGCTAATAACTCAAAGCATAGGTCAATATAATCGGTATCTAACTTATCAGGACCTTTATTAACCTGCTTTTGTATAAGTGCTTTTATTTCCTCTGTTGATAAATCAGTAAAATCAGAATCTATCATTTTTTTCAGTTTCTTTTTACTTAATTTTCTCTTCACAATAATACCTCCTATCTATATAGTGTCAGTTTATCGAAAAATGTGAACAATTATTTTATAAATTTTCAAAATTTTTTATTTTAGAATTTAATTTTTTCTTTAGTTTCTCATGCCGTTTGCGTATGGTGGCGTGCGTAACATTTAATTCAATAGCTATATCCTTTAGCTTTTTGTGTTTCCAATAATATAATATATATAATTCTTTTTCGTCAGGATTAAGTTGTGAAATAATATGTAACGCTTGTTCTTCAATCATTTTATCGGTCGTCATTTGGTCTATATAATCAGGATTATACGTTTTCAAATTTTCAATCACTACATCTTTTTCTTCATTATCAGTAAAAACAAATTCGTTGCGTTTGATTTTATCTTTCATTACTTTGTTTTTGTAATTGAGAACAACAGCGTATAACCAAGATTTATAATTTTTTATTTCAACACCGTTATTAAGGCTTTCCAGCAATGCAACATAAGCCTCTTGAACACAATCCTCTGCATACTCATATTCATACTCAAAAAATTGATGACAATAACGAATTAAATCTTTTCTGTATTGCTCGCAATCTTCCATTATTTTATCAATGGATTTTTCATTGCTATTTTTCGGTTTAAATTTAATCAAAATATTCTCCTTAGATGAATAGTTATTTTTTATTAAAAAGGATATAAATATATTTGTCAAGAGCTTTTGCCCAAAAGCATAAAAATATAACCAAAATACATATTTTTCTTTTGTTATGCTATTGTTAAATAATTTTAATTTTATGTTAAATTGATAATAAGTAATATTTACCTGATTTTTACTCATTTTTTACTCTACCTTGATTATATTTTAATCGACGTGTTTTATACTTTAGTCAACGATTTGGGAAAGGAGAGATAAATATGAGCGAAAAGATTAAAACGGTTTTATCATCAGTTCTTGCAATTTCACTTGTTGTATCCGTTATGACTGTTTCAGGTTATGCTTGCTTTGCAGGCGCAAAAAATGATGATATTCCTTCAATTCAATATTCAACCTCTGAAAATTGATATACCGTAAGCGGCTTTTGCCTTTGCTTGCGGTTTTCGCTTTATTTTGATTAGTATTATGAAACAAATTAATGATTCGCAAATTATATATACAGACGAAACAATAACAGTAGAAAACAAAAACACATTTAAAGAAAATATAACTGAATTCGTTAATAAACACGCAGAAATTTGGAAATTTATAAAATTTACATTTACAGGCGCTTCAACCTCGGTTTTGGAGCTTGCGGTCTTTTGGCTTTTGCAATATGTGATTTTTAAATCGCTTAACGAAGTTCCGGTAACAGATAATCAAGTTCTTTCGTTCTTAGGCATTGAGTATAAGGGCTATATGTATTCCTATTTCATTTCTGCGGTAATCGGCTATGCCGCCGCTTATGTTATGAACAGAAAGCTTACCTTTAAGGCAGACGCTAACCCTGTTCTTTCAACAATTCTTTATACAATAATGGTTGTTTGCACAATTGCCTTTAACACTTGGTTTGGCTCTTTCCTTGGCACTCTTATTAAAAACAGCGGTCACGACAGCGTATTTATTGTTCTTTTAACAAAGCTTGTTGTTATGACAGTTCCTACTCTTTGGACGTATCCTTTAAATCGTTTTGTAATTCACAGAAAGAAAAAGGCTTGATTTTGAGTAGCAATATTTAATATAATTAATTTATAATATATTTTTGGTTGGGAAAATAATATGAGCTATAAGCTATTTGCGTGTGACCTTGACGGCACACTTCTTGATGATAATTCAAATGTGTCTAAAGATAATTTTGATGCAATTGAACAAATGACAAAAGACGGTATTGAATTTGCACTTTGCACAGGCAGGACTTTCTATGAAATACCTCAGTCTTTACGTGACTTTCAAAGCATAAGATATATAATCTACTCCGACGGTTCTGTTATATTTGATAAAAAGAAAAATAAGAACGTGTATGAGCATTATATTGATATGCAAACTTTAATCAGGCTTTATAACCTTTTGTCATCGTATGACACAATGATTGAATTTTATGAAAATAAAGAGCCAAAGACCGATAAATCAAAGCTTAATATAAATTCATATCATTATTATAAAATTGATGAAAATTATATTGACGTAATTGATAAAACAAGAATAGGTATTGATGATTTATCAAGTGCGGTTGATTTATTTGATAAAACAGAATTATTAAATGTATTTTTTAAAAATTTGGATGAAAGAAAAAATTGCTTTGAAAAATTAAAGCATTTTGATGATATTATTTTTACTACCTCAATGACTAATAATATTGAAATTACGGCCGAAAACGTATCAAAAGGCTCGGCACTTTCAAAACTCGGCGAGTTAATCGGTGCCAAAAGCAATGAAATAATTGCAGCAGGGGATAGTAAAAATGATTTGACTATGTTTGAATTTGCGGGCTTGCCCATAGCAGCAGGAAATTCAAGCGATGAAATTAAGTCGATTACCAAGAATACCGCTTGCTCAAATAATGAGTCTATAGTTAAGTACATATATGATAATTACATTAAATAAGAGGAGAAAAATGGAAGGGAAAATACATTTTTTAAATACGGGGCACAGCGATTGCATTATTCTTGAAAGTTATGGAAAAATTGCAATGATAGATTCTGCAGAGGATACTGATTTTCCTAAGGATAAGCCTCATCTTAATTTAAAAGGCTACGAGGATATAGTTGTTAAATATTTGTTAGATAATTTTAGTGATGAGAACGGAAACGTTAATATTGAGTTTGTTTTAGGCACTCATTGCCATTCAGACCATATCGGCGGATTTGATACTGTTATCAATCACCCGAATATTTTTGTTAAAACAGCTTATTTAAAGCCTTACAATGAGCAAAATATTTGCCGCTTTGAGCGTGTCAGATGGGATAATACAGAAGTCTACAATCAAATGCTTGACGCAATTAAAAAGAATAATGTTGAGCTTGTTGAGGAGTTTGATGAAATAAAAACCGCTCTCGGTGACTTTAATATTGAGTTTTTCAACGGCAAGTACAGGGAACGAAAAATCAAATTCGGCGAAAATGTAAACAGTGTCGGTACTCTCGTAACAATCGGTAAATCAAGAGCTTTTCTTGCAGGCGATATTAATTATAAAGCAGGTGACGAAAAGCGTATTGCCGATAAAATCGGAAACGTTGATTTGCTCAAGGTCGGTCATCACGGATATTTATATTCAACCTCATTTTATTGGGTGAAAAAATTAATGCCTAAAATTGCGATTTTTTGCAATGAAATGAAAGGTGTTTATCCCGACGTTAAATATAAACTTAAAAACATTTCTCATTCAAAGCTTTATGCTACAATGAATTCAAACGGCATTATTGCTTGTTTTGACGGCGAAAATATCATTGTTAAAGAAAATATTATGTAGCCCAACCTCCGTGTAATGCTACTATTACACGTTATTACACAAAAAGTCTTGAGTTTAACTTTTGTTTTACTCAAGGCTTTTGTTTTGCTCAAAAATAATTAAAAGGAGCGATTTAGTCGGGAATTATGATATAAAATATGATTTTTGATATACGGTTTTAAAAATTCTGTTATTATATAGATGAAAGATGCACTTTCTAAACAAAATATAAAATAAATTGTAAAAATGCACAAAAATTATATTGATAAGATGAAATTTTTATAGTATAATAGATACGTTATTAATTCGAAGGGAGCGTTTTTGTGTATGAGATACCCACAAATCGTTAAAAAAATGTCGCTTGAGCAGAAGGCTGCTTTTGTTTCAGGTTATGACTATTGGCATCTTGAGGAAGCGCCTGAACTTGGTCTTCCTAAAATTATGATTACCGACGGACCTCACGGTTTACGTAAGGCTAAGGGCAAGGATTATGTTCCGGCTGAGGGTGAAGAAAAGAAAGGCGGAATTGGGCTTGGTAACTCTGTTCCTGCCACTTGTTTCCCACCGGCTGCCACTTCATCTTGTTCTTGGGATGAAGACCTCTTAAAACAAGAGGGTGAGGCAATGGGTCAAGAATGTTTAAAGGAAAAGGTTTCTACTATTTTGGGACCCGGTACTAATATTAAGCGTTCACCTGTTTGCGGCCGTAATTTTGAATATTTCAGTGAGGACCCTTATCTTGCAGGTAAGTGTTCTGCAAGCGTTATTAACGGCGTTCAGTCAAAGGGCGTAGGTACATCACTTAAGCACTTTGCTTGTAACTCTCAGGAAGCATTTCGTATGGTTCTCAATGAAGTTATTGATGAAAGAACAATGCGTGAAATTTATCTTCCTGCATTTGAAATTGCTGTAAAAGAGGCTCAACCGTGGACTGTAATGAATTCTTATAACAGAATCAACGGCGTTTATGCTTCTGAAAATAAGCATCTTCAGCAAGAAATTCTCCGTGATGAGTGGGGATTTGAAGGCTTAATTGTTACAGACTGGGGCGCATCTGTTGACAGAATCCCCGGACTTAAGAACGGTACTGACCTTGAAATGCCAAGTTCCGGAACACTTAATCAGCATAGAATCATTGCTGCTGTTAAGAACGGTGAACTTGATGAAGCCGTTCTTGACGAAAGAGTTGACAATGTTGTTAATCTTATTATGAAATCAAAGCCTGCTCTTGAAAAGGAACATACATTTGACCCTAAGGCGCACCACGCAATTGCGCAGAAGGTTGCCGAAGGCTCAATGGTACTTCTTAAAAACGACGATAAAATTCTTCCTCTTAAGAAAGGACAGAAGGTTGCAGTTATCGGCGAAATGGCTAAGGCTCCACGTTTCCAGGGCGCAGGTTCATCTGTAATTAATCCGACAATGCTTTCAAATGCTTATGACGAACTTGAAAAGCTTGGCGTTGACCTTACATATTCACAGGGCTATTATAAATCTGCTCCCACTAAAAAGGATAAAAACAGAAAGAGCGATGATGAGCTTACTAAAGAAGCAGTTGCAGCAGCAAAGAGTGCAGATGTTGCAGTAGTATTTGTCGGCCTTACCGAAGATTTTGAGGGTGAGGGTTACGACAGAGAAACAATCAATATGCCTGCTAACCATAACGCTCTTGTATCTGCTGTAGCACAGGCTAATCCTAATACAGTTGTTGTTCTTGCAGGCGGTTCAGTTGTTCTTATGCCTTGGCTTAATGAAGTTAAAGGTCTTCTTAACTCAGGTCTCGGTGGCCAGGCAGGCGGTATCGCTGTTGCTAATATTCTTACCGGTGCTGTAAACCCATCAGGTAAAACATCTGAAACATATCCAACATCATTTGAGGCTAACCCGACATATGGCTACTATCCGGGCGGTCCTGTTACTTCAGAGCACAGAGAGTCGGTATATATCGGCTACAGATATTATGATTCAGCTAATCTCGATGTTGTATTCCCGTTTGGATACGGTCTTTCATACACAACATTTGAATACAGCGATATTAAACTTTCATCTGATAAGATTAAGGATACAGATACTCTTTCTGTTTCATTTAAGATTAAAAATACAGGTGACGTAGACGGTGCTGAAATTGCTGAAATTTATGTTGCTGATAAGGAATCAACAATTTATCGTCCTGTTAAGGAGCTTCGTGCATTTAAGAAAGTTTTCCTTAAAGCAGGCGAGGAAAAGGAAGTAACAATTGAACTTTCTAAGAGAGCATTTGCTTTCTATAACGTAAATATTAATGATTGGTATGTTGAATCAGGCGATTTTGACATTATCGTTGCAGCTTCAAGCCGTGATCCTAAGCTTACCGCAACAGTTAATGTTGAATCAACAGTTGAGGCTGAAGTTCCTGATTACAGAGCAACTGCTCCTAATTATTATAACAATGTTGCAAATATCACTCGTGATGATTTAGCCGCTGTATATGGTGAACTTCCAAATCCTGAAATTGATACAAATAAGAAGATTGACCTTTACTGCTGCCTTAATGATGCACGCCATACAAAGTGGGGCGGTAAGCTTTGCAATATGATTACTAAGATTATGAGCGGTATGGGCTCTGACGCTAACGGCGACGGCAAAATGCTTGCTGCTATGGCTACTCAAATTCCTATTCGTAACTTTATTGCTATGAGTATGGGAGTATTTTCACCTGCAATGGCTGAAGGTCTTCTTATGATGCTTAATGATGATGAATCAAGTTTTGTTGGCTTTAACAAAATTTTCTGGAGACTCGGTGGCGCTCTTACAAGACTTCCGGCTCTTCTTAAATCTATCTAACATATTTAAAAATCACATAGACTTTCAATAATGTCAATACTATATAAGTATGTTTTAGATTGAAATTTAAACGGTGCAACTCAAAATGGGTTGCACCGTTTTTTTAATCATAAAAAGGGCACTTGACTTATAAAAAGTCAAGCACCCATTACGTTTAGAGTTGAGATGTAACTCAATCTCCGATAAAAGAATACCACAATATTATAATTTAGTCAATGTATAATATTGAATAAATATTATATACTTATTTCCAACTTTGAATTATTGACGGATTGTCAAATATTTCATCAAGCTTCCTCATAAACGGAACAACATCGCCGTAGTCAAGTGCTCTGTGGTCAATAGCAATTGTGATAGGCAATATGAGTCTTATTTCTATTTTGTCATTTCCATTTTCGTCTGTTACAACAGTAGGTCGTTTTTGAGCTGCGTTAATAGCAAACGCTGTTGTTTGCGGAGGAATGATTTCAAGAAGGGCACACATACCTTTTTGTTCACGATAAACCGAGCCGAGGTTTGAAATTGTTGTTGTACCTTGCTCAATGTCGTGCTTGGTAAGACGCTTTGTTATAGGAATTGAATAGTAGTCCTTTTTAGCTTGACCGGAAAGAGTTTTTACTTTGTGCTTTCCTGTTTTTGAACCTACAAGCCTGTGAATTGCTTGTAAAATCTTGCCCTGCTTAAGACCTGTCAATGTATTATCAAGGGAAACCTCATACATAACCTCGTTCATATCTGAACCCTTTGCACGCATAGCAGTATTATTAATAGCTTCTGTCATTTGTGTAAGAGTTTTGTCGCCCATATCGTGCATATTAACTGTCATCATTACACCTGACGGCAAAATCATTGGCATTGAAATGTCAATATGGTCAAAATAAATAAGCTTTCCTCTTACAAGTTTTCTGTTAAATTCAAGATGAGTATTCATCTTCGGCGCTGCCTTTAAGCCTTCACAAATTATTTTAAGCATAATTGTGTTGATAGTGATTTTCTTTGTTTTGTCGGTAACGCCCTCGTTGAGTTTTTTACATTCTTTAAAAAGCTCTGTAACATCAGCATCGTATGTCATAGTAGCATGGGGGATTGTTTCCCAGCTTTCAGATGTCATATTTGATACGATTTTTCTTGCAATACCGAAATGCTCTTCTTTTACCTTTGCCATTTGATTCTCCTTAAAACTATTCTTTGATTTTTGAAATGATTGACGTAACGCTCTCTTTAATCGACTCCTTGGTATCAACTAAATAGTCTTTTATTTCACTGCGCTGTTTTTCCATTTCTTCACCGGTAAACGGTTCTTCATTAAAACGCTTTTTAAATTCCAAAATCAAATAAGGTCTGAATTTCGGATGTGCTATTTTAATAAGAGCCTTAGCCCTCTCTTTTAATGTTTTGCCTTTAAGCTGTGCAATACCGTATTCAGTAACAACATAATTAACGTCGTTTCTGGGAGTAGTTACCGCACTGCCCTCGGTTATTAACGGAACAATTCTTGATATTAAGCCTTTTTTTGCTGTTGAAGGCATAGCAATTATAGAACGTCCGCCCTTGCTCATTGTAGCACCCCTGACAAAGTCAACCTGACCGCCGACGGCTGAGTATTGGTTCAACCCTACGGTGTCGGATACTACCTGACCTAAAAGGTCAATTTGTAAGCAAGAATTTATTGAAACCATATTGTCATTTTGAGCAATGACAGATGGATTGTTTACGTAATTAATTGGGTGAAGTTCAACTGAGGGGTTGTTATTTATGTAATTATTCAGTTTTTCCGAGCCAAACGCAGCACCCAAAATAGTTCTGAAAGGATTTTTGTTTTTCTTTTTGTTGTTAATTATTCCTGCTTCAAGTAAATCAACAACACCGTCGCCGACAAGCTCGCTGTGCAGACCTAAATCCTTTTTGTCCCAAAGCTGAGCGCAAACTGCATTGGGAATACCGCCGATACCAAGCTGTAAGCAGTCACCGTCATTTATAAGGGAAGCACAAAATTTTCCGATTTCCATTTCAGTATCGGATATCTCAACTGCTTTTACCTCCGGAAGCGGCTCGTCATGCTCTACAAAGCATGTGAAATCCCTTATATGCATAAAGCTGTTTCCAAATGTACGGGGCATATATTTGTTCACTTGAGCAATTTTAATATCACAGTAGTCCGCTGTTCCTCTTGTATAATCAACTGTTGTGCCAAATGAAACATAGCCGTGTTCGTCCGGCGGAGATACCATAACTATGGTAACTCTCGGGCGTATGTAATTTTTAATCAAATCGGGAATCTCATAAAAGTGAGACGTTGTAAATTCACTTACACCTAATGAAATAGCCTTGCGGTTGCTTTGCGAAGCGAAAAGACAGTTTAATGTAAAATGACCTTTCATTTCAGGTCTGCACCAAGGTGAATCACCGAGTGTGAGCATATTTACAATTTGAACATCATGATAATTTTGATAATTGTCAACCAGCGCTCTTTCAATTGCAAACGGTTCACCGCAACCAAATCCGGTTACAACTTTGTCACCGTCGTTTATAAGCTTAATCGCTTCTTCGGCAGTAGTTAGTTTGCTTTGATAAATTTCCTTCCAATTAGTCAATTTGTTACCTCTTAGTAAAAATAAACTTCGTATAAATATAAATAAAATGTATAGATAATAAACTTTTATATACCATAAAGTTTATTAACTTTTCTAATGTTACAACTTTTATTATGAAATGTCAATTATATTAATATTTATTTTTATAAATATTAACACTTTTATAGACAATATTCGTTAAATTTAAATCAATTGTTGATTATTACATTAAAAATATGTATAATACCATAGGTGATGGTTATGAATATTAAGGTTACCGATTATTGCACTGCATCTAATTCAAGCATGGGTGTAAATGAGGCAATTAAAAATATGCAAAGCGGAGATACACTTTTGTTTCCGACAGGGGAGTATCATTTTTATAAGGATTTCAGTATTCATAAGGTGTGCTATATGACTAATACCGATTCATTTAAAGCGCCTGATAAATACTTTGCAATTGATATTGAAAATAAAGACGGCATTACTGTTGACGGTTGTGGTTCAACATTTGTAATTCACGGTGATATGTGCTCTTTTGCTATGTTTAATTGCAGTAATATTAAGCTTAAGAATTTTACTGTTAAATATAATTCACCTACGAATTATGAGATGAAAGTTATCAAAAAATCAATTAATAAGATAACTTATAAAATCCCGTTGAAAAGCCCTTTTTATATTAAGGATAATAAACTTACTTTTTTTGAACAAAGTCCTTTTACAAAGAAAAATTATTATTCATACACAGCTAACGAGCAATGTTACTGCAATGTTGTTCACAGAGGTGATTCTGTTTTCAGAACTGCCCTTTCACCAACTAAAACAGCGATTAAGATAAAAAAAGTCGACAACGATACGGTTGAATGTAAATATTTGATATCGCCTAAGTTTAAGGTGGGCGATGTTGTAACTATGTCACGCAATAAACTTCGTGATAATTCAGGCTTGTTTTTTGATGAATGTTCAAACGTTGACTGCGAAAATATAACGGTTAATTATATGCATGGCTTTGGCTGGCTTTCGCAAATGTGCGAAAATTTGAATTTTAAAAATATTTCATTTACTCCTGCAAAAGGCTATACGGTTTCTTCTTTTGCCGATTTGATTCATATTTGCGGCTGTAAGGGATATGTAAATATTATTGATTCATATTTTGAACATCCGCACGATGACGCAATCAATGTTCACGGCGCTTTTTTAAGGCTTAAGAAAATCATTGATACAAATACTGCCGAGTTAGAGTTTGTTCATCATCAGCAGGGCGGATATAAAGCATTTTTCCCGGAAAATGGAGTGAAAATTTATAGGAGGGCGGATTTGTCGGAGCTTAAAGATGTTTATACCGTCGAAAGTACAGAAGACGATATTGATAATAAATGCGTTAAGGTTAAATTTAAAGAAGCATTGCCTCCGCTAAAGCCCGAACAGTTTGTTTTTGAAAACATTACATATAATCCCGAACTTACGATAAGCGGTTGCACATTTAATGCTATCCCTACACGTGGCATTTTATGCACTACTGACAGACCGTCTAAGATTTTTAATAATACATTTAAAAATATCTTAATGCCTGATATTTTTATTTCCTGCGACTGCAAGGATTGGTACGAAAGCGGTCCGTGCAGAAATCTTGAAATATTTAATAATACATTTTCAAAAAAGAACGCAGTTAAGCTTGAACCTATTTGCGTAAATAAACCTGTAAAAGATGTTCACAGAAACATTAAAATATATGATAATGAAATCGGAGAATAATTTATGAGCAAAAATATGATTATCGGTCAATCCGGCGGACCTACGGCTGTTATTAATTCAAGTCTTGCCGGGGCAATCGAATATGCTTTTTCAAGCGACAAAATTGACACAGTTTACGGTATGATTAACGGTATTCAAGGTCTTTTGGAAAACAACATTATTGACCTTAAAGAACGTTTTTACGGTAAGCCTTATGATATAAACAGACTTCGCTTAACTCCTGCAATGTTCCTTGGCTCTTGCAGATATAAGCTTGGTGATGATGAAAAAATATTTGCCGAAATTATTGATGTTTTAAAAAAATATAATATCGGGTATTTTCTTTATATCGGCGGTAACGATTCTATGGATACTGTTGATAAGCTTTCAAAGTATACGGCAAGTCATAATATTGATATCAAAATTGTCGGTGTACCTAAAACTATCGATAATGACCTTGTGGGTATTGATCATTCACCGGGATTCGGCTCGGCTGCAAAGTATATTGCACTTGCAGTTAAAAATGTTGCTTATGATACAAGTATATATAGTATTAAAAGCGTTCATATTATTGAGGCAATGGGTCGTAATGCCGGCTGGCTTACAGCTGCATCTGCACTTGCACGTGACGGTGACAGCGTTGCACCTCATCTTATTTATTTGCCTGAAATACCGTTTTCTGTTGATAAATTTGTTGAGGATGTTAAGGGTAAACTTAATGATTTTAACTCGGTTATTGTTGTTGTAAGCGAGGGAATTAAGGATGAAAACGGTAATTATATCAGCGCAAGGGGAGATAATGTTGACAAATTCGGTCACGTTATGCTCAGCGGAACAGGAGCTTATCTCAAAAGCGTTGTAGAAGAAAAAATAGGATGTAAAGTTCGTGCTTTAGAGCCAAGCGTTCTTCAAAGAAGTGCAGGTCATACTGCTTCAATGACTGATATTACTGAAGCATACAATTTAGGTGTTGTTGCTGTTAAAGCGGCGCTTGACGGTAAGACAGGCGTATTTTCTACTCTTCGCAGAATAAGCGATTTGCCTTATACGGTTGATTATTATACCGAGCAGGTTAGCGTGGTTGCAAATAATGAAAAATTAGTACCGAGAAGCTGGATAAACGAGCAGGGCAACGACGTTACTCAAAAGATGATTGATTATCTTTCACCCCTTGTTAAGGGTGTTCCGCAAGTTCCTTACAGAAACGGCTTGCCTGATTATATCGGTCTTTCGCACCTTGATATTAAAAAGCAAAAATATAAAGACTAAAATAAAACGGAGTTGTCATTCGGCAGCTCCGTTTAGACTTTCGATAAAGTGGCTAAACCGTGCCGTGCTTAAATTATCATAAAGTAATGAAGTAGGGCAAGGGAGATTCCCCTTACAGGGGAAATGTCACGAAGTGACAAAAGGGT
>ERZ773133.1240-NODE-1240-length-30475-cov-9.268146_pt1 | contig 30475 bp, 34 predicted proteins | sample MGYA00580861_ERZ773133 | MGnify/ENA primary metagenome ERZ773133 (study PRJEB29015, sample SAMEA2737844) | human gut metagenome | biome: human gut; feature: human-associated habitat; material: faeces | place: China | collected 2012 ...
AGTTATTAAATCTCTTAAAACAGGTGAAATCTCAATCGGAATTTGACGATTTGGTGAATCCCGATAGATTAATTTTATGGGGAACATAAACGTTGAAGTTGCAGAATTGTTAACTTTATATTTTATGAGCTAAGGATGGTTGTGAGGATATGCTTCGTTTGCATCGTCTTTTGTTCTATTAATTTGAGCCCTTAATCAGCAGAATGATGTTGATTAAGGGCTTATAATGATTTTAAGAACTAAATGACAGATATTAAGCTGACTGGTTGAACGAATAACTTATTCATGTATTGATATTGACAATAGTACGAAAACGTATTATTATAAAATACGAAATCGTATTATAAGGGAGCGTGTTATGAATTCAAGAAGTTTTTTCTATGATTTTGGGAGAGCACTTTATCATGTTGATTCGTTTTATGATGAATTTGCAAAGCAAAGCAATGTTTCTTCTGCATTATTATGGGTTTTGTATGCATTGAATGATGGAAATTCACACACACAGATTGAAATCAGTAATGATTGGGAATTGCCAAAAACAACTGTTAATACGGTGATTAAAGAGATTCAGAAGAATGGCTATGTTGATCTTATTCCAATCAAAGGGAAAAGGCGCGAGATGTCGATTGTCCTTACAGAGAATGGGAAGAAGTATGCAGATAGGGTTCTTGCTGATCTTTATAAAAAAGAGGCGGAAGTATATAAAGCTCTTAGCTCAGATGAATATGCAATAGTGGCTGTATTGGAAAAGATAGCGAAAAAATTGAAGGGAGTTGAATAAGAGTGGAATATGTGAATTTAGGAAAATCTGATTTAAAGGTTTCACGCATATGTATGGGTTGCATGGGCTTTGGAAATGCAGCAACAGGTCAGCATAGCTGGACAGTTGATGAAGAAATATCCAAATCTATTATTAAAAGAGGCCTGGAACTGGGAATCAATTTTTATGATACAGCAATTGCATATCAGGCCGGTACAAGCGAGGAATATCTTGGAAAGGCAATCAGAGAATATGCAAAAAGGGATGAAGTAGTCATTGCTACAAAGTTCCTTCCAAGATCACAGGAGGAAATCGCAAATGGAATTTCCGGAAAGGAACATGTGCACAGCAGTTTGGATGCAAGCCTTTCCCATTTGGGAATGGATTATGTAGATTTATATATCTATCATATGTGGGATTGGAATACTCCTGTAGAGGACTATCTTGCCGGTATGGCAGAAGGAGTAAAGGTCGGGAAAATCAGACAGATTGGCATCGCAAATTGTTTTGCATGGCAGTTGGCAGAGGCTAACGCAATTGCAAAAGAAAATGGATGGCCGGAATTTGTTTCCGTTCAGAATCACTACAATCTTATTATGCGTGAAGAAGAGCGGGAAATGAATGTATATGCAGCTGAAAGAAATATAGCACTCACGCCATATAGTGCCCTTGCAGCAGGTCGCTTATCTAAAAGACCGGGTGAGATATCAAAGCGCTTAGAGCAGGATGCATATGCAAAGCTAAAATATGATGCAACTTCTGATAAAGATGCAAAGGTAATTGCAAGAGTTTGTGAAATTGCGGATGTGCATGGTGTTTCCATGACAGAGGTTTCCTTGGCATGGCTGCTTACAAAAGTATCATCTCCTGTTGTAGGAGCGACAAAGATCAGCCATGTGGAAGGAGCTGCAAAAGCTGTGGAATTGAAACTATCTGATGATGAAATAAATGCGTTAGAAGAACTCTATGAACCACATTTCCTGTCAGGTGTCATGGCACAAAATACAACAGCGGCAAGAAATATTGAACAGGTATGGATTAAGAATGGAAAATACAGAAAGTAGTGAGGCGACAGAATGAAAATAGTACAGACAGCAGGCAGGGCTGCTCTTGGCGAATTTGCACCGGAGTTTGCTCATTTTAATGATGATGTTTTATTTGGTGAGAACTGGAACAATCAGGATATTGATGTAAAGACAAGAAGTATTATTACAGTAGTGGCACTCATGTCATCAGGAATTACAGATTCATCCCTTAAGTATCACTTACAGAATGCAAAAGCTCATGGTGTTACGCAGAAGGAAATTGCAGCAATCATTACACATGTTGCATTTTATGCAGGTTGGCCAAAGGGATGGGCAGTGTTTAACCTGGCCAAAGAGGTATGGGAGGCTGACGAAGGAGAACTTCCTTACGAAGACGAAGCAATGAAGGTGCATGCAAAGAAAATGGTATTTCCAATCGGAGAACCAAATAATGCCTATGCAAAGTATTTTGTTGGACAGTCATATCTTGCACCGGTATCTACAAATCAGGTGGGTATTTTTAATGTGACTTTTGAGCCGGGGTGCAGAAATAACTGGCATATTCATCATGCCGATAAAGGTGGTGGACAGATTCTTGTCTGTGTTGCAGGAAGAGGATATTACCAGGAAGAAGGAAAAGAAGCTGTAGAAATGAAACCATGGGACTGTATCAATATTCCGGCCGGCGTAAAACATTGGCATGGAGCAGCACCAGATAGCTGGTTTTCTCATCTTGCGATAGAAGTGCCGGGTGAAAATTGCTCAAATGAATGGCTGGAAGCAGTAAGTGATGATGAATATGGAAAATTAGAATAGGCAGGTGGATGAAATGTTAGATAAATATATTGTTTTAAATAATGGCGTAAAGATTCCACAGTTTGGACTTGGTTTATTGATGATGATAAGGCAGCTGACGCAGTAAAAGCTGCAGCAGAGATGGGTTATAGACATATTGATACAGTGCAGGCTTATGGGAACGAACGTGGAGTTGGAGAAGGCGTAAGGAATTGTGGGATTCCAAGAGAAGAAATGTTTGTTGTATCGAAGGTTGCTGCTGAGCATAAAACATATGAAGAAGCAATGGAAGGTATCAATGAAACACTTGAGAAGATATGGAGATACTTAAGAATTTTAAGAAAATAGAGAGCTATGGTGAAAGTGGAATTTTTCCGGTATACGGCGTAAAGATGTAGGAGGTAATTAAAATGTCAAAAATATTAGTAGCGTATTTTAGTGCAAGTGGAGTAACAAAAAAGGTAGCAGAAAAACTGGCAGCTCTAGTAAATGCAGATATTCATGAGATAAAACCGAAAGTCCCATACACGAAAGCAGATCTCAACTGGATGGATAAGAAATCCAGAAGCAGCGTAGAGATGAATGATAAGACTTTTCGCCCGGAGATTGTAAAAGAAGATTTGAATCTATCTTCATATGATACTATTCTGCTTGGTTTTCCAATTTGGTGGTATGTGGCACCTACAATTATCAATACTTTTCTTGAAAACTATGATTTTTCAGGTAAGAGAATTGTTCTCTTTGCCACATCGGGCGGTAGTGGTTTTGGTAATACAATCAAAGAGCTTAAACTTTCTGCAGCAGATGCAGAAATTGTAGAGGGAAAGATTTTAAACAGAGCATCCGATGATCAGCTTAAAGAATGGATTGCAGGTTTATAGGGGGAAAACATGAAAAAGACAAGTATTCTTATAATTAGTGTGTTCATTATGGCTATACTAACAGCTTGTGGTTCATCTGCAGATAATTCACAAAAGCAGGAAACGATAGTAAAACAGCCTGAAGCAACAAGTATGACTGTGGAATCAGACGAAAATGTATCGGAAACAAATGATACAGCAGAAGATACTAAAATTGTAAATAATGAAACTGATGGTGTGAAAATAGCAGTTGTTTACTTTTCTGGCACAGGAAATACAAAGACTATTGCAGAGATGATCGCCGAGGAAACAGGAGCTGATATTTTTGAGATTATTCCTACCCAGGCTTATACAGAAGAAGATTTGAACTATAATGATGACAACTGTCGTGCTGATAAGGAACAGAATGATGATACAGCTAGACCAGAGATTAGCAATGATCTAAGTGCAACTACTGAATATGATATTGTATATTTAGGACATCCAATTTGGTGGGGAACAGTTCCACGTATTATTCAGACTTATCTGGAAACTTACGACTTGAGCAATGCGACTATCTATACTTTCTGTACTTCAGGTGGAAGTAGCATTGACAGAAGTCTTTCTGATTTAAGAGCATGGTATCCTACACTAAATATTGTAGATGGAAAGAGATTAAATGATGCTAGTAAAAGTGAGATAGCTGGTTTTTGCTATCGTTAAGAAAATTAATATTTTATCGTAACAAAGGCAACAACAACTTTCAGTTTGTCTGACTCACAACAATTTAATATCAAACTAATACAAGCACTTTAGCCAATATGGTTAAGGTGCTTTTTTTGTGCCTTGAAAGGAGGTGGTTGAAGCATACCACATCGGGGAAAGAATAACGAAAGGTGCTAATGTATATACTATTCTAATTATTAACTCAGATGGGATTGATGAAGATGCCCGTATATATGCTGATGATATATATTATGTGAATAGAAAAGAGTATGTTGATTGGGCAATTAAAGCACTTACAGTCGTTCGAAGCGTATGGTGCACGTTTTCAGGTGAAGGAGAGAGCGAATGGAGAGAATTCGTTCATAAAGAATTTATAAAAGCAGGAATAACTCCTAAAGATTATTTGGATTTTGTATGTAGTAAGAATCTTAAGGATAAGTAGTATTTTACACATAAGCAGAAAAATAAAAATAATTCTTCTGGATGGGACAGTCCAGGAGGCGGAGATATTAGATTTTCTTGATATGAGTTATGATTTGACGGATGGGCGAATCGAGGAAAGTATTGACTGATATTTAAAAATGATAAAATCCTCTTGTGAAGAAAGTTGCATAAAAGCTAAGTATGTTTTCAATAAAGTTGTGGAATTTGTTTCTCATGAAAGTTCATCTCCTTTCTGTTTACGCTGTCATTATAAAACACAAAGAGGGATATTACTTGCCAAAATAAAAAAATAAATAGACAAAAATTGCAATGGGCAGAGAGTATGTAAATATTCTCTGTCCGTTGCAGTTTATTATATATTTTTGCGGTATTCTGAGGGAGATATGCCTTTTATCTTTTTGAACATGCGGCTGAAATATAAAGAATTATCATAGCCAACAATTTGTGCAATTTCGTTTATGTTATATTCCGTATTCAAGAGCAGGGCTTCTGCATTGCAAATGCGTTTTTGTAAAATGAATTGCATTGGTGTAGAACCAACATAAAGTTTGAAATTGCGTATAAACCAGCTTGTACTTACATGTGTTTTTTTAGCGTATTCTTCAATGCTGATTGATTCATTGTAATGTTCATTGAAATAGGCAATAGCCATGTCAATAGCTTCTGTAGCACGGGAATTATCTATCCTTATGCTGTTATTAAAGTATCGCTGCAGTTTTATAAAAATTTGTCTTAAATACATTTCAAGCATTTCCTGATAACTATCATTACACATCTGTAATTCATTTATCATTGCACGAAAAAGATTCTGATAGGAGGGACCAGAACCACAGTAAAATACCTTTTTGCTATCGGTCAATCCATAAGAGCGTAATATATTTGTTACATCGCTACCTGTAAAATGAACCCAGTAGACTTCTGTCTGATCTTCGGCATAATATTCATATTTTTGAGCCTCCTTTGGACGATATAAAACCATATGTCCGGCATGAACAATAGTTTCTTCTTCACTATTAGGACCAAAATGAAAATGGGCTTTTCCGGCAGCAATATAAATCAACTGGAAATCAAGTCTGCCTCGAGGTCTCCAGGTAGGTAGTTTAGGGCGTGTGTAGAGCTTATATGTTCCACACATAGTTACAACAAGCGGCTTGGATTTATCTTTTCTATCAATCGTTGAGTGATTGAGATATGCATTATTTGTGTACATGTGTGCCTCCTTGTATTGAAATATAAAAAAACATATGTTAAAAATGACTAAAAATCTATCCGATATAATACTTATGTTCATTAATTTTATCATTTTGTGCATATTTTGTCCAATTTATGATATGTCATTTTTGGCTTATTTTTTATATACTGACCATAATAAAGTTGTGGGACAAAACGAGGCAAAAGAATAGGTATTTGTGGAAGGAGAAATTCTCATGGAAGAAAAAACATACCTGAAATGGTATAACAAAGTAGGTTACGGAACGGGAGATATTGCAGGAAATGTAGTATATGCTTTTCTATCATCATTTGTCATGATTTACCTGACAAATACAGTTGGGTTAAATTCGGGCATAGTAGGTACATTGATAGCGGTATCAAAATTATTTGATGGAGTTACGGATATATTTTTCGGTACAATGATAGACCATACAAAGAGTAAGATGGGGAAAGCAAGACCGTGGATGTTCTATGGATTTTTTGGCTGTGCCATCACGTTGTTTGGTGTATTTGCAATTCCTACAAGTCTTGGAAAAACAGCTCAGTATGCATGGTTTTTTATAGCATATACATTGCTTAATGCTGTATTTTATACTGCTAATAATATTGCGTATGCAGCGTTGACATCACTGGTAACAAAAAACAGTAAAGAGCGTGTTCAGATGGGTTCTTTCCGTTTCATGTTCTCATTTGGTACAAATCTAGTCATCCAGTCTGTTACTGTTGGTGCAGTAGAAATGTTTGGTGGCGGTGCAACTGCATGGAGAACTATCGCATTTATTTACTGTATTATAGGTATTATTACCAATACACTTGCTGTATTTTCAGTAAAAGAACTGTCAGATGAAGAATTAAAAGATGATAGTGTGGCAGGAGAGGAAGATGACAAACTTTCTTTTAAGCAGATAATAAAACTTCTCTTTAGTAATAAATATTTTTCAATGATTTGCGTGATTTACATTCTTCAGCAGCTTCGTGCTTCTATGGTGAATGTAGGAATCTTTTTTATGACATATGTATTACTGAATACGAATTTGTTTGGTGTATTTTCATGGGCGAATAATATTCCATTGATCATTGCACTTGCCATTACACCTACACTTGTTTCAAAAATGAAAGGAATGTATAAGTTAAACAAGTATAGTTATATGCTTGCTACAGTATGTCGTCTGATGGTTGCAGTGGCAGGTTATCTGGGAAGTGTTCCGTTGATGCTGTTATTTACAGTTCTTACATCCCTTGGAGAAGGACCTTGGCAGGGAGACATGAGTGCAGTAATTGCACAATGTTCAGAACATACTTATTTAAAGAGTGGAAAGCGAATTGACGGTTCCATGTTCTCTTGTACTTCATTAGGCGTAAAACTCGGTGGAGGTATTGGTGTTGCACTTTCAGGCTGGATGCTAGATATAAGTGGATATATTAATCTTGACAACGCGGTTCAGCCAGATAGCTGTATTAATATGATGTATTTTATGTATTTGTGGCTTCCGTTCATATTTGACATAATTATTACAGTCATTCTTTCATTCCTTAATGTAGAGAGTGCAAATATGAAATTAAAAGAAAATATGCAGAATCAGTAATGAAAATAGCCCCTGAAGTTTGTCTTTTGGGGCTGTATAGAAAATAAGAAAAAAGGAGAATTATTATGAATGCTGATATGAAATGGTTAGACGATCCGGAAGTGTTCCGTGTAAACCAGTTGGACGCACACAGCGACCATTGCTACTATATAGATTATGCAGATATGGAAAAATCGGAGAATCCATTGATGCAGTCATTAAATGGACAATGGGAGTTTGCTTTTAGCAAAAATGTAATGGATAGGCCGGAAAATTTTTATGAGGAAAATTTTGATGCATCTTCATTTGCTAAGATTATGGTTCCGGGGCATATCGAACTGGCAGGCTATGACAAAATACGCTATATCAATACGATGTATCCGTGGGAGGGAAAAGAATATCACAGGGGTGCGTATAGTATGGAGAGTACCGGGGACGAGGCAGGAATGTTTTCCGAGGCAGAGTATAATCCTGTCGGATCTTATATCAAACGATTTGATTTGAGTGAGCAAATGCGTGAAAAGAAAATCTGTATCTGTTTTGAAGGTGTGGAAGAAGCAATGTATCTGTGGCTGAATGGTCAATTTGTAGGATATGCGGAGGATAGTTTTACACCGTCAGAATTTGATCTGACACCATTTATCAGAGAAAAAGGAAATGTGCTGGCAGTTCAGGTCCACAAAATGAGTACGGCAGCATTTTTGGAGGATCAGGATTTTTTCCGCTTTTTTGGAATTTTCAGAAATGTAACTTTAAAAGCAGTGCCAGAGGTGCATTTGGAAGATGTATGGTTACAGCCGACACTAAACAAGGATAATGTAAGCGGCAGGGTATTGGTAAAGATGAAAGTAACTGCTCCAGAAGGAAAGAAAGTAGCTGCCCATTTTGTTTTAAAAGACCGAGAAAATAATCAGGTGGCAGAGGACAATATCACCTTAGAGGAAAAGGATGGAAGTCGTGTAGGAGTGATTGATACTGAGGTTGGAAGTGTTAAGGCATGGGATAATCACTGCCCATATTTGTATCACGCATATGTAGAGCTTAGAAGCGAAGATGGAGAAATATTAGAGATAATTCCATATGACATAGGTTTTAGAAGACTTGAAATGATTGACAAGGTGATCTATTTAAATGGTAAACGTCTTGTCATTACGGGAGTGAACCGTCATGAGTGGAGTGCAAAGACAGGAAGAAGCATTAGTATGGATGAAATGACAGCAGACATTGATTGTATGATTAGAAATAATATCAATGCAGTACGCACCTGTCATTATCCGGATCAGATACCGTGGTATTACCTGTGTGATAAAGCTGGCATTTATGTAATGGCAGAAACGAATATGGAAAGTCATGGAACATTCCAGAAACTTGGTGCGATTGAACCATCGTGCAGCGTACCTTGTTCTATTCCGCAATGGCGGGAGGCTGTTGTTGACAGGGCTAGGAGTAATTTCGAAACTTTTAAAAACCATACAGCAATTCTTTTCTGGTCTTTAGGAAATGAATCTTATGCGGGTGATGATATAGAAGCAATGAATACTTACTTCAAGGAAAAGCAGGATGGCAGATTTGTTCATTATGAAAGCTCTTTCTATGACCGTAATTATGAGGAAACCATATCAGATGTAGAGAGCAGAATGTATGCAAAGCCTTATGAAGTGGAGGAATATTTAAATAACAATCCAAAGAAACCTTATATTTTGTGTGAGTATATGCATGATATGGGTAATTCGATGGGAGGATTTGGTACTTATATGAAGTTAATAGATAAGTATGAGATGTACCACGGTGGATTTATCTGGGATTTCATTGATCAGGCACTTCTCGTGAAAGATGAAGTGACAGGAAAAGAAGTTTTGCGTTATGGCGGAGACTTTGATGATAAGCCTTCTGATTATGAGTTTTCAGGAAATGGAATCGTATTTGCAGACCGTAAGGAAAAACCAGCTATGCAGGAAGTGAGGTATTACTATGGCTTATACAGATAAGAATAAATTGAGAGTCGTATATGGAGATTATACACTTGGTGTACATGGAGAAGGTTTTGACTATATATTCTCTTATTCACAGGGCGGTCTGGAGTCTATAGTAAAAAAGGGTTATGAATGGCTGTATCGTTGTCCAAAGCCTACTTTTTGGAGAGCATTAACAGATAATGACAGAGGCAGCAGGTTTCATATTAAAAGTGGAAGCTGGCTCGCATCGGATATGTTCATTGACTGTAAAAAAACGGAAGTTATTATGGACGGTGAACGGCAAAAGCAGTATGCTCCGGACAATAACAGCTATGGCGGTGATGTGTCTGCCGGGGAAATAATTGTGAAATATACCTATGAGACTGTCGGCAATCCAATAACAACAGTCATTGTATCTTATACAATTGATGTAATTGGAAATATCAAGGTGGATGTGGATTACACAGGAGTAAAGGGACTGCCAGAACTTCCGGTATTCGGAATGAGGTTTATTATGCCGACACTTGCAGATAAATATATGTACAAGGGATTATCGGGGGAAACCTATCCGGACAGAAAGGCAGGGGCAGAAAAAGGAGTTTATGAGGTATCAGATTTGAGACTGACACCATATCTGGTTCCACAGGAATGTGGTATGAGAATGGATACAGAGTGGCTGGAGATTACAAGACATACAAGTCTTGATAATAGCAGAACGGATAGTTCAGCACAGACATTAAGAATAGAGAAAAACGACAAGGCATTTGCTTTTTCATGCCTACCTTATACAGCATCAGAGATTGAAAACGCAACACACCATGAGGAACTGCCACCAGCAAGAAGAACAGTCCTTTGTGTCTATGGTGCAGTAAGAGGAGTTGGTGGAATTGATAGCTGGGGAAGTGATGTGGAAGATGATTATCGGATTAATGCAGAAAAAGACATTCACTATTCTTTCATTATCCGCTAAGTTTTGTTTGAAGTGAGGTGTTTGAGATGCAGATAGAGATATTGATTCGTAGTTTTCTGGATGGTGCATATGATGAAAGACTCTTAGACATTTATGCTGATGAGACAAAGATTTCTTACCAGAGGGAACGCTATATCAATGCAATAAAGAAATTTGAGCAGTGCTATAAGCCGGGGGATGTGAAATTGTTCAGTGCTCCGGGAAGAAGTGAGATTGGCGGCAACCATACGGATCATCAGAACGGAGAGGTTTTGGCAGCCTCAGTTAATCTTGATACTATTGGGATTGTAAAAAAGACGGATGATAATGTAATCAGATTAGTTTCTGATAACTACGATGAAATCATTATCCGGCTTGATGATGTATCTGTAAAGGAAAAAGAAAAGGAAACAACAAAGGCTTTGATAAAAGGTGTGGTTTCTGGATTCCTTGAGAGAAAATATGCAGTTGGAGGTTTTCAGGCATATATAACAAGTGATGTGCTGATTGGTGCGGGACTTTCATCTTCGGCAGCATTTGAAACACTGATAGGAACGATTTTGTCTGGACTTTATAATTGTGGAAAAGTTTCAGCGACAGAGATAGCCATTATTGGACAGTATGCTGAAAATGTTTATTTCGGAAAGCCTTGTGGTCTGATGGATCAGATGGCAAGTTCTACGGGAAATCTTGTTCATATTGATTTTGCTAACCCGGAAAATCCACAGGTTGAAAAAATTGATTTTGATATGGAAAAGTATGGTTATAGACTATGTATTACGGATACAAAAGGCTCTCATGCTGATTTGACAGATGAATATGCGGCAGTTCCGAAGGAAATGAAACTTGTTGCAAAATATTTTGGAAAAGAAGTGCTGCGTGATGTATCTGCAAATGATGTACTGGAAAACATTCATAATTTAAGAGAAAAACTTGGGGATAGGTGTGTCCTTCGTGCACTACACTTTATTTGTGAGAATGAAAGAGTACAGAAAGAAGTAAGAGCATTGAAGTCAGGAAATATAGGAGCATTTTTGGAGAATGTGAAAGCCTCTGGTAATTCTTCTTTTAAATATTTGCAGAATGTTTATTCAAATCAAGATATAAAAAATCAGAATGTTTCCGTTGCACTGCTTGTAAGTGACATGCTTTTAGGAGAAAACGGTGTATGCAGGGTGCATGGCGGTGGTTTTGCTGGAACAATACAGGCATTTGTGAAGAATGAATATGTAGAGTCTTATAAATCCGGAATGGATAATGTATTTGGTAACGGTTCCTGTAAAGATTTGAGAATAAGAAAATATGGAGGCATAAAAGTGTTATGAAATAGAAAGAAGGTTTTATTATGAGGGTTTTGGTTTTAGGCGGGGCTGGCTATATTGGTTCACATACAGTATACAGATATTGAGACCATTATTTCAACAGCTTGGAATTGGCATATAAATCATCCTAAAGGTAACAAGTTAATGCCGGATTAGACAACTGACATTATAAATTAAAAGGAGTTGCTTGCGAGTGTTATTGGTATATGAGAACAAAACTGATGGAATAGCGGTTGAGTGGAAGAAAACAGTGCATTTTCCACCACATTTACACGAAGCAATAGAGGTAGTGTATGTAACTAATGGGAATATTGAGCTTGGAGTTGGACAAGAATTGTATCACATGGACGAGGGTGATTTTGCAATCGTGTTCCCAAATGTAATACATCATTATCAGGTGTTTGGGGAAAAAGAAAATAAGGTAATATACATGTATCTTGATCCGACCCTGTTTCCTTCCTATTATAAAGAGTTGCAGATATACAGCCCGAGGAACCCGGTTGTAAAAAAAGAGCGAGTGCATCCTGATGTAGTAAATGCCATAAAATATCTGGCAGGAATAACAGAGGGGAATTCCATGCTGATACAGGCATATGTACAGATGATTCTTGCCCATGTTTTCGCAGAAATGCCAATGGTTGATAAAAGTACAGTAGGGAGTGATGACTTGATTTATAATGCGGTAGAATATGTAGCACAAAATTTTAGAGAGAAAGTCAGTCTTGAAAAAATGGCATACGATTTGTGTGTAAGCAAATATGTGTTATCAAGAATGTTTGCAAAAACCTTTCACTGTAATTTTAGTAAATATGTGAATGGTGTCCGGTTAAATTATGCAGCTGCGGCACTAGAAAATACAATAGATTCCATTACAAATATATGTCTTGATTGTGGGTTTGAAAGTCAAAGAACTTTTAACCGTGTTTTTAAGGATAGATACAAGATTACACCAAGAGAGTACAGAAAAAGAATGGAACACAATAATAAATGCTAATCGTATTATGTCTGTGAGAATGACTATTGAAGATAATCAGGATACAGTCAATGCATTGATGAAAAAATTGAAAAATCCACCAGATGAATACAAGGATGCATACGATGCCGTATCAGATTTATATGATGCATACATATCGCTTACTAACTGCACAACAGATCCGTCGGGCAGAGTGCAGGATAGGCACTCTGCCTTTTAACTATACATTTTGGCATTATGCAATGCCTAGATTAATGCAAAAATATTGACAGAAATACTCAAAAGCAAGGTTATGAATTTCTTTCTCACAAAAACCAATGACTTTTAAATGAAAATAATTAAAGCTCGCAAGAAAATGCGATTATTTTGATTGCAAGAATAAGCGTTTTGTACTATAATTTAAAAAGTGAGTTTTTACTCAATTGTGACAAATATAACATGTCTATAGAAGAAGCCACGAGGTGTGAGAATGAGAGTAAGTTACAATAAATTATGGAAGTTATTGGTAGACAAAAAGATGAGTAAAGCCGATTTGAGAAAGGCTGTAGATATTGCTCCGAATACTCTTACAAAGATGCGTAAGGATGGAGAAGTGTCTATGAGTGTATTACTCAAGATTGCTACATATCTGGATTGCGATATTAGCGATATCTGTGAGTTTGTGAAAGATGAAGAATAAACCTTGTTGGAGAGTGACAAATGGCAGAGTTAGTATATAGTGCAGGACTTACATCAAAATTATTTTGGCTACATGAGTCCAGAAAGACCGCAGGATATATCCTGGCTGGATGGACGGATAAACAGTGCTTTACTAGAAGTGGTATATATTCCGGGAGCTGCTGATATAAGGAACACGATGGAGAGTGGCGAGACAGAGATAATAACAACTATGTCGAAAGAGGACAAAGTACTTGCTTATATCCGGCAAAATGGAAGCATTTCTATGCAAAAAGTAATGGAAACCTGTAACTACAGATCTAGAACTGGGGAAAGAAAACTAATAGATAAAATGATAAATGCGGATTTGATAGAAAAAACTGGAAAAGGAAACAATACAATATATAAAATTAAAGAATAGCTTAGTGGTCACTTTAAATAACAGAGTGACCACCATTACCAATATCAAAAGTGATTTGTGCAGATTATCTGTACAAATGGATTAGAAGGTGAAATATAAATGAAATTGAAAAAAACAAGTATCACAAATTATAGATGCTTCAAAGAAGCAGAGATTGATTTTGATGAGCATACAACATTGATTGTCGGAAAGAATGGAGCTGGAAAGACTGCAATATTAGATGCAGTTGCTGTTGCAATCAGTACATTTTTACTAGGAATTGATGGTGGGGTAAGTAGAAGTATTTCAAAAGATGATGCCAGGTATGAGTTCTATGATCTTGATGGTACAGTTGATCCACAGCATCAGTTTCCTGTAAGTATTGAAAGTACAGGTGATTGCCTGGATAATCATGATGTAAAATGGGTGCGTTCTCTAAATTCTGAAAGTGGAAATACAACAGTCAAAGAAGCAAGAGAATTAACCAATATATCAAAGAACACACAGAAGCGAATTATGACAGGCGATAAGTCATTAATTCTTCCGTTAATATCTTATTATGGTACCGGGCGTTTGTATGCACAGAAGAAAGAAAAGAAAAACATAAAATCACTGACTGAATTTAAACGTCAGGTCGGTTATGTGGATTGTATGGCGGCTGAGTCAAATGAAAAGCTGATGCTTAATTGGTTTCAGATTCAGACTTTAAAAAGCCTTCAGGCACAGCAAAGGACAGGTAAGGTGGAAAAGCCTTTATTGTTAAAAACAGTAGAATCTGCTATTTGCAAGTGTTTTGAAAGAATTAGTGGTTCAAAAAATGCCGATATTGTATTTGAACTAGATACACATAGATTAGTTTTAAATTTTGAGAGTGCAGATGGAAGTTTACAGAAATTTGCAATGGATGAAATGAGTGATGGTTATAAAAATACACTTAGTATGATTGGTGATATTGCATATCGTATGGCTGTATTGAATCCGATGCTGGGTGACAAGGTGTTAGAAGATACATCTGGGGTTGTTGTGATTGATGAGATAGACTTGCATTTACATCCACAGTGGCAGCAGACTATTATAAGCGACTTAAATACTATTTTTCCTAAGATACAATTTATTGTCAGTTCACATGCACCGGCAGTAATTAATTCAGTAGCCAGAGAACAGATTCGCATTTTGGATAATGGAGAAATCTATATGCCGGCGGCACAAACTTATGGAAGAGATGCAAATTCTATATTAAGAGAAGTAATGAAGGTATCTGAACGCCCCACGGATATTAAGCAGCGTATGAATTTATTCTATTCATATATGGATGAAAATAATTACAAAGAAGCAAATAATGTATTGACAGAGATTGAAGCAATTGTTGGAACAACAGATCCTGATATTGCAGCAGCGAGAACATCACTGGACTTAGAAAAGATATTGGGAGAATAGCATATGATAGTTGTGAGAAGAGAAAAAGAACCAAATAGTCTATTACAATTTCGTAAGCAGTATCCTGATGCAGATTATGAGACTGACATACCTACAAATGTGCTTAAAGATATAAGAGAGCAGATGTGGGAGGAGCAAAGGCATCTGTGTGCATATTGTATGAGAAAAATTGACAGCCCAGTTATGGAAAGAATTGAGCATTGCAGACCAAGACATCCGCAAGATGAAGCGGAGCATGATAAGAAGGCAACTTTAGATTTTAAATGGATGCTTGGTGTATGTTATGGCAATAGTCTGACCAAAGGTGTAAATCCAGCGGATACAACTTGCGATGCTCATAGAGGAAACACAGAACTTGCAATAAACCCATTTGATGAATTGTCTGTCAGAAAGATAAAGTATAAAGCAAATGGAAGTATTTATTCAGATGATGAGAGTATTAACAAGGATGTCACAGAAACTTTGAATTTAAACTGTGAAGCAGTTTCTCTTCCTGAAACACGTAAAAGAGTTTTGATGGAAGAGAAAAGTAGAATTATGAGAAAATGCAAAGGAAAATCTCAGGATGCATTTATACGTGAATTAGAGCGTACATATGAAAGTCTGGTACAGAAACGGAATTTGACGCCGTATTGTGGAATAATTATTTCATGGCTTGAGACTAAATTGAAGATATCATGATGGAATAATTACATTTTTGATTATCGGACACTTTATTGAACAAATTTTGTCTATCGGATACAAAGTGATCAATAAGCATCCGATAGAGTTCGATTAATATTCAGTTGTGACCGATAGTGTCCGATTAGTATCCATTAGCAACTACTTACCGGATACTATTATCATATTTTGGTTTGATGATAAAGGTGAATACGAGGGAGAAGTGTATATTGAAGTTTAAAACATTTGCAATGAAGATGATAATGTAATAATTCAAGCGTGGAGAAAAAGAATTCCGAAAGGGATTCTTTTTTTTTCGGAAAAATTTAGAAATGTATTTTATTAACCTCTGAGGGAAATAGCAAATTGTATGATTATGACAAAAGAAGCCAGAATACATCAGATATGAAAATCACACGGACAATGTTTAACTATGAGTATTTAAAAATGTTGGCAATTCTTAAATTATTATATAATAATTGGGTACATGATGATAGGAAAAAACAGGAATGAGGACAGATAAGATAGGTATTAATATTTCAAAGTTAAGAATTGAGCGTGGAATTACGCAGGAACAGCTTGGCAGGGATATTGGGCTGACAGCTTCTGCCATTTCAAATATAGAGTGTGGCAGGAGTGTGCCATCAGTGGATACTTTGTGCAGATTTTCTGAGTTGTTTGGGGTTAAGGTAGACACCATATTGTCTGACGAATCAGATTCAGACCTGAACAAGCTTGAAATGGAAGAAAAACTTGTTACTGTTGACAGATATTTATCGGAAATAAAAGAAATGTCGGCTAATTACAGTATAGGTCATAGAAATTATGAGATTAGCAGGAAAGGGGGAGAAATAGTTTATAAAGCGTCATCAAAGGAATAGATAAAATGTTTAATATGAGGAGGAAAACAGAATGCACAGACTGAAAAGATGGATAAATGAAGCAGTCAGTTCTTATGAAGAACAATTAAAGGAGAATCCGATTGAAACAATAGCGATATTTCTTTCGTGGGTATTTGTAATCATTATTGGATTAATGGCAGTACTTGCATATATAAAATTTATTATTGATGGAGGATATTCGCTGAGTGTTGCCAGAATTAAAGAAAATGGAGCTTTTGCCAGTGCTAATTTTACAACTGGAACAATACATATAATATCTAATAATGTGGTTTGGATTATATTAGGAATAATTATTGGTGTACAGACCATAGTTTCAATTATTTTATTGTTTGCAGAAAAAGAAATATGGAAATGCATACTGTTTGTTATAGATTTAATTGCAATTGTATTTTGCTTTGTAAAAATGGTAACGGGTCAAAATAATTCAATGAGTGAGGAAATGAGATTAATATATAGTGTTGTTACGCTTATTGCAATTATAGTTTTCTTTAAGCTTCTTATAGATAGTGATGGCAGTTATGTATTTCTTGCAGAAGGATTAGGATTAGCAGCATATCTTATTATACTGGCATTAATTTTATTATTGGAAAATATATTGGCGATTGGTGCATTAGCAGGAGCGATTATAATCATAGGAATATTGGTTATCGTAGGAATATCTGGTAGTAGTTCAAAGGAGAGTGCAGGAAGTACATCTTCTGGCGGTGGAGGTTCGACCTCACATACAAGCGTATCAGGTAATGGTGGCGTAAAAAGCAGAAAGTCAGATAAAAATACAGCTAATACACCAGCTTATCAAAAAGATAGTAACCCTAACCATCATTATATTGCAGATTATAATGAAATATTGGGCAATAAGCTATATAAAGTTCATGGTGAAATGGGAGATTATGTTGAACTGCATAACGGAATGACAGAGAGAAAGATATGTAGTCTTGCAGAAGCAGAAAGTGGAAAACATAAATTTTATAGAGAAAAAACAGGAAAAGAAATAAGAGTTCAGGAAATTCCGTGGAAATAAGATAAAACATAAGGGGATACATTGTGAAGAAGAAAATTATAATTGGAGTATCAGCAACGGTAATAGTTATTGCAGCAATAGCTGCAGGCGTTATAACGGGTGTTTCATCAAAGAAGAAAAGCAGTAATGATATAAATGTTTCGTGTAAGGCAGTGGTGACTAAAAATGATGATATAACATGCTATGACTGGCTTAAGAAGTTATGCAACAAGATGGGCATTGAAGCCGAGAATTACAGAAAAGCGGCTAAGGAAAATGGTTATATTACAGATAGTGATGAATTTAGTGATGATGACATAGCGTCAGGTGGATTTATTGCACTTACTTCAATGCGTGCAATGGGCGAAGGTAAAATGCAGATATATATTGGAACTGATGATGAAATATCAGACAATACCAACATAGAACTTGCAATTGGTAAAGACCTGATAGCAGAAGATTCACTTGATAAGGGATTCTCAGACGAAGAGGCTGATGGTATTCTTGATAAATTTGATGATTTGTATTATGGAGAATTTTGGCCTAATAATATTGAAAATGTTTCTTACAAGGAAAATGTATCACAGCTCGAATATTTCGACATTAAAGATTATAAGGAAGATGACAATATTATAACTTTAGATGACAGTGCAGCCAGAAATCTCAAAAAGGGTGATACATTTGTATTCGATTATAAGGGCGACAAGGTTTCAAAGAAAATCGGTGAGGATATGGGTAATGGCACATTTTCACTGGAAGACCCTGAGATTGAAGATGTCTTTGATACTCTGATAGTTTCAGATTCGGCAAGCATAGGCATTGACGATATTATTAGTTATTATGGACTTGATAATGTGGAGGTGTCAGCGGGAAATCCAGTAACTACGCTGGCATCAAATGTGTCTGGCAATATTCATTCCAAAGGATTTGCAATAGAAGCAGCGGTAAATGATGATAATGAACTGGAAGTTACATTGACAGATAATGACACACATACAAAGTACAAGCTTCCTGTTAAGCAGAAGCTTAATAAAAAATGTGAGAATTTTTCTATAAAATGGGATGTTAATAATATAAATGTAGGTGCACAGGTTAAATACACACTTAAGAACGGATTAAAATATGCCTCTGTTGGTGTTGATATTGATTCAGAGATTTCAGGAAAAATCGGAGTTCAAGGAAATTTTTCAGACGGAATCTTTTTATGTCAGACACCTGCACCGATTGGTAATCATCTTGTTGCAGTAAATGTAGCATTATATATTGTTCCAACAATAGACGGTTCAATTACTCTTAAAGTAGAAGTACCGTTTCATGCCGGAGTGTCATATGAAAAAGGCAAAGGTGTGAATGGAACAATGGGGCTTCGCTCGTCTATGCAGACATCAATTGAGGCAGAAGGAAAAATGGGCTTATATTTCAGGACAGCACCAATGCTTGTGACAATGAAATCCATACCGCTGTTAGATGCAGAACTTGATATGGGTGCAGAAGCGGATGCAAAACGAACAGGCAGACCAAATGGACAGATATGTTCTGATGTTAATATCAACGCCCCTGTTTTTAAGCTTGGAACTGGCAATGAGAGTGTCAAATATAAGAATAAGAAGTCACTTCTTTGCACAATGAATATAAGTAAGGATTGTGAATTTGAATCATTTGCAAAAAGTAAATCACTTCATTATGAAATACTTGCTGATGGCACGAAACAGTTTGTGGATGAATGTACATATAATGAGCAGTCAGAAAATGACAAGCCAAAGGAAAGTGAGGCAAGTACAGAAGCACCAACACAGGAGCAGATAATACAGGGAACTGATACAAAAGAATCAGGATCACTTCATACTTATAAGACAAGAATGGCGGAATATTTTCCAGAGCAGACAACGTTTTATTTTGACTATCCGGATAATTGGACTGTTATTAAGGAAGAGGTCGGCAATGATGGGGAGTGCATCATATTACAGAATGAAAATGGGGCAAAAGTATGTTATGATGCATTGCCATATATAATTTATAAATATATGTATGATTTTGGAACTCAGTACACAAGTGCAGCTATGAGCAGGATATCTAAGTCAAGATATAATCCGGGGAAAGATTTCTGGATTATCAAAATTAAGGATACAAGTAATTTTGATTCATTGCATGATCAGACAATAACATTTGATGATGGTGCAGAGATGTATGCAGTGACAACTGCTGAAAAATCAATAGGAGATACATTTGATTATAGAAGTGGTGGCTGTGTTATGGCGTTTATGTTTGAATGCCCTAATTCAGCAGGATTCAGGTCAGAGCCAAGTGATAAACTTACAGATAAAGACAGGGAGGAAATAATTGCAATATTAAAGTCATTTAGAGATACTCCTTAAAGACAATTTGTGATATAATCAACCTATATTATCAGGTCGTGAAAACTAAAGAAAAAGACTTGAGGGAAGGGGGATTATGAACGAATTTAATGACAACAGACAGGTGTATTCTGATTCGATAAGGGGAACATATGTAATATTTCCTTTAAAGTATGACAGCAGTCTTAACCTAACAGAGCTTACTATTGATGGAGTAGAAAATGCGGATTTTTCATCATATGATATGTCAGATATTCTTGCAAGAAGATGTAGGAAAGAAAACGGTTTTGTCAGAAGATACATTTTAAATTCATGCATTGATGATGTACATTTTTTAGATGGTAAAATATTGGCAGTTAATGAGAGCCAGTTATATGTATTTAATAACAAAATAGCATTTTTCACGGTGCTTGTTACATATGACAATGCTGACGCGGGTTACATTGATAAGCTGATTAATCCTGGCTATGTACAGAATTACAACCGCAGTTTTGAAGAAAATGTAATTAAAACTGTAAGTAATATTTCAATAGGCGGGGTCAGTAATATATTCAGATTGTATGTTGATGATATGAAACTGGCGGTGAAAGAGACATATCTTTTTAATGTGGCACTTGTAAGCAGGCGTTTTAATGAGTTGGAAACTATTGAAAGAATTACATTTAACGAACATAAATTAATAGACATTTCGCATGATTTTTCGGATCCTTCAGAAAAGGATGTAGCATATACATACGGCACGAAGGATACTAATATGTGTTCATACAGATGGGGAGCATGCATTACATCACAGTCAATATCATATGTGTACGCAACAGATGTTATGACAGCGGCAAATGTTGCAGAGCAGTCAAGAGATGATGTATTTCTTACAATGCTGGTTTTACACCAGAAAAGTACATGCATGCTGGTTAATGAAGGAATTCAGAATACTCTGATTGACAATAAACGTCAGAGTCTTAAGTATTTCAGAAAAGTGAAAATGCTTAAAAAAGAAGCGTTGGAATTTCGTGCTTCCGGTACGCTTGCACCATCGCAGGTATCACGCTGGAATAATGTCTGCGAAACATACAGATGTCTGTTAGCTGTTAATGGAATTGATGAAGCACTTGAAGAAATCGAGCAGAAGGTTGAACTCATAAGAGACGAACAGGAGAGAAAATCTTCTGACATGCAGAATTATGTGGCAACTGTCATAGCAGTATTTGGCTTGATTTCGATTGTTGCGTCTGTATTATCGATAGTTGATCTGGTAAATAGCGGTTCAACAGACATAGTAGCAGCTCTTGGAGTTTCGTGCATAGGAGTTGTGTTGTTTGTGTTCTCGTGGTTGATTTTGATGTTGAAGAAATAATGGAGGTTTTACAATGGAAGATATAAATGTGTTAGATTTTGCTAGAAAAATTAGTATGATAACAATAGATACACCGTTATCAATAGAGTTTGATAATAAGTATGGACAGAAAAAAGACAAATGGTGGACTAGTCAGAGAGAGCATATGGTAGCTTGGTGTTTACATTATCCAACAAAAGGAGTAGAAGGATATAATCATAAACCAAGTGATAGTGCAAGAGAAATGTATAATAGGTTTGGTAGACCAGAAACTTTATTATGGTTAATAGAGGCATTGGGAGAAGATAAAAATAGGGTATGTGATATTATAAATAAAATAGAAGATATATCAAATCCTAAAACTGCTTGTTCTATTATAAGAAAGGAAATATCCTTTGATAGAGTATTACAATTATTATCAAATATAGATTGATATTTTAATTTCAATTGAATAAAAGGCGAAAAAACCCGACCTCTCCGACATTATAATAAATAATAGACGAGAGGTCATCTTGTCTGAACACAAAACACCATATAAAAGAGAGGATAACAGCCAGACGAAAGGAGCTTATTAATGAAAAGAAGAAATCAATATATAAGCCAGCTTGGAGTATCGAGAAGAATTTATGACGGTAATTTTATTAAGGCAGGCAGATTATTTATTGAGATAATGCAATATTGCTGGTTGTAGGAAATAATGTCTATAGATAAGGAGAATCACAATGGCAATTAAATTTAAAGAGATAAGAAGATTTCTGGCAAGAAACACACGATTATCAATCTGCTTTTTAGACGGGCATTATCATAATTATCTGTTGGTATCCGATATTCCGTCTTCGGAATATGATGAGTTCTATGTGTACGGAGTAGGTATGACTGATGTGGAATTTTCGCTGGATATTTATTCAGAACCAGATGAAATAAATGGGGAAGTAAATATATCTGGTAGGAATTTTACAATACAGCCGGTGATAGAGATAGTATTGTCTGATAGGCCACGGGATATTGAAAGAAACATTTGTGATAATCTGACATTTAAAGATTTAAAGCCGTATTTACAGGTTGTTGGTGAGTTCAATATTGTTAATAAGCTGGACTGGTCAGATGAATCATATAAGTACAGAGAAAAGATACCAGAAAGATATGACAATATGTATGTGTATGGTATAGGAATGGAGGATAACACTGATTTAGAAGAAACATATAGAGAATTAAAACATGACACTCACCTTAAGAAAAGAATGGTGCTGGTGCTTTCGGACAACCCAAGACAGAACTAAATGAAAAAAGAGGCAGATAAATTGAAGTGTAAGAATTGTAAATACAAAACAACTATAGCAAATACAAGTGAAACAGGTTCGGCAATATGCTCATATCCAAGCTCGTGGTTTCCTATAAATATCGAAGATAACTGTCATTTTATTCCAGAAAAAAAGGAAATTACTTGTAGTGATTGTTCCAGATTGTATGAAGATATGGCGTGTTTTAGCTGCTCTGAAGATGACAGTGCAATATTTAATGGGCAGTTGTGTAGAGGATTTATAGATAAAAGAAAAGAAGAATTGAATCGTATTCTTATGTTTTGGAAAGTACAGGGATTTTATGATCGTGAAAAAATAAATGAATTAATCGACGAATTTGAACAGTTTTATGATTGTTTTTTTAAGCAGGAGTAATACATTTGAAGATAGTAGATAAATGTGAAAAAGAGGCAGACATATATTTATGGATATTACAATAGATGATAATAGAAATGTATATGTGGTTTCGGATATTCATAATTATGCGGATGGATTTAAAAGGCTGTTAAAGAAGATACAGTTTAATGAGAGTGATTTGCTGATTATTGATGGAGATATATTTGACCGTGGAGATAAGCCAGTTGAGCTGTATTTTGAAATAATAAAATATCCCAATATACAGGTGATACAGGGCAATCATGATGTCTGGGTTGCAAGGCAGATTATTGAACAATTCGGATATAGAAAAACTGGAGAATATATTTCTTATAATACAGTGGCTATTATGGAGAAGCGGCTGACACCTGTTGATATGTTAAGACTTGCTGAATGGATACAGGAAAAGCCATATTATATTAATCTGACCATTAATGGCAGGAAATATCAGATAGCACATGCACAGACATTTCTGACGCCTGAGCGTATGTTTGATAAAAGAAAGATATATATGGGAGACGGGCATTATGAGTATTTTATCAGGGGTATGGAGGAACATGAGCAGTTTATATCGGTTGTGGGGCATACTGTAACTGATAACAGGAGAATATGGGTGTCTCCTTCAGGACGGACTATACGCATAGATTGTGGTGCTGGTTATAAATGTTATGGTAAAGAGGGAACACTGGGGGCAATAAGGTTAAATGACATGAAAGAATTTTATATTAATTAATAAATTTTGATAAATGGTGGAAAAAACCGACCAAACTGTTATTATAATAGAGAATACAATATATTATGATTAACACGAGGTGACATATGGCAAAGAGAAAGATTCAGAAACCAACACGTTTTGAGCGTATGTATAAGGTGTGGGATTATCTGAGAAAGAATACAGACAGAAGACACCCTACCAGTATTGCTAAGATGAGGAAAGACGAAAATATAAATGCGTATATTGGTGATAAGGAGACTATTAACAGGCTTTTAAAAGATATGGCAAATATTATGAATCTGGAAGATGGAGGAAGTGATTATAAGTCAGAGGCTGAGTGGCGGCTGTATTTTGATGATTTTAAGAAGTTTTACGGTGATAGGGAAAGATATGAACGGGATGATTCTGATGAAGATGATTCTTATATTGCAAATGTAATGCGAATAAAGAACCTTTACTATAACAGAACATTTTCTGAGAAGGAGGTTGATTCAATTATTGAGGGTATTATGGCAACAAGGACACTGGATTCCAAGTCGGCACAGGAGCTTGTCAGGAAGGTTGAGGACAATATGACTACGGTATTTTATAAGAGAACGCCGAGACATATATGTAAGGTTCAGGAGCCGGAGCTTGCAGACAGAGAGCTGCTGAAGGACAATCTTGCCATTATACAGAAAGCAATTGATGATAATGTGAGAATACAATTCAGATTCAATGGCTATTCTTATGAGAAAAAGCTGGAGCCGGTCAGGGAAGAGTCAGACGAGCTTAGTCCATACTATATTGTTGCGAGTGGTGGAAAATACTATCTGCTGGCGGCTAAAGAGTATGAAGGTTACAAGCCCAATATGTCTATATGGCGGATTGACCTTATGACGGGTATAGAGATTCCGGGAAGGAATGACAAGCTTCATATTAAGGGGATACCGCGTATTCCAAAGAAAAATGTTTCAAATCTTCCAGAAAAATGGTCAGAAGATTTTCAGTTGAAACATCTTAATATGTCGTTTGATAAGCCGGTTCCGGTAACACTAAGGATTAAGAGTGAAAAATGTGAAGACAATCCGAAAAAGAGAGTCCGTCACGGTTATACATTTTTACATGACTGGTTCGGAGATTCATTCACATACATAAGAACAGAAAAAGAGCCACCATATGACGATATCGTCAGGGTGGAGTGTTCACCTTATGGTATGGCACACTGGGCATTGCAATACAGTGAACTTGTGGAAGTTCTTGAGCCGGAAAGTCTGCGGGAAGATATAAAAATTAAGATAAAGGCGTTGAATGAAAAGTATTCATTGTGAAAAGAAGTTAGATTAATAGGAGGGAAGTGGAGTTTATGTCAAAAGTATCTTTTGTGATTGGAGCGATGGCTTCTGGTAAAACACATTTCATAAAACATTTTTTTGCTTATAAGGATGTTGATGTTTTAAATATTTTTGACTATCAACAAAAGGCATATAAAGAATCTGGATTTGGAGAAATGATGCCTATAGGAGTTCAATTCAGATGTTTGATGAAAGCTAATGATATGCTTCTTAACGATATCATAGAAAAACTGAAATGTGGAAGAGATGTTGTCGTAGAACAGACATTTTTTAAAGCAAAGCGTCGAATTGTTTATGTTGATGCAATACGTGAATCTGTTGATGCAGAAATGGAAATATATGTTATGTGCCCAAGTGATGAGAGATGGCAGAAAAATATTAGAATAAGAAATTTGGAAGAGGGGTGTGGCTCTTTTAAGATGAATACTTCAGAGATAGAATTTCCGAATCCGATTGAAGGATTTGATTCCATTTATGAGGTGTCAGAAGACGGCATCAAATTAAGATTAGATCCGCCTTTGGATGAGCAGTTCCTGATAAATGCAAGAAAACAGATTACAGACGAAAAAGAGAGAATAGAAAAAGAAGATGATAAATCAAGGAAATATAAAGCGTTATTGGAGAGTATGAAAACACGACCGTTTTGGCACTATTGTGAAGTGTGTGGAAAGAAGGAGTTTTTGACTGACGAAGATGCATTCAATAGAGGATGGGATTACCCGCCTAAAATGGGTTCCTTTGGGCTGCTTGGACCTCGTACATGTGGAAATTGCCAAATGAGGGATACTTTGTACTGGAAGATACAGACATCTGGGAAGCTTCCGATAGTCATAGAAGGAGATTTGAACGATAAAGATCTTATTACTTGGAGACGTATAAAAGGAGAACCGGAGAGCCTCCTTAACGAAGAAAATCAGTAATGGGAGAACTTTACATTAATCAATGGAGGAATGTAAATGATTGATATAACAATGTCAGATGATTATAGGAAGTTTTTAGAAGAACAAAATTATAAGTTTACAGATTCCCAGACAGCAACTCTTGTCTGGAATGACCCAATGAAAAACAGACAGCAGAAGCTGGAGGCATTGGCTTTATTAAGGGAGACTACGAAAGATATTGTACTTAAGAAGCAGCTCATCGAAAGAATAGAGTATGAAAATAAATTGTCAAAAGGTGAAGTAAACATAGTAAATCCATTCAGACCAGAAAGATTTGAAAATGCATTTTTTGAAATCCCATTTTGTTATAAGTCAGCAGGTACTCCAGTGAAGGATATAGTAGATGGAACATATGGTATACTTTCATTTGGAGAAGATGACTGGAATGATTATCTTCAAGAGATTAAAGACAGAAAATGGGAAGTTGATTATTCAGATATTCAGGCTGTGGTTTTATATCCAATAAAGTCGGAGTACTGGGATCATATGCATTGTAATCCATTGCATCTTCAGATGGAACTGCCGCCACATATGGAGAACAAAGAGGAAGATGTAGCTTATAGGAGAGCCATGGAAGCACTTAGTGATTATTGCTTTTACAAAGGAGAGCGTAATACTGATGAAACAGCCAAACGGTGTATGAAGGAGTATGCCAAGACTTGAGCAGGATAATATTTGGAGGTGCCTGATGATAGAAAATTTTATAGACAGATTTGTTCCATCTAAAGATGAAAGAGAGTTTCTTAAAGACAAGAGTGTTACATTTTCGGATGTGGAACAGGCAGAAATAATAATTAATCATGAGTGCTTAAAAAATTCAGAGAAAAAACAGGCAGTGCAAGAGTTGAAAGAAACCATATCAGATAAAGAATTGATAGCGGATTTAAATAAGGCAATTGATGAAATACCGGATTCGGAGAATTGCTGGCACGAATCGGGTATGAAATGCTTTTATAGAAAATTTGATATTCCACATAATTTCAGACATGGGGATATAGTAAGAGTTGTTGATGGGAAACATGAAGGGAATATCGGAGTAATACTTGGGCTTACAGATGAAGAGTATGAGAAATTTAAAGTCAAAAAGGGTGATTACAGTGATATACAGATATGTGTTGATGTGATATTCAGAGGATATGATTATCTTGGAGAATTTTCACACTCGCATGTTAATCCAATATATATTGAGAGAATCCAGCTTCCAGAAAGTGATGCAAGGAAACATTACATCGACTATCTTGTGGAAACATACGATAAACAGTATTTATCAGATTATAATACAGCTACAGACAAAGAAAAAATAAAACAACGAATCCACATTTTGTCTGCCGTTATGTGGGCGCAGGAACATCATAACCAGATTATGTATCTGGTGGATAGTGCAAAGGATAAAGCTTGTTTTCAGGAGATGCTGATGGAACATTATTATTTTGACAGAGAACAGGCATGTGCTATTTCGGATATGAGAATGAGTGTGTATACAGCATTAGAAAAAGATAGAACAAAAAAGGAAATACAGGAATTATTAATGAAAATGTAATTATAAGAAAATGGAGGGTGTCAGATGGAATTAAAACAATCAGATACGATAAATAAATATGATAAAGAAATGAAACCACAAGAGGAGATAAAACATTTTCAGGAATCAGCGGCACTTTTTTATAAAGATGCACAGGAATTATACAAAGAAGATGTTGAAAGAAGAAAGAATAATTAAAGGTGAAACATGAGTGTTGAGTATAATGTGCTTAATATATTAAAGGAACACAGTTCCAAAGAGGCCGCAATAACGCTGAAGGTTACTGATATCGTTACTTATATGCATAAGGATTATGATAAAAGCATTACAGATAAACAGGTCAGGAAAGCATTAAAGGATTTGACGGACTCAGAACTTAATCTGCCTGATGAACAGAAGGTAATCAGATACAGGACATATGACAATGAACGCCGCAAGACAGATTATTATTATAACAACATTATAACCGATGTAGAGTTTAAATTCCTAATTGATTCTGTGTTGTACAGTAACATTTTTAATAATGAAAGAGCACTGGATTTAGCTGGGCGGATTCAGACTTTATCAGGGAAGAATCTGAAAGATATAACACCTTATGCAAATGCTTCTTTCGGGCGGACCAGATATGCACAGAATACAGATGTTCTGGCAAACTGCCAGCTTATAATTGAAGCCATTAAAAATAACAATTACATAGAATTTGACTGGAATGTATATGATGTTAAGAATAAAAATGTTTATCTGCATTTTCAGGGAAGAAGAACGGTGATTCCTATAAGACTTATGCTCAATAATGGAAGATATTTCTGTCTGGTAAGATACAGGGACAGCAGGAAAGTGTATACATACAGTGTTGACCTTATGACCGGATTAAGAGTAAAGGAACAGAGGAAAAGTGATGGAATAGGCTTTCATAACCTTAATATACCATTAGAGAGAGCAGTATATATTCTGAATCACCCTTACATGATGGGCGGTGAATTAAGGCCTTATATTGTCAGGATAGACAGGGAGTATTTTTCAAGACTGATAGATGATTTTTCATATGAGATAAATGTTTTGAAAGAAACGGATACAACAGTTGATATCCGTGTAAATGCGTCATGCAAGGGAATGGCATACTGGCTGTGTCATCATTATGATATAGCTTCAATTGTTGATAATAAGGATAAAGAGCTGAATAAAGAATTAAAGAAGGCAGCAGAGTCTATATTAAGACAGGTACATGATTGAAAAAAGGAGGAACACGAATGAACTACTATATTAGTGATATGCATTTCTTCCATAAAAATGTGACAAAGGAAGGCAATAATTTTGATAACCGTCCATTTAATTCATTAGCTGAAATGCACCAGTATATGAAAGAAAAATGGAACAGTAAGATTACAAATGGTGATACAGTTTATATTCTTGGAGATATTGCCATGCGGGGTACAAACGAGGAGCTGATAGCCTTAGTTGCACAGTTAAAGGGCAGGAAAGTTCTTATTAAAGGAAATCATGATGATGTTTCTGATATGAGGTATAAGAATATTTTTGAAGAGATATATGATTATAAGGAAATTACTGACTATGTAAACCAAGATGCATACAAGCTTGTATTAAGCCATTATCCTATACTTATGTGGAATGGACAGCACAGGGGGACAATACATTTGTATGGACATACTCATAATACTTATGAAAATGAATTCTATCAGGAATGTTTACGCAAGCTGAATATGGAAATGCTTATGCGGTCAGAGAAGTGTTATGATATAGCAAGGGCTTACAATGTAGGCTGTATGATGCCTTATATGAATTATGAGCCACGTACACTGAAGGAAATACTTAATAAATAACATACTTAATAAATAGCATACGGAGGGAATATATGGCGACATATGTGATATCGGATATTCATGGCGAATACGGGAAGTTTATGGAACTGCTGGATATAATACATTTTTCAGATGAAGATATATTGTATGTGCTGGGAGATGTTGTTGACAGAGGAAAGAATCCGGTGAAGACGCTTCTTAAGATGATGGAAATGCCAAATGTTATACCTATAGCAGGTAACCATGAACAGATGATGCTGGAATGTATGTCGGTTCTTATTAATGAAGTAAAAGATGAGAATTCCATCAAAGAATTTGCAGAAAAGTTTAGTGACGATATGTTCCAGAAGCTTTATGCATGGCAGAGAAATGGTGGGATTGCAACCACTGATGAGCTGAGTAAGCTGGATAATGAGACAAGAAAAGATATGCTTGATTATGTGGCAGATTTTTCATGGTACGAGAAGGTAGCGGTTAATGGACAGAAGTATCTTCTTGTGCATGGAGGGCTTGGCAATTTCGATATTAAGAGGGATATTGATGATTATTCGCTTGATGAGCTTGTATGGTCAAGGGTGGATTATGATGTCAGATATTTTGATGATGTAATAACTGTTACAGGGCATACACCAACAAGATATATTGAGGACAATCCCAGACCAGGCTATGTGTACAGAAAGAATAATCACATTGATATTGACTGTGGTGCATATCTGCCGGGTGGAAGGCTTGCGGCAATATGTCTGGACACAGGTGAAGAATTTTATTCTGGTGGCAATGATAAAGACTGAGAATTTATGGAGGAATGTACATGAAAATATATTGCATGAGTGATATTCATCATCACATGATTGGATTTGGGTCGTGGCATACATGGTAATAGGACTTATATGTCCGCCGCTTGGAGCAATCATAATGTTTATTTGGTTATTTCATTAATGAATGAACTTCTTTTATATGATTATTTATGCTATCATATAAAAGAAGTTTTTTGCATTATCGTGGAGTTTGGAGGTGCAATATGCCTAAATCATCAAATCAGAAATTGAAGCTTATATATCTTATGAAGATTTTTCTGGAGAGAACGGATGAAACGCAGAGTATTACTAAATAAAAAGGTTCTCCCTTTTGGAACAAGGGCTGATTTTGAGGATGATATTTC
>ERZ773133.1249-NODE-1249-length-30184-cov-5.526470_pt1 | contig 30184 bp, 20 predicted proteins | sample MGYA00580861_ERZ773133 | MGnify/ENA primary metagenome ERZ773133 (study PRJEB29015, sample SAMEA2737844) | human gut metagenome | biome: human gut; feature: human-associated habitat; material: faeces | place: China | collected 2012 ...
GCAATTATAATTGCACTTGTAGATGATGGTGATTTTACAGAAGCAATTGCGGTTATGCTCTTTTATCAGATTGGTGAGCTGTTCCAGAATATTGCAGTTGGAAAGAGCCGTAAGAACATAAGTGAGCTTATGGATATCAGACCTGATTATGCCAATATTGAAGTTGATGGAAAGCTTGAGCAGGTAGATCCTGATGAAGTAGAGGTTGGTACAGTTATTGTTGTCCAGCCGGGAGAGAAAGTTCCTATTGATGGTATTATTGAAGAAGGTAATACAACACTTAATACAAGCGCACTTACAGGTGAAAGCCTTCCAAGACAGGCAAAGGCTGGTGATGAAGTAATAAGCGGCTGCATTAATATGTCAGGAGTGCTTAAGATACGCACAACTAAGGAATTTGGTGAATCCACAGTATCTAAGATACTTGACCTTGTAGAGAATGCAAGTTCCAAGAAATCGCGTTCAGAGAACTTTATCAGTAAATTTGCAAAGATATATACACCTGCAGTCTGTTACGGTGCGCTGGCACTTGCTATAATTCCACCACTTGTAAGCATGATATTCTTAGGAGTATCTCCTCAGTGGGGAATGTGGATATACAGAGCGCTTACATTTTTAGTAATAAGCTGTCCTTGTGCACTTGTCATAAGTATTCCGCTCAGCTTCTTTGCAGGAATCGGTGGAGCAAGTAATCAGGGTGTTCTTGTAAAAGGTTCAAGTTATCTTGAAGCACTTGCAGAGACAGACGTTGTTGTCTTTGACAAGACAGGAACTATGACACAGGGAGTATTTGAGGTCAGTGGTGTATATAATAACACTATTGACAAAGATGAACTTATTAAATATGCTGCATTTGCAGAAAGCTATTCAACACACCCTATAAGCAAGAGTTTACAGAAAGCTTATGGAAAAGAGATTGACAAGACATTAGTTACAGATGTTGAGGAAATCAGTGGTGAAGGTGTTAAGGCTAATGTATCAGGAAGAGAAGTGGCTGCAGGTAACAGAAAGCTTATGAGAAGACTCGGTCTTGAATATGCAGAGTGCAACGAGGCCGGAACTCAGGTTCATGTGGCAGTTGACGGGGCATATGCAGGACTTATACTAATATCAGATTTGTTAAAGCCTCATGCAAAGCAGGCTATAGAAGAACTTAAGAAAGCTGGAGTACGTAAGACAGTAATGCTTACCGGTGATGCAAAGAATGTAGCAGATGCTGTAGCTAAAGAATTAAATATAGATGCTGTGTACAGTGAATTGCTTCCGGCAGATAAGGTTTCTAAGGTTGAGGAGCTGTTAGAACATAAGAAATCAAAGAAAAAGCTTGCATTTGTTGGAGATGGTATTAATGATGCACCGGTACTTTCAAGAGCAGATATCGGAATAGCAATGGGCGCATTAGGAAGTGATGCCGCTATAGAAGCAGCTGACATAGTATTGATGGACGATGACCCGTTAAAGATATCCAAGGCAATTAAGATATCAAGAAAATGCTTACGTATTGTTTATGAAAATATTTATTTTGCAATAGGCATAAAGCTTATATGTCTGGTGCTTGGTGCAATAGGTATAGCAAACATGTGGGTAGCAATATTTGCAGATGTAGGTGTAATGGTTATTGCTGTAATCAACGCAATAAGAGCATTATTCGTAAAGAACTTATAAAGAAAGAGGTAATATAATGGCAGATTGTGAATGCTGTGAATCAATAGAAATACATGAGGACTTATTAAAGATAGTTAATGAAACAATGCCAGATGAGAATGAATTATACGACCTTGCAGAATTGTTCAAGGTATTCGGTGATTCAACGAGAATTAGAATACTGTATGTATTATTTGAGGCAGAAGTGTGCGTATGTGATTTGGCACAGGCTCTCAATATGACACAGTCTGCAATATCTCATCAGCTAAGAATATTGAAACAGAACAAGTTGGTTAAGAACAGAAGAGAAGGTAAATCAATATTCTATTCACTGGCAGACGATCATGTAAGAAGCATAATCGCACAGGGAAGAGAACATATTGAGGAAGATTTATAAGTTTTGATATGATTGAAAATTCATAATGAATAGGTAATGGATTAGGAAAAAGTCCCCGGAGAAATCAATTAAGAAATGATTTCCCCGGGGCTTTTTGCATTTAATCTAAATATTGCATCAGGAATGGCTTTTACATTAACTGTACAGAAAATTTTACAACTGTCTTGTCACATGTAAACATTCGTGGTATACTCTAGCACAATGTATGTAAAACGCAAGTCAAGCATATGTAAACCATAACGATTGGAGAAGCAATATGTCAGTTACAAGTGATATTTTAAAGTTGAAAAAAGAGAAGAACGCAGTTATTCTTGCACATTATTATGTAGATGAAGATGTACAGGAAGTTGCTGATTATGTTGGGGATTCATTCTATCTTAGCAAGGTAGCTACTAAGGTGGATCAGGATATTATAGTATTTGCGGGTGTTGAGTTCATGGGTGAGAGTGCCAAGATTCTTAATCCGGAAAAGAAGGTGCTTATGCCAGAGCCAGGTGCTGATTGTCCAATGGCACATATGGCAACTAAGGAAGAAATTCTTAAGATGCGTGAACAGTATGATGACCTTGCAGTTGTCTGTTACATCAATTCAACAGCAGAGTTAAAGACTTATTCAGACGTCTGTGTGACATCATCAAATGCAGTAAAGATAGTAAAGAACCTTCCTAATAAAAATATTTTCTTTATTCCTGATCAGAATCTTGGAAGATTCGTTGCAAAGCAGGTTCCAGAGAAAAATGTGATTCTTAATAAAGGCTTCTGTCCAAGACATGTTGCGATAACAGAGGATATGGTCGTTGAAACAAAGAAGAAATATCCACAGGCAAAGCTTGCAGCACACCCTGAATGTACAGAGGAAGTGCTAAAATATGCTGATTACATAGGCAGTACATCAGGAATTATTGATTATGTTGTAGATACAGACTGTGAGGAATTCATAATTGCAACAGTTGATGGTGTATTTGGTGAGATAAGAAAAAAGGCACCTGGCAAGAAGCTGTATACATTAAAGCCTGACCAGGTATGTGTCAACATGAAGATGGTAACCTTAGATAAGGTGCTTGATGTTCTTGAACAGGAAAATAATGAAGTGTTTGTAGATGAAGAAGTTGCAAAGAAAGCAATGAAGCCGCTTACAAGAATGCTTGAGCTTGCAAAGTAAGATTGTAGTATGTGCAGAAAGAATGGAGGTATTCTATGAATAATACAATTAAAACAGATGTGCTGATAGCCGGATGTGGCTGTTCTGGTCTGTATATGGCAATGAATCTGCCTGCCGATAAGAAGATTCTTATGATAACAAAGTCTGATTGTGAGAGCAGTGATTCATTTCTGGCACAGGGCGGTATGTGTATGTTAAAATGCGAAGAAGATTACGACAGTTATTTTGAAGATACAATGAAAGCCGGCCATTATGAAAATGATAAGAAATCTGTTGAAATAATGATCCGTTCATCAGCAGATGTAGTAAAAGATCTTGTCGATTGTGGAGCAAGATTTGCAAGAGAGGCTGACGGAAGTCTTGCATACACAAGAGAAGGAGCTCATTCATCTAACAGGATAATATTCCATGAAGATATCACAGGTAAAGAGATAACAAGCCATCTGTTAGAGAAGGTGAGAACTCTTCCAAATGTGACAATTATGGAATACACAAGACTGCTTGATATAATAAGCAGAGATAACAGATGTCTTGGTGCGGTTATAAGGACTGGCAATGGAGAGCTTATTAAGGTAGAAGCTTCAGATGTTGTACTTGCTACAGGTGGAATTGGTGGTTTATACAGACATTCAACTAATTTCAGACATCTTACAGGAGATGCAATTGCAATTGCTATAAAGCATGGAGTAGAATTAAAAGATATTAATTATGTCCAGATTCATCCGACAACATTTTATTCTGACAAAGAGGAAGACAGGAGCTTTCTTATATCTGAATCAGTAAGAGGCGAAGGCGCAAAGCTTTATGATAAGAATGGAAAGAGATTTGTTAATGAGCTGCTTCCAAGAGACCTGCTTACAGAAGAGATTAGAAAACAGATGGCAAAGGACAATACAGACTTTGTATGGGAAGATTTAAGGACAATACCTGAAGAAGAATTAAAAATACATTTTCCTAATATAGTGCAGTATTGTATTGATAAGGGATATGACCCGTCAAAAGAGTGTATTCCGGTTGTTCCTGCACAGCACTATTTCATGGGAGGAATTAAGGTAGACCATGAGAGCAGAACAACAATGGATAACCTGTATGCAATAGGCGAGACAGCCTGCAACGGAGTTCATGGAAGAAACAGGCTTGCAAGCAACTCACTTCTTGAAAGTCTTGTGTTTGCAAAGAGGGCAGCACTTGATATTACTGAAAATGCAGTTGTAAAACCGACACAGGATGAGATTACATATTTTGATACATTTGATGCAGAAAAATATGCAGATGAGTCGAAAATTGACGGAGAATATGCAGAATTAGTCAATAAAAAGATTGAAGAGGCAGATAAAGCCTATGAAGAAAGCCAGAAGAAGAATTACGCATAATAAAGAAATGGAGAAATGATATGTTTGATAAAGTTACTTTAAAGTTAAATGTGGATCCGCTCATTCTTGGAGCACTTAAAGAAGATATTACAAGTGAGGATGTGTCAACTAACAGTGTTATGCCAGAACCAAAACTTGGAGAAGTCGAGCTTATATGCAAGCAGGACGGAATAATATGTGGCTTGCAGGTATTTGCAAGAACATTTGAACTGCTTGATGAAGATGTAGAGATTACATTTTTTGCAAAAGACGGGGATGAGGTTAAGAAAGGTCAGAAGATGGCAGTTGTAAGAGGAGATATAAGAGTTCTTCTGTGTGGAGAAAGAACAGCACTTAATTATCTCCAGAGAATGAGTGGAATTGCGACATATACTAATGGTGTTGCGAAGCTGCTTGCAGGAACTAAGACAAAACTTCTTGATACAAGAAAGACATCACCTAATAACCGTATATTTGAGAAGTATGCTGTCAGAATCGGAGGTGGTAATAACCACAGATATAATCTTACAGACGGAGTACTCCTTAAGGATAACCATATAGGTGCTGCAGGCGGAGTTAAGCAGGCAGTTACAATGGCGAAGGAATATGCACCATTTGTAAGAAAGATAGAAGTTGAAGTTGAGAACCTTTCAATGGTGCGTGAAGCTGTTGAGGCAGGTGCAGATATTATTATGCTTGATAATATGAGTCATGAGAATATGCGTGAGGCTATGAATATAATTGGAGGAAAAGCTTTAGTTGAAGTTTCTGGAAATGTAACTAAAGAAAACATTGCAAAAATCACTGACCTTGGTGTAGACTTTGTATCAAGTGGTGCACTTACACATTCTGCGCCAATTATGGACATTTCATTAAAAAATCTTCATCCTGTACAGGAGTAATCATTGTTGGGGTGAAATGGGGAGTTGTAGCAATGAATGGAGAAGAGAGAAGAAATCAGATAGTAGATATATTAAAACATTCATCAAGTCCTGTGCCGGGTACACAGCTTGCACAGATATTAGATGTAAGCAGGCAGGTTATAGTGCAGGATATAGCACTTATCCGCGCGAAGAATATAGATGTTTTCTCAACTAACAGAGGCTATGTGCTTAATGATAAGCAGGAGTACAGCCGTATACTTAAGGTTAAACATGAAGATGACGAGGTGGAAGCAGAGCTTGGAGCAATAGTTGACATGGGTGGCTGGATAAGAGATGTTTTCGTATATCACAAGGTATATGGTGTTATAAGAGCGGAGATGAATATACATTCCCGCAGGGATATAAAGAATTATCTTGAAGAGATAGCAAGCGGGAAAAGCAGCCTTTTGAAAAATGTAACATCAGGATATCATTATCATACAATTGTTGCAGATGATGAACAGACGCTGGATTTAATTCAGGAGGAGCTTGGGAAACTGGGATTCCTTGCAAAATTGCAGGAGTATGAGCCAGTGGATTTCTGGCATAAAAATTAAAATATATATTGACACCAGCAGACAGTTATATTATATTTTAAAAGTATTTTGGATATAAAAAGATATCGCAAATACAGACCACATGTTTACATGTTAAGCCTTGCGGACGGGCGGGTCGGTTGCCGAGTGTGACAAGGGCACACATTATTGATTGGGTTAGAAGCCCAAGTTTTATAAGTTGATTTTTAAAATTATCATGCGAAGGTGCATATCATCTTGTGAAACGGTCAATAAGAGCGGTAACAGTGACTTACTTGGATAAACTCTGAAAGGTCAGATTTTCTGTATTTGACAATACAGTAATCAAAAAGAAGATAGAATATGATTATACAGGCGTGATTGATTTTAAATCAATCACGCCTAAACTGCGTATAAGGGGGAGATTATGGACTTAAAAAGACAGGCGAGTGCACCGCTTTACGAAGCAATTGAGAAATTCAGAAAGAAAAGAATTGTTCCGTTTGATGTTCCGGGACATAAGAGAGGAAGGGGCAACCCAGAACTGGTAGATTTACTTGGAGAAAGATGTGTTGGAATAGATGTTAATTCAATGAAGCCACTTGATAACCTGTGCCACCCTGTTTCTGTTATCAAGGAGGCAGAGGAGCTCACAGCAGAAGCATTTGGGGCAGAACACGCATTTTTCATGGTAGGAGGAACTACGCAGGCAGTACAGAACATGGTGTTATCTGTATGTAAGGCTGGAGATGAGATTATCGTTCCAAGAAATGTGCATAAAAGCGTAATTAATGCATTGATTCTGTGTGGTGCGATTCCTGTATATCTTAATACAGAGATTAATGCAAAGCTTGGTATAGTGCTTGGAGTTACTGTGCAGCAGGTTGAAAAGACGATACAGGAACACCCGAATGCGGTGGCGGTTTTAGTAAACAACCCTACTTATTATGGAATATGTTCAGATATTAAGGGGATATGCGATATAGCGCATGCATATGGACTTAAGGTGCTTGCTGATGAGGCACATGGAACACATCTGTATTTTGGTGATAACCTTCCTATGAATTCAATGAAGGCAGGAGCGGACATTGCGGCAATATCAATGCATAAGTCAGGCGGTTCGCTTACGCAGAGTTCAATACTGCTTACCAATAATGGCATGAATGCAGATTATGTTCAGACAATTATTAATATTACGCAGACAACGAGCGCGTCATATCTTCTTATGACAAGCCTTGATATATCAAGAAGAAATCTTGCCCTGCGCGGCAGACAGTCATTTGCAAAGGTAAGCGAGTGGGCACAGTATGCAAGAGATGAGATTAATATGGTAGGCGGTTATTATGCATACGGAAAAGAACTGATTAATGGTGGAACAGTATATGATTATGATGTTACCAAGCTTTGTGTTTATACAAGGGATATCGGACTTGATGGAATTGAGGTGTATGATATCTTAAGAGATGAGTATGATATCCAGATAGAATTCGGTGACATTGGAAATATAATGGCGTACATATCAATTGGTGACAGAATACAGGATATAGAAAGACTTGTCGGAGCATTGGCTGAAATCAGCCGTCTGTATTCAAAAGAAGAAAAACGCTTTGAAGTAGACAGACAAATGTTGCTTCCAAGGGTACTTGCTTCACCACAGGAAGCCTTCTATGCCGATAAGATTAAAGTTCCAATCCGTGAGGCAGCAGGACATATATCAGGGGAGTTCGTAATGGCATATCCGCCAGGAATTCCTATACTTGCGCCGGGTGAAGAAATCACAGACGAGATAATAGACTATATTCAGTATTCAGTAGAGAAGGGCTGTTCAATGCAGGGAATGGAAGATTCAACATTACAGACACTGAATGTATTAAGAATGTAAATATCCGATTTGTTCAATCGGTCAAATATAGAAGGGAGAAAGTTTCTATGGAATTTTGGTTTTCAGAACTTCATTCACCACATGTGAAGTTTGATATCAGGGTTGAAAAACAACTGTTTTCTGGCGAGAGCGACTATCAGAGAATAGATGTATTTCAATCGCCAGAGTTCGGAAAATTCCTGACACTTAATGGAAGTGTTATATTTTCAGAACAGGATTGTTTCATCTATAACGAGATGGTGGTGCATGTGCCAATGTCAGTCCATCCAGATGTTAAAAATGTATTGATAATCGGTGGCGGTGACGGAGGTGTATCAAAGGAGCTGTTGCAGTATGACAATATCGAAAATATTGACATAGTTGAACAGGATAACATGTTTGTTGATGTGTGCAGGGAGTATTTTCCAGAGACGGCAGTAGGATTAGAAGATGGGAGAGTACACATTTATAATTCAGATGCATTAAGGTTCTTACGCTCCAAGCAGGATATGTATGACCTTATAATTAATGACGCAACAGACCCGTTTGGTGCGAGTGAGGGACTGTTTACAAGGGAATTCTATGGTAACTGTTATAAGGCACTTAAGGAGGACGGAATACTTGTGTACCAGCATGGAAGTCCGTTCTATGATGAGGATGAGGATGCGTGCAGAAGCATGCACAGAAAGGTATTCCATACATTTCCAATAAGCCGTGTGTATCAGGCACATATACCTACGAGTCCGTCAGGATACTGGCTGTTTGGATTTGCGTCAAAGAAATATCATCCGCTTAAGGATTTCAAGCCGGCAGAGTGGAAGAGAAGAAATATACATACAGAATATTACACAACTAATCTTCATACAGGTGCATTTATGCTGCCAAAGTATGTTGAAGAATTATTAGAACAGGAGGAAGAAAGATGAGCAGAGTATTAGTAATTGGTTGCGGAGGAGTTGCTTCAGTAGCAATCCACAAGATATGTCAGGTGAGCGAGGTGTTTTCAGACCTGTGCATAGCGAGCAGAACAGTGAGCAAATGTGACAAATTAGCAGACGAATTGAAGGGTAAGACAAGTACTAACATCACAACAGCAAAGGTTGATGCTGACAACACAGACGAGGTTATTGCGCTTATCAATGAATTCAAGCCGGATGTAGTTCTTAATGTGGCACTTCCATATCAGGACCTTACGATTATGGATGCATGTCTTGCATGTAAAGTTCCTTATGTTGATACTGCTAATTACGAGTGTGAGGATACAGACAATCCTGAGTGGAGAAAGGTATATGAGGAGAGATGCAAGCGTCTTGGATTTACAGCATATTTTGACTACTCATGGCAGTGGGCTTACAGAGAAAAATATAAAGAAGCTGGAATTACAGCACTTTTAGGAACTGGTTTTGATCCGGGTGTAACAAGTGTATTCACAGCTTATGCACAGAAACACTATTTTGATGAGATACATACAATTGATATATTAGACTGCAACGGCGGCGACCATGGATATCCGTTTGCAACTAACTTTAACCCGGAGATTAATCTTCGTGAGGTATCAGCACCCGGCTCATATTGGGAGGATGGTCACTGGGTTGAGATTCCTGCTATGTCAATAAAGAGAGAGTACAATTTTGAGGGAGTAGGAATGAAGGATATGTACCTGCTTCACCATGAGGAAATAGAGGCACTTGCTGCTAATATTCCGCATGTTAAGAGAATACGTTTCTTCATGACATTTGGACAGAGCTATCTTACACATATGAAATGCCTTGAGAATGTCGGAATGTTAAGAACTGACCCGGTTGAATTCAACGGACAGGAGATTGTTCCAATCCAGTTCTTAAAGGCACTTCTTCCAGACCCTGCTTCACTTGGACCAAGAACAGTAGGTAAGACTAATATTGGCTGTATCTTCACAGGTATCAAAGACGGCAAGGAGAAGAAGGTATATATTTACAATGTGTGCGACCATCAGGAATGTTACCGTGAGGTAGGTTCACAGGCTATTTCATATACAACAGGCGTACCTGCTATGATTGGTACAATGCTTGTTGCAAAGGGACTCTGGAATAAGCCGGGAGTATTCACAACAGATGAATTTGATCCGGATCCATACATGGATGCGCTTAATAAGTACGGTCTCCCATGGGTTGTCGATGAAAATCCTGTTTTAGTAGACTAAAAAGAGAGGTTAATTATGAGATTTGATGAGTTAAAGACACCGGCATATGTAATAGATGAAAAAATGCTTATTCATAATCTTGAGATACTTCATAAAGTGGAAGAAGATACCGGCTGCCACATACTGCTGGCGCAGAAAGCATTTTCAGCATATGCAGAATATCCGCTGATTGGAAAATATATAAGCGGAACTACGGCAAGTGGAATATATGAAGCCAGACTTGGTGCTGAGTGTATGGGAAAAGAAAATCATGTATTTGCACCGGCATTTACTGATGAGGATATGGATGAGCTTGTAAATATATGTGACCATGTTGTCTTTAACTCAGTTTCACAGTTAAAGAAGCATAAAGCCAGATGTATTGAGGCTGGAGTAAGCTTTGGACTTCGAGTTAATCCAGAGTTTTCTACACAGGGTGACCATGCAATATATGACCCATGCGCGCCGGGCAGCAGACTTGGAGTTACACTTAAGAACCTGAAAGCTGCACTTGAGGAAGAACCTGATGTGTTATCAGATATGGAAGGAATACATTTTCATACATTATGTGAGCAGAATTCAGATGACTTAGAGGCAACATTAAAGGCTGTTGAAGAGAAATTCGGATTTCTCATGAAAGATATGAAGTGGGTTAATTTTGGCGGCGGACATCATATAACCCGTGAAGATTACGACATTGAAACTCTTGAAAAATGTATCAGTCATGTAAGAAGGAAATATGATGTACAGGTGTATGTTGAACCGGGGGAAGCTGTTGCACTTAATGCAGGATATCTTGTGACTACAGTGCTTGATAAGGTTGAAAATGGAATAACAACTCTTATACTTGATGCATCTGCAGCGTGTCATATGCCAGATGTACTGGAAATGCCATATACACCGCCTCTTCGTGGTGGATTGAAAATATCGGACATGGAAGATGAGTATGGAATTGATAAGGACATAGAGATTGATTTTGATATGGACGTAAAAGAAGGTATATGGAAACCGGCGAAGAATGGAAGATACAGATACAGACTGTCATCTTATACATGTCTTGCAGGAGATATCATAGGTGATTATCAATTCGGCAGGGAAATCAATGTCGGGGACAGACTCGTATTTGAAGATATGGCTATATATTCAATGGTTAAGAACAACACATTTAATGGAATCCCACTGCCGGATATTGTAATTATGGATAGTGATGGAGAATGTAAGGTATGGAAGCATTTTGGCTATGAAGATTTCAAAGGGAGATTATAGATATGGATTATATTAACAGTACTCCGGCAGCAGATGGTTTTCGCATGCCTGCTGAATTTGAAAGACATCAGGGCTGCATTATGATATGGCCAGAAAGACCGGGTTCCTGGGCTTATGGAGCAAAGGCGGCTAAGAAAGCATTTGCACAGATAGCGTCTGTAATCAGTGAAAGCGAGCAGGTATACATGATTGTATCAGAAGGTAGAAAAGAGGAAGCAGCAAAGATGCTCCCGGAAACGGTCAGGCTTGTAGTCATGGATACAGACGACGCATGGGCAAGAGATACAGGTCCTACATTCGTTGTGAGTGGAAATGTGGATACACCATATGAAGCGCGTGATTTGCGTGGAATTAACTGGAAATTTAATGCGTGGGGCGGAACATATGACGGACTGTACGCGGACTGGGACAATGACAACCTTGTAGCCGGACAGTTTATGTCTTATCTTGGCTGTCAGGGATATAATGCAGCACCATTTGTTCTTGAAGGTGGTTCAATACATACAGATGGCGAAGGAACAATGCTTGTTACTGAAAGCTGTCTGTTGAGTAAGGGAAGAAATCCACAGCTTAGCAGGGAACAGATTGAGGATAAATTAAAGCAGTACTGCAATGTAAGCAAGATAATCTGGCTTCCCTGTGGAATATATAATGATGAGACTAACGAACATGTGGATAATGTATGCGCATTTACAGCACCGGGAGAGGTTGTACTTGCATGGACAGATGATGAGAATGACCCGCAGTACGAGATGAGCAAGGCTTGTCTTTCTGTTCTTGAGAATGTAACTGATGCCAAAGGAAGACACATTAAAGTAAGAAAAATGCTTATTCCTAAGAAACCTGTGTGCATAACTGAGGAAGAACTTAATGGCTTTGAATTTGAGGAAGGCGAGGACATGAGAGAAGCAGGCGAGCGTCTTGCTGCGTCTTATGTTAATTTCTATATTGCCAATGACTCAGTCATAGTGCCGCAATTTGATGACGAGGCGGACAGCCTTGCAATAAATGTGCTTAAAGAAGCATTTCCTGACAGAAAGATAGTCGGGATATATGCAAGAGATATAATAGTCGGTGGAGGCAATATCCACTGTATTACACAACAGATTCCGGAGGTAAAATAGTGTGAGAAATGTAAAGTATGCAGGCATACAGATGCAGTGTTCACGGTCGGTAGAAGAGAACATTGCAAAGGCAGATAAGATGGTTCGTGAAGCGGCAGCTAACGGTGCACAGATAATACTGCTTCCTGAGCTTTTTGAAAGACAGTATTTCTGTCAGGAGAGAAATTATGATTATTACGCATTTGCAACACCTGTTGATGAGAATCCGGCGGTGAAGCATTTTCAGAAGGTGGCAGCCGAGCTGCAGGTTGTGCTTCCAATAAGCTTTTATGAAAGAGATATAAATGTGTTCTATAACACTGTTGCAGTTATTGACGCAGATGGAAGTGTTCTTGGAATATACAGAAAAACACATATTCCTGATGACCATTATTATCAGGAAAAGTTCTATTTCACACCGGGAGATACAGGCTTTAAGGTGTGGGATACAAAATATGCCAGAATTGGAGTAGGAATATGCTGGGATCAGTGGTTTCCAGAGACAGCCAGAGGAATGGCAGTACAGGGAGCAGAAATTCTTTTCTATCCGACAGCGATTGGCTCAGAGCCGATTCTTGAGGTTGACAGCATGCCGCACTGGAGAAGATGTATGCAGGGACATTCAGCGTGCAATATAGTTCCTGTAGTAGCTGCCAACCGTATTGGTGAGGAGAAGGTTACACCATCTGAAGCTAATGGTTATCAGGAATCATCACTTGTATTCTATGGTTCTTCATTTGTAACAGATGCAACAGGCGAGATAGTGACACAGGCATCAAGAGACAAGGAAGAAATTGTCTATGGGGAATCCGACCTTGACGCAGATGCCGACCTTCGCGTGAGCTGGGGCCTGTTCAGGGACAGAAGACCAGAAATCTATAAAAGTATCAGATAAAATAAGCCAGTTAATCTTAATTGCTAGATTAACTGGCTTTAATATTACTATATTAGTTATTATTGGCTATTGCAGCCTCCGCTTTTTCTAAATCTTCTTTGGTGTACCTGGTTAATATCTGTTCTCTGGTTATACCGAATTCTAGCATGGAGATGATAGAGTTGACTTTTTCGGAATCAATACCAAGTTCAATGCCTTTATTTATACCTTCATTCCTGCTTTCATTTTGCCATTCTGCTTTTAATTCTTCCATAGCTTTGCACATGTTAACTTTACCTCCTTGTTCGTTAGGTTTACACAGATTCATAATCTGTGGAGTCGCAGTAAGAACACTTATAAGTTTCATAACTTCGTTGTCAACATTGCGTGTCTTATACTCGCTGAATATTGAATCTATATTCTTTATTGTATATGCTTCTTGCAATATTAAACACATCTCTTACATCTTCATTATAAAATGTATATTTATCAGAATCAAGTATCTGAACCAGATTTAACTTATAGTCGGAGAAGTAAGCCTTGATATTATCAGGCATGGAAATCATCATGTCAGACAGGCAGGTAGGACACTCACCATAGTAAAGAACGAGCGTTATTATAGGGTGGAAGCGGTCAGACTTGTCAATCCCGGACAGAAACTCTTCTGGAGAACTGAAAGAATCTTTATTCAGCTTATGTTGTTTCTTGATGTCGTTGTATTCCTTTATGTAGCCAAGTGCGTCATAGGTCATGGTTCGCAAAGGCATGGCATAATGTGTCTTGTCCTGAATCTCAAGCCCGAGAATATTAAACTCTACGCCGTCTGACATCTTCTTTACAACATCTCTGTTTCTGGTAATAGATTCATTGTAACTTTTGGAATGAATTGTAGCAGAGACATCAGTGTCCATTTCTGTAAGTTTGTCAGGTTTAAGTACCTGTTTACCATTAAAGACAGTAGCATTGAAAAGGTCTGCAAAATGTTCATTATCACGCCAGAATGTCTTAAGGGTGACATCTTTCTGATGTGTATTAGTGTTGTTATAGTTCATAAATCGCCTTTCTTGTATGTTTCATATGTTGGATATAGTTAAAATATAAAATGATGCATCAATAATATGATATATAATAACAATACAAAAAGAATATGTTAATTAGGATTTATAAAATACACTTAAAATATTTTAAAACATAATATTGACAGATATATAAGAAGATAATAAAATAAAATAAATTTCTATTATTGTAGATTAACTTAATTTTACTGCTTGCAAATGAATTGAATAATCTTAAATAATTTCTACTATTGTAGATTGAAGTAATTTGTTAAAAGATAACGCATATAAAGCGTTATTTTTTTGAAAACTTCTTGACAAATATAACATTACTTCATAAAATTAATATAACAAGTTATTAATTTAAATTGAGGAGGATATTTGTATGAATGGAAATCGTAGCATAGTTTACAGAGAGTTTGTGGGGATTACACCAGTAGCAAAGACACTAAGGAATGAATTAAGACCTGTTGGGCATACACAGGAGCATATAATACAGAATGGACTTATCCAGGAAGATGAGTTAAGACAAGAGAAAAGTACAGAGTTAAAAAATATAATGGATGATTATTATAGAGAATATATAGATAAATCATTATCAAGAGCTACGGATTTAGATTTTTCTTTATTATTTGAATTAATGAATTTGGTTCAGTCAAGTCCATCAAAAGATAATAAGAAAGCATTAGAAAAAGAGCAGAGCAAAATGAGAGAACAGATATGCACACATCTGCAATCAGATTCTAATTACAAAAATATATTTAACGCAAAGCTTTTGAAAGAGATACTGCCAGATTTTATTAAAAATTATAATCAATATGATGTTAAAGACAAAGCTGGCAAACTGGAAACATTAGCATTGTTTAATGGTTTTAGCACATATTTTACGGATTTTTTTGAAAAGAGAAAAAATGTATTTACCAAAGAGGCTGTTTCTACATCTATGGCTTATAGAATTGTGCATGAAAATTCTTTGATTTTTCTTGCTAATATGACATCATATAAGAAAATCTCAGAAAAGGCATTGAATGAAATAGAAGTAATTGAAAAAGATAATCAGGATAAAATGGGTGATTGGGAATTGAATCAGATATTTAATCCGGATTTTTATAACATGGTATTAATTCAGTCAGGAATAGACTTTTACAATGAAATATGTGGTGTGGTTAATGCACATATGAATCTTTATTGCCAGCAGACAAAGAATAATTACAATTTATTCAAAATGCGTAAGCTGCATAAGCAAATCCTTGCGTATACATCAACTTCATTTGAAGTACCTAAAATGTTTGAAGATGATATGAGCGTATATAATGCTGTTAATGCGTTTATTGATGAAACAGAAAAAGGCAATATAATTGGAAAACTGAAGGATATCGTTAATAAATATGATGAATTAGATGAGAAAAGAATATATATATCAAAAGATTTTTATGAGACATTATCATGTTTTATGAGTGGTAACTGGAATTTAATTACAGGCTGCGTTGAAAATTTTTATGATGAAAATATACATGCAAAAGGTAAGTCTAAAGAAGAAAAAGTTAAAAAAGCTGTAAAAGAAGATAAATATAAGAGTATTAATGATGTTAATGATTTAGTTGAGAAATATATAGATGAAAAAGAACGAAATGAATTTAAAAATTCTAATGCTAAGCAATATATAAGGGAAATTAGTAATATAATAACTGATACAGAAACAGCACATTTGGAATACGATGAGCATATAAGTCTGATTGAGAGCGAAGAAAAAGCTGATGAAATGAAGAAAAGGCTTGATATGTATATGAACATGTATCATTGGGCAAAGGCATTTATTGTTGATGAAGTACTGGATAGAGATGAAATGTTTTATTCAGATATAGACGATATCTATAATATATTAGAAAATATAGTGCCATTATATAACAGGGTGAGAAATTACGTTACACAGAAACCATACAATTCTAAGAAAATAAAACTTAATTTTCAAAGTCCTACACTTGCTAATGGTTGGTCGCAGAGTAAAGAGTTTGATAATAATGCAATAATTTTAATAAGAGATAATAAGTATTATCTGGCAATTTTTAATGCTAAAAATAAACCCGATAAAAAGATTATACAGGGAAATTCTGATAAAAAGAACGATAATGATTATAAGAAGATGGTATATAATCTGTTGCCAGGGGCGAATAAAATGCTTCCTAAAGTGTTCTTATCAAAGAAAGGAATAGAAACATTTAAGCCATCGGATTATATAATTTCCGGTTATAATGCATACAAACATATTAAGACAAGTGAGAATTTTGATATCAGTTTTTGTAGGGATTTAATTGATTATTTTAAGAACAGCATAGAGAAACATGCGGAATGGAGAAAATATGAATTTAAATTCTCAGCAACTGATAGTTATAACGATATAAGTGAATTCTACCGTGAAGTTGAAATGCAGGGGTATAGAATTGACTGGACTTATATAAGTGAAGCTGATATTAATAAGCTTGATGAGGAAGGCAAGATATATTTATTTCAGATTTATAATAAGGACTTCGCAGAGAACAGTACAGGAAAAGAAAATCTTCACACTATGTATTTCAAGAACATTTTTAGTGAAGAAAATCTTAAGGATATCATTATTAAATTAAATGGACAGGCTGAATTGTTTTATAGAAGGGCAAGCGTAAAAAATCCAGTTAAGCATAAAAAAGGTTCTGTATTAGTTAATAAGACATATAAAAATCAGCTTGATAATGGTGATGTTGTAAGAATACCGATTCCAGATGATATATATAATGAAATTTATAAAATGTATAATGGATATATTAAAGAAAGTGACTTGTCAGAAGCTGCAAAGGAATATCTTGATAAAGTAGAGGTCAGGACTGCCCAAAAGGATATTGTTAAAGATTACAGATATACAGTTGACAAATATTTTATACATACGCCAATTACTATTAACTATAAAGTGACAGCACGAAATAATGTAAATGATATGGCTGTAAAATATATAGCACAAAATGATGATATACATGTTATTGGAATTGACAGGGGCGAGCGTAATCTTATATATATTTCTGTTATAGATTCTCATGGAAATATAGTTAAACAGAAAAGTTATAATATATTGAATAATTATGATTATAAGAAGAAGCTGGTTGAGAAGGAAAAGACCAGAGAGTATGCGAGAAAGAACTGGAAATCTATAGGAAATATTAAAGAGTTGAAAGAAGGATATATTTCAGGGGTAGTTCATGAGATAGCAATGCTTATGGTTGAGTATAATGCAATAATTGCTATGGAAGATTTGAATTATGGATTTAAGCGAGGTCGTTTTAAAGTTGAACGACAGGTATACCAGAAGTTCGAGAGTATGCTTATTAATAAGCTGAATTATTTTGCTTCTAAAGGAAAATCTGTAGATGAACCAGGGGGACTGTTAAAAGGATATCAATTGACATATGTACCAGATAATATAAAAAATCTTGGGAAACAATGTGGTGTAATATTTTATGTACCTGCTGCATTTACATCAAAAATAGATCCGTCAACCGGATTTATCAGTGCATTTAATTTTAAGAGCATTTCAACAAATGCTTCGAGAAAACAGTTCTTTATGCAATTTGATGAAATAAGATATTGTGCCGAAAAAGACATGTTCAGTTTTGGATTTGATTATAATAATTTTGATACCTACAACATTACCATGGGTAAGACACAATGGACAGTATATACCAATGGTGAGAGACTGCAGAGTGAATTCAACAATGCAAGGAGAACAGGCAAAACAAAATCAATAAATCTTACAGAAACAATAAAATTATTATTAGAAGATAATGAAATTAATTATGCTGATGGACATGATGTAAGGATAGATATGGAGAAGATGGATGAAGATAAAAATTCTGAATTCTTTGCACAACTGTTATCTTTATATAAACTTACAGTTCAGATGAGAAATAGTTATACTGAAGCTGAGGAACAGGAGAAGGGAATAAGTTACGATAAAATAATATCACCTGTAATCAATGATGAAGGAGAATTTTTTGACTCAGATAATTATAAAGAATCAGATGATAAAGAATGCAAGATGCCAAAAGATGCAGATGCAAATGGTGCATATTGTATAGCACTTAAGGGATTATATGAGGTGTTAAAGATAAAGTCTGAGTGGACAGAAGATGGTTTTGACAGGAACTGCCTGAAATTACCTCATGCTGAATGGTTGGATTTTATACAGAATAAAAGGTATGAATAATGGATGATATCATAATTATTTCTAACTTAAATGATTTTATATTTTGTCCGGCTTCTATATATTTTCATAAGTTATATGGGAGTCAGGACAATCTTACATATCAGTCTTCATATCAGATTAATGGAAGTAGGGCACATGAGAGTGTAGATAATAGCAGTTATTCTACTAAGAAAAGTATAATAACTGCGTTGGATGTTTATTCAGATAAATATAAGTTATCAGGCAAAATTGATATATACGATATGGAAAAGCAATTGCTTGTTGAGAGGAAAAAACATATTAGTAAGATATACGATGGTTATGTTTTTCAATTATATGCACAGTATTATGCACTGACAGAAATGGGGTATGCTGTTCAAAAATTAGAGATAAGAAGTTTAGATGATAATAAGAAATATAAGATTAATTTGCCCGATGAAGATTTATTGATGAAAAATAGATTTGAAGAATTGATTGATACAATGAGGTCTTTTGATTTGAATGAGTTTTATCAGTCAAATATTGAAAAATGTAAGAAATGTATTTATGAAGATGCATGTGACAGGTCTTTAAATATGGGGGATTGATATGTTAAATGCAAATGATTTTAAAAAGAAGCAGATTATTTTTTTATTTACAAATGAAGGTGATAAATTATCATTTTTAAATGATAACATAATAGTGAAAAATAAAGAAGGAGAAATAAAATATCAATCAACATGCTACAGATTGTTTATGATATGTGTAGTTGGTAATATCTCAATAACAAGTGGTTTAATACAGAGAAGTAAGAAGTTTGGCTTTTCTATATGCCTAATGACTACTACATTTAAAATGTATGAAATATTGGGTGCAAGGATGGAAGGAAATACCTTGTTAAGAAAACACCAGCATGAATATGAAGAAAATGATATAGGCAGGAAAATAGAACAGAATAAAATCAAGAATCAATCTCAAATATTAAAAAATATTAGAGGAAAGAATCAAATAATGAAAGAAGGCATTGAATTATTAGATAAAATGGTAGTTCAATTAGAACAGCCATTGGAATATTTAGAGGTAATGGGAATAGAAGGCAACGCTGCAAGAGTATATTTTTCCAGAGTATTTGATAATGTTGATTGGAAAGGAAGAAAACCGAGAATTAAAAATGATTATGTAAATGTTACATTAGATATTGGATATACCATGCTGTTTAATATTGTGGATGCCATATTGCAGGTTTATGGATTTGACACATATTACGGGGTATTTCACAAATGCTTTTACATGAGAAAATCATTGGTTTGTGACTTGATGGAACCAATAAGACCGGTTGTTGATTATCAGGTAAGAAAATCAATAAATCTTGGACAATGTAAAGAAAATGATTTCGAAGTTATTAATAATAGATGGTGCTTAAAATATAAGTCTAATCCGCAATATATACAGTTCTTAATGAATGCAATATTGGAATATAAAGATGATATATTTTTATACATTCAACAATATTATAGATTTTTTATGAAAAGAAAAAGCGTAAGTGAGATACCTGTGTTTATAATTCATTAGAGGTGAAAATGATAATAGTAAGTTACGATATTTCGGATGATAAATTAAGAACAAATTTTGCAAAATATTTGTCTAAATTCGGTCATAGGATACAGTATTCGGTTTTTGAAATTGACAATAGCACTAGAATATTAGATAATATAATCAATGATTTGAAGAATAAGTATGAAAAGAAATTTAGTCAGGAAGACAGTGTTATGATTTTTAAATTATCTTCAAGTTGCGAAGTACTAAGGTTTGGATATGCAAAAAATGATGAAAAAGATTTTATTATTATTACATGATGCAAACCTAGGCTTTAATAAAGCATTATTTAAAGGTTATTCAATAAAATATGAAAAAATACACAAATAAATTGTTTTTTATAAGGTTATATGCTTAATAATTTGTTTAATTTGACGAATTAAGTGTTTGAATAACCTTAAATAATTTCTACTTTGTAGATCAGCTTCTGTAGCTACCCCACCAGGAGTTTGAATAACCTTAAATAATTTCTACTTTGTAGATTGGAGTGAATTTCGCAAGTAATAAGAGTTTGAATAACCTTAAATAATTTCTACTTTGTAGATCGTGAGGGAATGACGGTTGGTGAAGAGGGTTTGAATAACCTTAAATAATTTCTACTTTGTAGATAGTTCTGTACATTGATATTGCCCTGAGTTTGAATAACCTTAAATAATTTCTACTTTGTAGATTGGTCAGCCTACAAGAATTATCAAGGGTTTGAATAACCTTAAATAATTTCTACTTTGTAGATTTCATTAATTATCTGCTGTCGGAGTGTTTGAATAACCTTAAATAATTTCTACTTTGTAGATCATAAATATCAATCCTCCATATTTTTATGTTTGAATAACCTTAAATAATTTCTACTTTGTAGATTATGACATCAAAAGCTGCCACTACTGGGTTTGAATAACCTTAAATAATTTCTACTTTGTAGATTAAAAGGATTCACATCATATTAATTTGTTTGAATAACCTTAAATAATTTCTACTTTGTAGATACAACTATGTCTAACAAGGGTAACAGGTTTGAATAACCTTAAATAATTTCTACTTTGTAGATATAGGAGCATGGAACTGTGTTCCATCGGTTTGAATAACCTTAAATAATTTCTACTTTGTAGATATCTGGCTTCTGCTCTTTCTCTTTGCAAGTTTGAATAACCTTAAATAATTTCTACTTTGTAGATTCCAATTAACAGCCGGTTCATTATTAAGTTTGAAGTTTGAATAACCTTAAATAATTTCTACTTTGTAGATAGAACTGACTAAGCCGGAGCTTGATGAAGTTTGAATAACTTTAAATAATTTCTACTTTGTAGATTAAGACCACCTGCTCTTCTGTCTGACCAGTTTGAATAACCTTAAATAATTTCTACTTTGTAAATGACAAGTATTTTCTTGCAGTTTTTAACGCAAAAAATAAGCCTGATAAAAAGATAATTCAGGGCAGTGGGGAGAGAAAGAGTGATACTGATTATAAGAAAATGGTATACAATCTGCTTCCTGGACCTAATAAAATGCTGCCTAAGGTATTCTTTTCAAAAAAGGCATAGAAACATTTAAACTATCAGAGTATATAATTTCAGGTTACTATTGTAGATGTTAATCTTGCAAGCCTTATGGGCGTGTTGAATAACCGTTAATAATTTCTATACCAACACCTACTATAACTGCATTTTATGCATGATTAGTAGGTGTTTTTTCTGCTTTTCAAGCAATTCGCAACGAAAAATCCAAGAAATAACCTACTATTTAATGAAACTTGAGCTATTTAGTATGTTTTTAAGAACATAGGACTCTTTTTTAGTGCAAAAATGACCTACGTAATTATGATGATAAGGCAATCTAGTAGGTTATTGAATAATCATGTGGTGAGTGAGCTAAGCTCAAGTGCGATATTTAACATCATTTAAGTTTCAACCAGTAAGTATGGAAACAAAACGGTTGAAAAACGGATATTTATTTACTATATTTTGGTTGACTAATGGATATACAACTCTTATAATGAGTATAGAAATTATATTTAATCATGTACGGATACTCATGTTTTGATTGGAGAGGGTTATATGACAATTAATGAGATGAAAGAGAAGAAGAAGGAAAAAGGATATTCATATGCCAAGATAGCTGAATTGTCTGGGGTGCCTCTGGGAACAGTGCAGAAGATTTTTTCTGGGGAAACAGAGAGTCCGCGATATGACACTCTTACAGCACTTGAGCAGGTTTTTAATGAACAGTTGGAAGTAAGGGAGCCGGGTGGATTATATAAGGCAAGAAAGAATGGTGAATACACTATTGATGATTACAGGGCACTGCCTGATGAACAGAGAGTGGAGCTGATTGACGGATACTTTTACGATATGGCTTCGCCTACTTTTGGACATCAGTCAATTGGTGGAGAGATTCACAGGCAGATTGCTAATTATATTATGGAACATGGTGGAAACTGCCGTCCATTTATAGCACCTGTAGATGTACAGCTTGATTGTGATGAGAGGACTATGGTTCAGCCGGACGTAGGAATAGTATGCGATACATCTAAGATTAAGAGATTTGGTATATATGGTGCACCGGATTTTGTCGTGGAGGTCGTTTCTTCGTCTACCAAGAAGAAGGATTATGCATTGAAGCTTTCCAAGTATATGGAGGCCGGAGTGCGTGAATACTGGATACTGGACTTTGCGCAGGAGAAGGTCCTTGTGTATTTCTTTGAGAGTGATGTATATCCGGTGATATATGGATTTGATAAGCCGGTTCCGGTGAATATATATAATGGAGAACTTAAGATTGATTTTACCAATATTGCGAGATGGCTTAAAGAAGGCATGGAATAAAACTTGGAGAAAGGAAATGATATGGCACATAGTAATCCGATAACAATCGGCATGCTGGCACATGTTGATGCAGGAAAGACGACGCTGTCAGAGGCGATACTATATAGTGCGGGAAGCATAAGAAAATTAGGACGAGTTGATAATCAGGATACATTTCTTGATACAGGGGATATGGAGAGAGCAAGAGGAATCACCATATTCTCAAAGCAGGCGGCTTATAATTATAACGGAAGTTCATACACGCTGCTTGATACACCAGGGCATGTTGATTTTTCGGCTGAGACAGAGAGAACGTTGTGGGTGCTTGACGCAGCGGTTCTTGTAATAAGCGGAATGGACGGAGTACAGGGACATACCGAGACGCTGTGGAGTCTGCTTAAAAGACTTGGAATTCCGGTATTTATATTTGTTAATAAGATGGACCAGCAGGGAACGAACAGGGCAAGAATTATGGAGCAGCTAAAGAACAGGCTGTCAGAGTCATGCGTGGATTTTAATAATATAGATTACGAAGAAGTTGCAATGTGCCATGAAGAGGCACTTGAGCAGTTTCTTGAATCTGCACATGTTGATGATGCCCTTATGAGCCGCATGATTATGGAACGAAAAATGTTTCCTGTATATTTTGGTTCGGCACTCAGAATGAACGGAGTTGAGGAACTTATAAATGGAATTGATACATATGTAAGCTGTCCTGTTTACGGCGAAGAGTTCTCGGCAAAGGTGTATAAGATTACAAGAGATGACAGAGGAGAAAGACTTACACATCTTAAAGTATGCGGTGGTTCTTTAAAATCAAAAATGCTTATTGGCAATGAAAAAGTCAACCAGATAAGAGTCTATGCAGGAGATAAGTTTACAAGCATTAATGAAGCAGTTGCAGGAACTGTATGTGCTGTGACAGGACTTTCAGAGACTAAGGCAGGTCAGTTTATTGGAGCAGGCGGAGAGGATAATATACCTGTGCTTGAGCCGGTACTTAATTACAAGCTTAATCTTCCGGCAGGGACAGATCCGGTGGCACTTCTTTCAAAGCTTCGTACACTAGAGGAGGAAGAACCTGAACTTCATGTTGAATGGGATGACAACTTCAAAGAAATACATGTAAGCGTAATGGGTCCGGTGCTTATTGAGGTGCTGACCAATATTATTAAGACAAGATTTGGTGTAGATGTAACATTTGGTGAAGGAAGCATTGTATATAAAGAGACAATTAAGAATAAGGCGTATGGTATTGGACATTTCGAGCCTTTAAGACATTATGCGGAGGTTCATCTGCTGCTTGAACCGGGAGAGCCGGGAAGCGGCATGAGATACGAATGTCATTGCAGTGAGGATATACTTGATAAGAACTGGCAGAGGCTTGTGTATACACATTTGTGTGAAAAAATGCATAGAGGAGTGCTTACAGGTTCTGAACTCACGGACATGAAGATTACGCTGGTTGCAGGAAGGGCGCATCCAAAGCATACGGAAGGCGGAGATTTCAGGCAGGCAACCTACAGAGCTGTAAGGCAGGGGCTTATGCAGGCAGAATCAATATTGTTAGAGCCATTCTATGCGTTTTCACTTGAGGTGAAGAGAGATTATGTCGGCAGGGCAATGACAGACTTCGAGAGAATGGGTGCAGCATTTAACATGCATGAGGCTGATGGTGATAATGTTGTTATCATAGGTGAAGGTCCGGTTTCAGTGATTGGCAACTATCAGGCAGAGGTTAATGCCTATACCAAGGGAACAGGCAGGCTTGCACTTAAGATGGCAGGCTACAGACCATGCCATAATACAGAAGAGGTTATTGAAAAATTCGGCTATGAGCCTGAGCGTGATACAAGAAACCCGGTAGATTCAGTATTCTGTGCAGGCGGTTCGGGATATGTTGTGCCGTGGAATGAAGTAAGAGAGCATGCACATGTCGAGATAGCCGTGACGGATTCTGGGGTTGCCGGTGGACAGTCTGACAGGGAGGTCAAGCTTACGGCAAAGCAGGCTTCAAGAACAGTGTCTGACGAGTGGATTGGAACAGACGAGGTAGACAGAATCTTGAATGAAACATATTTTTCTAACAGCAGAGGCGATAATGAAAGAAGAAAGTTATCGAAAAGAAAAGCTGACACAGCAGTTGGAAGATATGTTACAGGCGGTAATGCCAATGTTAAAAACCCTCCTAAAGCACCTGAATATAATCCAGATAAGAAGAGTTTTCTTCTTGTTGACGGATATAATATAATACATGCATTTAAGGAGCTATCAGAGCTTGCACAGGTCAATCTTGACAGTGCAAGAGGCAGGCTGCTTGATATACTGTGTAATTACCAGGCGATGAAGGGATGCGAACTGATTGCGGTATTTGACGCATATAGAGTGCCTGGACATGATGAAGAGTTTATAGATTTTCATAATATTCATGTTGTATTTACGAAGACAGCGGAAACTGCTGACCATTATATAGAAAAATTTGCACATGAGAATGGAAAGAAATATAATGTAACGGTGGCAACATCAGATGGTGTAGAACAGGTAATTATAAGAGGACAGGGATGCCTGCTTATATCTGCCAGAGAGTTCGAGAAAGAGATAGCTGCGATGGAGGAACACCTCCGCGAAAACTACCTTAATAAGACATATTGATGATAACACATATATTTAAAACGAGGTGACATACGATGAGTACATTATGGGTTGTTGGTGATTCAACATTAAGCTCTTTTGATGACAAATACTATTATCCAAGATATGGATACGGAACCAAGCTTGGTTGTTATCTTAACAGCAAGGTGCAGGTTAATAATCTTGCACTTTCAGGAAGAAGCAGCTTAAGCTTTACTAAGGAAGAGAATTATAAGGAACTTCTTGCAGGCATGAAAGCAGGAGATTTTCTTATAATCGGATTTGGACATAATGATGAGAAAACAGAGGCAGGAAGATATACAAGCCCGATAGGCGGCAGGGATAAGAAAGGCACATTTGCAGCATCATTATATGACAATTATATTAAGCCGGCACTTGATGTTTCATGTACACCAATACTGTGTACACCTATTGTAAGAAGAACTGCAACAGGAGAGTGGACAAAGCAGGAGCTTCACATAACTGATGACGCTGCACAGTTTAAGGGAGGGGATTATTCACAGGCAGTCCGTGACCTTGCAAGAGACCTTGGAATCGTCTGTGTTGATATGACTGAAAAGACAAAGGCTTTATATGATAAGTTAGGACCAGAAGAGACAATTTATCTTCACGCATGGCCATCTAATAAAGAAGTAAGTGTTGACAATACACACACTAATATATGGGGCGGCAGGGTTAATGCTTTTCTTGTTATGCAGGAGCTTGAAAAGGCTGGAATATCAGGACTTTCAGAGAATATAGTTAATATAAGGGCAGATGAACCGCTTCCAGACAAGAACAGATATCTTGAGAAAAATGCTTCATACAAGCCGGTAGTGTTCAGCGATGAACTTACTGACAGTAAGAACTTTAAAGATGCATATGGATTCAAAGGCACAGTATTCGGTGATGTTACAACTCTGCCAACGGAATCTGATAATTATATACTTGAAGAAGTTCCAGGGGGAATACACATCGCGGTTAAGAATAATGATGGCAAGATATCTGCTGTTACAGACGGAATTGCAATGTATTATAAGAAAATTCCTGTAAATGTGAACTTTACCCTTAAGACTAAGATGACAATTAATGATTATTTCTATAACAATCAGGTGTCATTTGGGCTTATGGTAAGAGATGACATATATATTGATAAGAAAATGCCAGATGTACTTGGCGATTATGTAGCGGCAGCACCACTTAACCTTACTTATAAAGACCAGGCATGGAGCTGTTTTGCAAGAAAGAACAGCGAACTTATGCAGGGAAGCGTGACAGGAAGAGAACTTAAACCGGGTGATACAGTAGAAGTATGCATAAAGTCTAATCCGGACGGATATGCAGTAAAATTAGGCGATGGAGAGTTCTTAACAGGCGGATTTGATTTTAAGCTGACAGCCGTAGACCCTAAGCATGTATACGCAGGATTCTTCGTTTCGAGAAATGCGGATGTTACATTTACGGATATAGAATATACAGAGAATTAATACAATTTTTATATATGATTGTATTTAATTTTACATAGGAAAATGTTACAATTACATCAGAAATATCGTGAAAAAATAGCGTTGACGCGGAAATGAGGCATATTATGAAACTAACATTTTTAGGCGCGGATCATGAGGTAACAGGAAGCTGTCATTTCTTACAGGCGGCAGGTCTTAATATTCTTGTAGACTGCGGTATGGAACAGGGCAATGATGTATATGAAAACCAGGAACTTCCTATTGCAGCATCTGATGTGGATTGCATATTGCTGACGCATGCACACATTGACCATTCAGGTCTTATTCCTCTTATGTATGTGAATGGATTCAGGGGACAGGTGTATTCAACATCAGCTACGGCACAGCTGTGTGAGATAATGTTAAGAGACAGCGCACATATTCAGATGTTTGAAGCTGAATGGAGAAACCGGAAGGCTGCCAGATCAGGAGGAAAACTCAAGGAATTTGTTCCACTGTATGATATGGATGCAGCAGTTAATGTCTGCAAGCAGTTCGTAGGCTGTGAGTATGACAGGGTATATGATATTGCAGAAGGAATTAAGATAAGATTTACAGATGTAGGACATCTTCTTGGTTCAGCAAGTATTGAGGTATGGGCAACAGAGAAGACAGAGAATGGCGATGTAACAGAGAAGATTGTGTTTTCGGGTGATATAGGTAATATTAACAAGCCGATAATTAAAGACCCGAAGCATGTCAGGGATGCCGACTATGTAGTTATGGAGTCAACTTATGGTAACAGAAGCCACGGAGGAACTCCTAATTATGTGGAAGATTTAACTGATATATTTAAGAGAACATTTGAAAGAGGCGGTAATGTTGTTATTCCGTCCTTTGCAGTAGGAAGAACTCAGGAACTGCTTTATATCATAAGAAAGATTAAAGAAGATAATCTCGTTGGCAGAGATTTTGATGTATATATGGATAGTCCACTTGCTATTGAAGCGACGAACATATTTATTAAGAATGTGGAGAGTTGCTTTGATGATGAGGCAGTAGAACTTGTAAGAAAGGGGATTAATCCGCTTTCATTTCCAGGACTTAAGTATGCAACTACGGGTGATGAATCAAAGCAGATTAACTTTGATCCTAATCCTAAGGTTATTATTTCTTCATCAGGTATGTGTGAAGCGGGAAGAATAAGACATCACCTGAAGCATAATTTGTGGAGACCAGAGTGTACAATTGTATTTGTCGGTTATCAGGCTGTTGGAACAACAGGCCGTATAATAGTTGATGGTGCAGAGGAGATTAAACTTTTTGGCGAACCGATACAGATAAAGGCAGAGATTGTACAGCTTAAGGGTTCAAGTGGTCATGCTGATAAAGATGGGCTTCTTTGTTGGATTAATGCATTTGACACAAAGCCTAAAAAGGTGTTTGTTGTGCATGGCGAAGACAGTGTGTGTGACGAGTTTACGGAATGCCTTAAAGAAGAATATGGTTATGATGCCATGGCACCATATACAGGCGGAAGTTATGACCTTATTGCAGACAGAGTTATCTCTGAAGGTGTTAAGGAAAGAAAGACTAGAAGAACGACGAGTACACAGCGTGGTAAAACTGTATTTGACAGACTTGTTGCTGCTGGAAAGCGCCTCATGACAGTTATTACACACAATGAGGGTGGTACGAATAAAGATCTGGCTAAGTTTACAGATCAGATTAATGCATTATGTGATAAATGGGACAGGTGATTATGATGAAGATGCTGTTTGTTTTTAATCCAAACTCAGGAAAAGCTCAGATTAAGAATCAGCTGATGAAGATAATACAGGTGTTTTCTAAGGCTGGATATGAGATTACTGTATATCCGACTAAGGCACCGCTTGATGGCTATCAACACATTTTAGATAATGAAGGCAGGTATGATGTCATAACATGTAGTGGTGGAGATGGTACTCTTAATGAAACGGTTGCGGCTGTTCTTAAGTATAAAGGAGAGAAGCCGCCGATAGGGTATATTCCTAGTGGAACAACGAATGATTTTGCTGCGAGTCTGGGAATTCCAAGAAATATGACGAAGGCCGCTGTTAATATAGCAAAGGGTAAACGTTTTCCTTGTGATGTAGGAATTGTAAATGGAGAACGCTCATTTAATTATGTTGCTGCATTTGGGGCGTTTACAAGGGTTTCTTATGGAACTCCACAGAATCTTAAGAATATACTTGGACATCAGGCTTATGTAATTGAAGCAGTCAGAAGCTTATCAACTATTAAATCACAGTATATGCGTGTATATTCTGAGGAGATGAATGTTGAGGGCAATTTTGTATATGGAATGATAAGCAATACAGATTCAGTTGGTGGAATAAAGAATCTTACCGGCAATGATGTTAATCTGCAGGATGGATTATTTGAAGTTACCCTGATAAGAGAGCTTAACAATCCTATAGCAGTCCAATCGCTTATTAATGCTTTTATAACTAAAGACCTAAGCAAATGTGACTGGGTATGTACATGGAAGACCAAGTCTGTAAGGTTTGAATCACCACAGCCTGTATCATGGACACTTGATGGTGAATATGGTGGAGAACATACAGAAATACAGTTTTCTGTTAAGGAGAGAGCAGTTGATTTCCTGATAGGAGGAGTACCTGTTAATAACTAATTGATAATCATTAATAATATAAAGTGATAAAACCTTGTAAATTAATATGCAGGGTTTTGTCACTTTATTTTTTAACTAATTTTATACAGATAGGTAAAAATCAGACACAATTTAGATACAATTTGGCTGTTTTGCTTAAGGACAAGTAGAGATTAAACAAAAATAAGATGATAATAAATGTAGATAACAATGTGCTTCAAGAAACAATACTGTGACAATTTTTATAATTATCAGACAATTACAAATAAATATAATAATAGTTATATTATCAGACAATTACAGCAAAAAAATATTTACAAAACTTATAAAACAGGAGTATATTATGTGCAAGCAAAGCTTTAGAATATACGAAAGGATGATTAGACTTATGGAAAATGAAATCAAACAGCCTGGTCTTTACAGATCTGAACTTGAGCATGATGCCTGTGGTATCGGAGCTATTGTAAGTATTAATGGAATTAAGACACATCAGACAGTATCTGATGCTTTAAGCATTGTAGAAAATCTTGAGCATAGAGCTGGTAAAGATGCAGAA
>ERZ773133.1253-NODE-1253-length-30093-cov-9.263733_pt1 | contig 30093 bp, 25 predicted proteins | sample MGYA00580861_ERZ773133 | MGnify/ENA primary metagenome ERZ773133 (study PRJEB29015, sample SAMEA2737844) | human gut metagenome | biome: human gut; feature: human-associated habitat; material: faeces | place: China | collected 2012 ...
CGTTAAGTCTCTTTATAAGTTCACCGCAATGCAATGTTTCTCCAAACATATGCTCTTTCCTTTTCATAAAATTTGATAAATAGTTTCTTCTAGATTTTCTAATATATTACAAAAATAACAGCACGCTGTCAATAGCGTGCTGTTGATTTATAGTTTTTTAACATTTGTTGATTTACTTCTAATAATTTTCCGCTTTTTCCTTAACTTTTACCGGATTTACTCCATCAAGGCAGTTATCATATACCCACTCTGCCAGTTCATCTGCATTATTACTTTCATAATACGAAACAAGCATCTGTTTAAATGTACCATCTAGTTCAACCGGAACTTTAAATATTCCTTTTCCGTTTTCTATTAATATTTTATTAATTGCAAAACTTCCGATTCTCTTGTTTCCGTCTTTAAATATCTGGCTCCTCATAAGCCATAAACCTGTTTTTACTGCCCTGTCTGTAACATTTGGATTGTCAAGCAGTTTCATAATTTCTTTATGATAGTATTCAGCACCATGTACTTCAGGTCTCCAGTTTGTTCCGCTTATAATAACATCATCAGTCATTATTCTGCCTAAATACTAATATGGTACATCAAATCTTGCAATAATTTCGTGGACATTCATTAAATATCCTAAATCAAGGCTGTCATTAATATGCTCAATCATATACTCACATGCGTCTCTCAAACAGCATACCTTATTTATCTCAATCGGTGTAAGTTTTGACACATTTACATTATTAAGAATATCCTGAGTCTGTGCAAACGTAACCGCTATTTCCTCAAGATTTGCTGAACTGTAGACAGCATCAACAAAAAGCCTTTTTGCTATACATATGTTTTCGACAACCGCTATATCATATTTATCATGTAAAATCATATAGTTTCACCTCAAACATTTTATATTTGCGACATATTCCAACACGGCTTTTCATCTGTTTCCTAATTTTCGGCTTCTTTAATTTTCTTTTGGCAAAGAAGTGGATAATAAAATCCATTCAAAATAACATACTCCTAAAATTTTGCAGCAACAAGAACGCCTATAATAGCAGTTTTGTTACCATTCAAAATAACATACTCCTAAAATTAACTATGTCAGACGTCGTTGCAAGGTCTTGTTTTGTTACCATTCAAAATAACATACTCCTAAAATAGCTGCTCACACATATCCAACAGTTTCATTGTTTTGTTACCATTCAAAATAACATACTCCTAAAATGAAGTATGACATTGTCGATAAAGACTATGCGTTTTGTTACCATTCAAAATAACATACTCCTAAAATATGTGTTCCATTAACCACTTCATTTTCTGTGTTTTGTTACCATTCAAAATAACATACTCCTAAAATCCGTTCCCATGATAAAACACATTACAATTTGTTTTGTTACCATTCAAAATAACATACTCCTAAAATACTGTATGAGTACATGAAAGAAATGAAGTTTTGTTACCATTCAAAATAACATACTCCTAAAATATTACTGGCAAGGTAAAGGCACACCATTTTGTTTTGTTACCATTCAAAATAACATACTCCTAAAATGTCGGAATCCTTGCGATACTCAACAGGCATGTTTTGTTACCATTCAAAATAACATACTCCTAAAATGCAGGGATTCATTCTCGGAGGGATTGTTGCGTTTTGTTACCATTCAAAATAACATACTCCTAAAATAAATGCTTGCACAATGCCTTGCTTCATTTAGTTTTGTTACCATTCAAAATAACATACTCCTAAAATACATATATTTGTCTGTGGATTTGTTAGCAAGTTTTGTTACCATTCAAAATAACATACTCCTAAAATGTCAAATTCGTATATTATAACATTATACAAGGAGTTTTTGGGACTATAGCAACTAATCTCTACTCTGAATGTCAACTACTATTTAATTATTATACATCATAATTTCATCATAATCACTATCTACAAATAAAATTTTTTCATTTTTAACACATTCTTTCTCATCTCCTGTTTCTAACAAAAGAACCATTACCTTTTTTATACATGATGTATTTATAAACCTCTTCCAATTCTTTTTGAGACAAATAAAGTTTTAAATTAGTAAAAACAACTAATTTTGCTATTCCAAAATATTCAACAACATCAATTATCATCAATACAATATCTATGATTTTAGAATCTCTGTCACCCATTGCAATTTTTAAACCTAGAAGTTTAAGATATTCCTGCACTCCGATACTGTCTTTGTATTCAAATTCAAACGGTAAATCTTCCCATACATCCATAGCATTTATCTGCAAACTTTGAAAATGTGTCTGAAAATCACTCAACCTTTCATACTCTTGCTGATATATTTTTTCTATTTTCTGAAACAAAGCACTTTGTATTTTCTTTTGATTAAAATCAAAATTCCATATATCAATAATAAGCATAATATCTTTGGAAGCCTTCATTATTTTTTCATCCTCATCGATAAAAATAATTTTTTCGTTTAGCTCCTCAACTCCGTTTATAAGACTGTTAATGCTTCCTATTATTCTTGCAAACAATGTACCGTTTTGTATATGAAGCACACTTATATAATTTTCAGAAAAAACAATATCATTTTCAAATGAAGGTATTCTCATTATCATATTACAATCAGTCGCTCCTCTCCATCTATAACACAGTTCTGTTCTTCACCAGATATGTATTCTATTCCGCTAAATTGCTTTTCAGCTATAATAAGCATTTCAATTAAGCCTTCAGGCGGTTTGTTCTTTCTAACTTTCTTTCTTATCAGTTCGGCTACTGTTCCATTAAGTGCAAGTTTTGTATACACAGATTCCTGCATCATAATAAATCCTTCCTGTATCAGAAACTTGTGAAATTTTCTATACTCGGCACGATTCTTTTCTGTAATTGTGGGCAAATCAAAAAGTACCATAACTCTCATAAATCTTAAACTCATGCAAATTCATATAATATTGATGTATCAAAACTTTCATGTTCAATAGCATCAAATATCTTATCAAGATAAATCTGAATTGCATTTGTAAGATAGTATTCACGCCCACAATACATAACTTTCCTATTAAGAACATCAACCAACAACAGTTTAAAATCTTTATCAAATGTTTTTTCTATATTATTGTATACTTTTGCAGCATGCCCTTCACGGTTTGTCGAATCAAAAAATTCCATTTCTCGTACATATCCTGATAACTTTTTTAATTTCACTCAGATGTATCATTTTAACCTCATCACCCCGAACAATCATAAAATCATTTTTATAGCTCAACTTAACATGACTTTGTATTACCACCGTTCTCCAACTCAAAGCATGTTCTCCTTTCGTAAATTCCTGTCACTGACTTGTCAACTATTATTATTTTATCCTTAAAAGGAAGGCTTCTTTTCCTTCCGAGCCCATCGCTTATGCCGGCAATATTGAATTTTGATACAGCTGGACGGCTACTGTTAGCCTGTACTATTTTATATATTTCGTTAAAGTAATCTATTTTTTTATCTATATCCAGCTTTGATGTATTTGCTCCTATAACTTTATCTATATCCTTGATATAACCTTTAAACTCATTATGTATCTTATTCTGAAGCAGCTTAAAGAACTCATCTATTTCTTTTTCAAGTTCATCCGTTCTTATATAATGCCAGTTTTCACTATTAATATATGAATATAATCTGTTAAATTTCTGATACCTGCTTCCAAGAACAAATTGTTTTGCATTAGCAACTTCTGTAGGTCCAACAAGAAAATATCTATTACCTTCTTCATCCATAAGTTCTTGATATTTGCAAATTTTATTTCTTAATATTTCCACAGTATTATTTTTCAACTTATCACATATATATTGTTTTAAATTGATATTTCCTTTATTAATCTCATACGAAATATATGTAGGAATACCCACAAACTCCATTTTCCACTGCTTTTCTTCTGCTTTCTTTTTATTTTTAACAGTATAATATTTTACAAGAACAAAATATGCACATTCGCCCCCTTGGTATCCGCCATATTTTTCTACCGAAAGTTCTTTAAGTCCCTCTTTTCCTCTTAGATTATTTCCACTCTTTAATGGAATAAGTTTAGTTTCTTTCTTATTTCCATCCAATTTCTCTTTTGGGTATCTTGTCTGATTATAAAAACTACCGGTATTTTCTTCTGTTTTTTTAGAAATCATTACATCTCTGTAACAAAAGATTTTTCTCATATACTCAATAATTTCTTCACCGTTCCACCCTGCTTTTTCATAATTCTTTGTAAATCTGCTAAGCATTGAAATATATATTTCCTTTTTTGATTTGGTATTATATTTCTTTTGTTCTTCATAATACTTTTCAAATTCTCGTCTGTACTTTTTGAAATTCAATTCATTTTTCCATCCCGGATATACTTTCTGTATATAAAGACCTATTATGCACGCAAGGTACGCATCATGTGCATGATGATAATCATTTAATCCACGATTCTTAAAAAACATTGCATTTTCTGTATTCTCAATCCAAAATCCATCATCATCCTTTTTTTCTTGCGTAAATTTGTTGCGTATATATGAACTTAATTGTGCTTTTACCTCTATTACTTCAATCTTATCATCATAATAATCACTTATTAAATTTGCCACATTTTTTACAATCTGTCTTGTCTCTACAAGCTGTCTGTTAATAAATCCTTTAGAAAATACTTCATCAAGTGATTTATTAAGATTATTATATTTTTTCTCAGATATTAGTCCTGCTTTATATAACATCTCCCAATAATTTTGCATTTCCTTATAATCAGCTTTATTTCCAAATGCGTCTGAAACAATCCTATTTCCTTTGTTCTGATTTTCAATCTTTTTAACAAGAACTTTGTTATCCATACTGTCATCTTGACTGATTGAATAAGGTATAATATGGTCTACATCATACTGATTAAGATTATCAAGGCTTAATTGATTACCTGCACTTGGAGCAGAATACAAACTCTTGCCGTTCTGTGAAAAATATAACCTTACTTTTTCCTCATCAAGCCTTTTCTCATTATCTTTTAATTCTTGTTTAATATCATCATTATAATAGTCTTTAAATTCTTGTTTTAACTTGCCTATAGCTTTATCCAGCTTATCCTTTACCTTTTTTGTCTCTACTTTTTCCCCCTCTTCCCTTGCAAATTCAATAAATATCTGTTCAGGTTTTCTGCCCATATACTCTATTATTTCTTCAATAACTTTCATACATTGCTTTATTCCGCGTTTATTTGCAGGCGACGTATGCAATTTATCAATAATATTCGGCAAATCATCTTCACCGTTATACCTTAACCTGTTTTCCTCAATAACAGTTTTTATTTTTTCATCTCTATTAATAATCTGAATCAGATTAGGAATTTCTTTCCATCTTGGATCGCCCTCTTCAAGCATTTCTATAATTGTATGTCCTGTATCACCTTTAATTCCTGTAAGGAATTTTTTAGACAACTGTCCCCAGCCTGTATACTTAATTTTCAATATTCTCTTTAACTGAGAATCATTTATTTTATCTTTGTAATTCTGTTCAATCTTTCTTTTTATGATTTTTTTGTCATCAAATATTGTAAGCCAGTAGATAATCTGTTCAATCATATCTATATTAGACATATTTATTTCACCGAATATCTTTTTAAATGTTATATAACTGCTCATAGAGCTTGCAAAATTGTCTCCCCCCTGATAGCCCTTTATAACCCTGTTATCAATATCATTATATGTACCAGATTTTTTTAAATGTTCTTTTAAATTCTTCCCCGATACAGAAACTTTCTTCAAAAAAAGATTCTGTATTATATCATCTCTAATTTCTTTTCCAAACTTTATCTTATCAATACTTATTTGAGAAAGTTCTGTCAAAACCTCATACCACTGATAAATTATCGAATGTTTCGGAAGTACCTTTTCACACGGCAAATAGGTACAATAATTAGTCATTCTTGTTATAAATTTTTCTGCCGTTTTATCAACATCAACAACCTCTTCTACATTCCACGGATATACTGATTTATTTTCCATTCCGGCTTTTTTGCTCATCCATGCAAACCTGCTGCCAGGATTTAACGGTCCCACAAAATACGGTATCTTTGAAGTTAGCATTTTCAAAATTAACTCTTTGTTCTTCTTTAATTCAGGATAAAATTCCCCCTGAATATCCAATATTTTCTCCATTTCCATTTCGTTCAACTGATATGGTATAACTGAATTACTTACATCATTAATCTTTTCAAGATATGAATCATTTTCCATTTCAGCACATATTCTTATATATCTTTCATCATCTTTTGCAACATCACCTAATAATGCCTTAATACATTTATACAAATTTTCTCTTGCCTTTGATTGCGTATCACCGCATCGTTTCATTCCCTTAATATAATTGGCATAATTAGGCACATACTCTCCTTTTTTAATCTTTCCGAAACTTTTTAAAAATGCCGGACTCATTTTACCGTCTTTTTGTTCTGCTTTTAATTCTTTATGAAAAAATTCACTATATTCTTTCTGTGTTTTATAATCTCTGAATAATTCTTTTAGTTCTTTCAATTCCGCATGGTGTTTTTCGTATTTTGCGACCATTGCTTGTGATAAATAATTTACACGATTTTTGTCACTTCCCTGCATAATCTGTTTTATCACATACCAGCTATACAATCTTTTCAAGTTTTCTATAACAGAAAATTTTTCACCAAGTTCATCTGATAATTTTTGTTCTTCCTCTTCATAATCTGCTGATGCAAAACTAACACTCATTTCTTTACCATTTTCATCACACAGATTCTTATCATTCATAATTGTTGCAACATTGAATTTATATCCTATAATCGCATTTGCTACTGCTTCTGCATACTTTTTATCTAATCCAAGTTTTTTCAATATTTCCGATACTTCATTATTTTTTTCTTTTTTAGATTTTTTTTCTTTTAATTTTTCTTCAATTTCCTCACAAGAAATTTGATCATAATTACACTCTATCTCTAAATATTCCTTTAATGAAGTTAAAAACTGTTCATAAATGATTTTAAAATCATCAAGTTCCGTAAATTTTTGACCTTCATATAAAAAGTTTCCTCTATACTTGAGCATGTGATGCAATGCAAGATATATAAATCTTGCATCAGCTTTTTCTGTCGTCCCTAATAAGTGTTTTCTTAAATGATATATAGTTTGATATTTCTCGTAATAATCTTTGTCTGTACAATCCTTGTCTGCAAATAATATGTAATCAGATTTTGCCTTATCACTTTTATCCTCTTTCCACAAAAATGATTCATCCAATCTTGCAAAGAAATTTTCATCAACTTTGCATACCATATCCGACATTATTTTTCTTAACTCTAAAATTCGTGTATGTGTTCTTGAATATCTTCGTCTCGTACTTCTGTTTATACGGCAGCCTTTTGCAGGCTCTCCTGACTTGAATGTCCGTACTCCCCATAAACTGTTCCTTTTATTATTTCCGTTATCACCTTTTCGGTTAATTTTAAACAACTTTCCATTTTCATCTATAACGCAATACCCCACGCTTGCTGTTCCAACGTCAAGCCCTAAACAATAATTTTCACTGCACTTTCTGTTAAAATTCATTAATTTTACCTCCACATTCTTACTTTAAAATAATTTTATGTTTATTAGCTGTTACTATCTGGTAAAAGAGTAACCCATTTAATATATATTGTCAATATTTTTGTCCGTATTAAATGACATTATTTTTTATATTGATTTGACATTTCAGTTTGAATCATGTATATTCTCTTTTAAGTTATTGTTTGACATTTGTCATTTAATAATTTTAGGAATTATGTTATTTACTATTGACATTTATAATAATAAATATTATTATACTATTGTTATTACCATTCAAAATAACATAGCAGGTTAAAATAAATTTTTAAACCAAATGACAGCGGCTGCGTATGGCAGCCCTTTTTTTATACCAATTTGTCCCCCCAAGAAAAACAAAAACACCCTCTCCCGACATCTGTCTGCTTTCGCAGATCCAATATCGGGAGGGGTGTTTACCCTGTTATGTGATTTTAATTTTTATTATCTGTTTTTACAAACAGTTTTTATTTTGCTCTTTTTCTGTCGTATACAACTAATCCTGCCATTCCTGCCAATGCAGCAGCAAGAATTATCATATACATGAACATACCTAAGCTGTCACCTGTTGAAACTGATGAATCCGGTGTTACAGTTGAGTCCGGTGTTTCTGTTGTACCTGGTGTCTCTGCTGTACCCGGTGTCTCATTATTTCCTGGATTTTCAGGTGTTGACGGTGTTATATCGCTTCCTGAATCCTTTGCTGCGTATACTACAGCATATGGGCTGAATGACTCTGCCTCGAATGAGAAACCATTTTCATCCGCTGTAACTGCTACACTTTCAAGAACTCCGTTGTTATTCATATGGAATACATACAGATTGTAATCTGCTGAATTGATTCCTTTCTTGTATGACATAGTAATCTTAATCTTACCGTTTGAAAGCTTAACAACTTTTCCGTCTGTTGTTTTAAGTGAAATATCATAATAATCCGCATTCTTTGAATCGAATCCCTTGATATTCTTGTCAGCAATAGCCGCATCAATCTTTTCAGATATTGAAGCTGCTGCTTTCTCAACATTTAACTTAATTTCACTTACTGTAAGGTCTTTACCTTCTTCATCTTTAACCTTTACGTCACCTACTGATGCAACATCCTTGAAATCAGCAGTATCTTCATTTCTATCAAGGTCAACTTTGATGTCTGTCTTACCTGGATCGTCAGGTTCAACAACAGGCTGCTTTTTAACAAGACCATTAATTGCATCTGTTATTGCCTTTGCCATTGCATCTACCTTTGCCTGTTCTTCTGATGTAAGTGTTCTGTCTACTGCTTCGATTGCCTTTGTTACTGCTGAGAAATCCTCATAATCATCTTTGTTGAGGGCTTCTGCTGCCTTAATAGCCTCATCTACTGCTGTGTAGTCTGCTGCAACCGGTTCCGGCTTAACATCTCCTGATTTATAGTATGCAGGTGTCCAACCCTCAAAGTAATCTTCAAGTTTTACTGCTGATGCTTCTTCATCAGTCATCTTATTAACGCCTGCAGCTCTGCTTGAAGTGCTTACCTTTGTTCCGTCTGCAAGATGTGTATTATATTCATAATACTTAGCCTTTGCAGGTGTTACATTACTCATTGAAGTAAATCCTGCAGGAGCGATAGTATTAGCATCTTCAACTTCTGTATTTAAGAATACAACCTTTGAATCTGCTCTCCATGGTCTTGCAAAATATGTCTTTGTTATACCTTTGTTAATTCCCGCATAAGAAGTCTTTACAACTTTACAATTGTTGAAAAGATAACCTAACTGTGAAAGTGCCTTTGACGCAACAATGATACTTCCTGAAGCTGCTTTGTCACCGTATCCATACATGCTTAATGTACAGCCGTCGAATACCGCACTACCATCACCGCAGATATAATCTGTTGTACCTTCGATGACACAATTCTTAAAATATGTATGCTCTGTATTATTTCCTGTAAACATTGTATCCTGTGAACTTAAGAACTGGCAGTCCTTGAATTCGCTCTGGTCTGCTTCAATGAAAATAACACATGCTCTTTCCTTATTTTTATAAAGTTTGATATCGGCATCTGTTGCTTTAGAACGGTCAACCTTAGAGTTATCTCCACCTTTGCCTACGCCATCTGCAACTTCTTCTGTTGTCATATATCTGTTGAATGAACTTTCATATATAACACCTTCTGAACGGAACGCTGTAGCTGTAGGAAGTACATTAACTGTTGCTCCCCAGTGGCCTGTACCCATTCCGATTGCAACTCCTTTTTCATACTTATCAACTGCTCTTGCTTCACTGTAATAACCGTTCATATCGGCACTGTAATAAGTATAACCTGAACCATAATACCATGTTATTGTTGAGCCTGCTTCACTTGAAATAGTAACATAAGGAGTATCAACCATAACCTGCTCTCTGTATAAAGCATCTGTAAGAGTAATTGTTACTCTCTCTGTTGTTCTTGTCATTCTGCCTATATACTTAACTGCATCTGTTATAGTCTCAAACTGCTGGCCCTTACCCACTTTTACCTCAGCCTGATATTCAACAGGTGATGTATCTGCTTCTGTTTCAAGATAAACATCATTCAAAACATCTGCACTGCCAACACTTACATGGTCATATGCGGTATACTTTTCAGATACAACTGATGTATCGTACTCGCCTGCTCTTAACTGTGCTTTGTATCCGTCACCTGTTACATCGAATGAATAAGAATAGCTACTGTCTGATTTGTTTGTAAATGTAATCTTTGTAACATCTGAAGCTTTGTCGTCTGATGTTACGAACTTACCTGAAACATTAACCTTTGCTCTCTGTGTTGCAGCAATTTTTACATCTGTATAATCTCCTGCTGCCTTGTTTAACTTTTCTGTAACTTCATAATCGTCAACGCCGCCTAATACTACTGAATAGTTTGAGCTTGAATTAATACTTACATTTGAAAAACTGTAAGAACCGTCTGTCTGTGCTTTTACATCAACCTCAATCGTTGAAAGCTTTGAATTATCAGGTACAAATTTAACTGAAACTGTTCCTTTTACAGCATCTGCCGGAATTCCCATAATACTTCCTGAAACTGTTGCAACTGCATCGGCAACTGCTTCAAAGTCTTTAACAGTCGTAGCATCTTCACCTGTAAGTTCGAGAATATTGCCGTTATCGGTATCATTAATCTTAAATCCTACAGCACTTATTGATACTTCGTACCTGGCACTGCCGTTTACTCTCTTTAATACAACGGAATACTTGCCGTTGCTGTCAACCTGTGCAGTAACCGTCTTTGCAGAACTGTCTGTAAGACTGTCAAACTTAATCTCTGTAATTCCATTTTCTGCTGCATTTGCCACTGTACCTGTAACTGTGACATTTATAATCGGATTATATTCTGTCAAAGTCATTGTTCTGACCTTAACATCTCCGCCTGATATAACAGGAAGATACTTCTGTCCTTCTTTTTCAACAATATAACCTGTAATATCATCCACTGTTACAGACTGTGTTGTTGTCTTCATCTGAACAGAATATCCGCTGTCAGCACTGCCGATATATACAGGTCTGTCAGTTGCAGCATTTGAACATAACTGCTCATATTTTACTTTTGTTGTGTCATCTTTTACCGGAAGATATAATACGCTTCCCTGTCTGAAACGAAGTTTGTCACTGTCATATGTAACACCACTGTTTCCTGCATCCCGTGACACATACAAAATGCCGCCGGACTCTCCGGCTGTTCCATCAAGAATTTCCCCTGCTGCAGGTGCTTTCTTACTTGAATTCGCTGAAAACGAATACGTTATTTTTCTCGTCTGAGTATCCGCGGCCTTTGCCGTAACGCCTAATCCTACAGGCATCCCCGATACAATCAAAGTAACCGCAGAAACTGCCGCAAATACCTTTCTAAATAATTTGTTAAATCGCATAAAACCCTCCGAACATTTTACTAAATTATATTTTTAACCACACACTTCCTTTCATTATCACGCTTACCATTAATAAAACACGCAGTGAACTAATAACTAAAAATACCCATAAGAAAAAGAAAAGACTTTTGCGTATGTGTTTTATTAAAGTATGTATAAATAATACACTTATATTATAAATGTGTCAATGGATTTTACTGATTATTATATTTTTTGTTAGTTTTTCACAAAAACTCTCATTAAATCTTTACTAATATCTTCCCCTTACATTCAAATGTTTGAAGCTGTATGCAAAATATGCTATTTCTGCTATAGCTGTAATTGTCCACGAAAATACATAGACAAGATACAATGATGGTATAGAGTGAAAATATGCAAATATTGTATATACCCATGCAACCCTGAATACACACGAACCGCTTATAACAATAATTGTAGGCCCAACACTCTTTCCTATACCCCTCGATGCAGCAATTGATGCATCCATAAATGCAGATACCGCATACGAAAAAGCCATAATCTTTATTCTTGCCATCCCGGCGTCTATAACTGCCGGCTCACTAGTAAACAACGACAACAACTGGCGTCCAAACACAAAAAGTACAGTTCCAAGAATTCCTGCCGCACAAAATGAATATGCAATGCTTATAAAATAGCTGTGAAGCATTCTCTTTTTATTTCCGGCACCCATGTTCTGCCCCATAAAACTTGAACACGCTGTATAAAACGCTGACATTACATTATATATAAGTGCATCAAAATTGGCAGCTGCGGAATTGCCTGAAACCATAACAGAATCAAATGAATTCACACCTGTCTGGATAAAAAGGTTTGCAATCGCAAATATTGCGTTCTGGATTCCTGCCGGGATTCCAAGCATAAGAATCGCTTTCGCTGCATTCTTGTTTATTCTTACCTGTGAAAGATGAAGCTTGCACACATCATTTCTTCGCAAAAGATTAGTCATAATAAGTGTTGCTGAAATATACTGTGAAATAATACTTGCCATTGCTACACCCTGTTCTGCCAGACGAAATCCAATAACAAATATAAGATTAAGGCATACATTTACTATTCCTGCTATAAAAAGATAGAGTAACGGACGCTTTGTATCTCCTCCGGCACTCATAACAGCATTACCAAAGTTGTATACTGCCATGGCAGGCATACCAAGTGCATATATTCTGAAATAAAGCATCGCACCGTCTATAAGTTCTTCTTTTGTATTTAATAGATTCAGCAATAAATGTGCACATGAAATACATATAATGCTTACAATAATTCCAACAATCAGGCACAGAATAAATGCTGTTTGAATTGTATCTTTCAAATCTTTGTGCTGTCTTGCACCAAGCTGCCTTGCCACTATTACATTGACACCACAACCCATTCCTATAAGAAATCCTGTAAAAAGCGTCACTAAAATTGTAGTCGAACCAACCGCCCCAAGTGCCTCATAGCTTGCAAATTTACCGACAACTGCCACATCGGACATATTAAAAAGAACCTCAAGAACCTGCGACATCATAAGCGGTATACTGAAAAGAACTATCTTTTTCCACAAAGAACCGCTTGTCATATCCATTCCACAGGACGTATTTTCTGTTTTTATTCCACTCATAAAAAATTTCCTCATATCAGGTATAATTAACTTTAGTTTTTGCACGTAATACGGCCTTTAAATCACGCCAAATCTACGCAGCAGTTAATTATACTAACACCTGATATGAGAAAATGCAACATATCTTATATTAATTTTTAATATTATTAATTTAAAGTTTTAATTTCAATATAATAACGTATCACTATAATAATCTGCCTTATGAACTGTAAGCAGTTTTTATTACATCTTAAAATATGACACACTCTCAGCTAGCTTGTCAGCAATCTCCCTAAGCTTGACGGCTCCTGAATACACTTCCTTGAACGTATCTGTAACCTTCTGCGTCTCCTCAAATGTTCTCTGAGTGCTTTCCATATTTTGTCCCGCAATTTCTGCAAGTTCTTCAACGGCACCAGACACCTTATTTCTTGAACCTTCAAGTTTAACCGTACTGTTCATTATTAATTCTATGCTGTCCTTTGAACTGCGTATATCATTAAGAACCTGTCCCACAATAATACGGGTCTCTTCCATGCTTTCGCTCTGACTTATAACTATATCCTGCATTTTCTGCATAATCTCGACAGATTTATACGAATCCTGCATAAGAACCTTTGTTATATCGTCAATCTGCTTACTTGAATCATTAGACTGCTCCGCGAGCTTCTTTATCTGCTGTGCAACAACAGCAAAGCCTTTTCCGGCTTCACCTGCTCTTGCCGCCTCTATAGACGCATTAAGGCTCAAAAGATTAGTCTCTTCAGCAACCGCCGAAATAAATGAGATTGCCGAATTAATTTTGTTTACAGACTCATTTGTGCGGTTTGTCTGCTCTTTTACTTCTTCAATTATATCTTTTACATTATCATTGATATTGCACAATTTAAAAAGTGTCTCAGAAACCTTTGTTCCTGACTTCTGCATAGACACGGCTGATTCGTTAAGAAGAGCCGCCTCTGATGTAGTCTCGCTGATGTTGTTTTCCATAATCTTCATATGGTCAAACGCAGCTTTGGAATTGGCTGACTGTATTGATGAATTTTCAACCATCTGATTAACGGTTGCACTTACTTCATTCATTGTCTTGTCGGTATTGTCCGCCGCCTCGCCGAGAACACCAGAAGTTTCAAGCAAAAGCTTTGAATTACTCGATATTTCGTTAATTACCGAGTTCATCGCATTGCTAAGCGATACTGTGCCTCGTGCCAAATCACCTATTTCATCTTTGCGGTTTAACAGCTTTTTGTCAACGTCTATATTAAGACTGCCTCCCGCAACCTGTTCCACGATTCCTACACTTCTCTTTATATCTGAACTTATAGAATATGCAATCTTCATGCTTATGCCGATACATATAGCCATAACAATGACAACAGCGGTGCATATCATTGCAATAATTCTGTTTAAAACAGTGTCCTTGTCCGCCTTGTTTGTTCCGACAAACACCATTCCGATTATCTTATCATTGCTTCCATTCTGATATACAGGCATATAATAGCCGTAATTCATAACTCCATCCAGCGAAACACGGCTTGTAAAATATTCTTCTCCATCATTTAACACTTTCTGCGTTATGACATCTCCAGCAGGCGAACCGAGAATTCTTTCCCCGTTTGCGTCAAGTGCCGATGTCATCACTCTTTTTGTTCCGTAGAAAAATGTAACGTCCATACCTGTATTTTCTTTTATTCTGTCAACGAGATTTTCCGACTTGGATACATTGTAACTTCCTTTCCATATATCTCCGTTTGTTGTCACAATGTAATCTCCCGCATTTTGGTCATATGCCGCCAAAGTAGACGATGCCGTTCCTTTTAAAGATTCCTCAACCTGTTCCATAACAGAACTTTTTACCATAGTTACAGTAAGGATTATGGAAACCATGCCCAAAACAAGTACAGGAATGATTGTAACCGCCAATATTTTCTTTTTAAGATTCATGCTGTATTCCTCCCATTATTCTCTTACTGTACTACTGTCACGGTTTTGAAATACCAGTTAATATTTCCCGTAATATCCGAATCTTTGAGTGTTTTTCCATTCTCTCCGACTGTCGTTCCCGTATTGGTCTCTATAACTCCGTCAAATATTCCGAGTTTTCCCGATATAATATCCTTCTTTGCCTCATCAACTTTTTGCTGTGTTCCCGATTTGCAGAAATCAGCGAGCTGTGTTATGCCGACAAGATTTTCATTCATACCGCCGTAATAATTGCTTCCGTCCCATGTTCCGTCAATAACACTCTGTACAGCCGCCGTATAATATGCACTCCAGTTCCATATAACGCTGCAAAGGCAGGCATCTGGTGCATCTTTACTCATATCGGAATTGTATCCTATACTGTATACATTTTTCTGCTGTGCAAGAAGCTGCGGATATGTAGTATCACAATGCTGTGTTATAACATCGCAGTTCATGTCAAGAAGCGTAGAGGCCGCAGCTTTCTCAGCTTCAGGGTCATACCAACTGTTTGTCACCTTTACATATATCTGAGCCGAAGGATTCACAGAATAAACGCCCAATGCAAAAGCATCAATTCCACCCGTAACCTCTGAATTTTCCGAACCCATTGCGGCAACATAACCTATTTTATTCGTCTTTGTATTCATTCCTGCAACTATTCCGCTAAGATATCTCGGCTGATATATTCTTCCGAAATAATTGTTAAAATTCTTTCCATTGCTCATGTAACCCGTGCCGTGAGAAAAATAAACATCAGGATATTCTTCTGCCATCTGTGCCGTTGTCTCCATATAGCCCCAGCTTGTTGAAAATATTATGTTACAGCCCTCGTCGATACATTCTTTTATCGCTTTTCTCGTAGCCTCCTTGTCCGAATCATTAACATTAATCTTTCTTATAATCTGACTGTCCGACAATCCGAGATTTTGCTGCATACCCATAATTCCAATATCATGCGTATATGTATATCCGCTGCCCTCGGCTGGATCAGACAGATGAATTACTCCAACCTTTATGCTGTCCCTTGATACTCCTGAAGAACTTTTTACCGTATCAGAAGCACCATAGCCCGTATTAACCGCGTAATCATCGATATTGCCGTTCACACCGCAGCCTGTAAACGAAGCACATAAAACAAGCATACCCAATATTTTAAAAAATGATTTAATTCTTTTCATTCGCATCACCTCTCATATTCAATTATCATTTACCAAAACAATATATAAATTAATTTTATAATATCATACACATGTTTATTTTTACAATAGAAAACAATAAAATTTTTGTAATATATTACATTTTCTGAAAATACATCTAAATTCACACAAAAATACACAATTTTAAAAAATCACCAATTATACAGATTTGAATTTTAATATATATTTTCCGTCTGTGAATCATACGTCAGAACGGTTCTTATAATCGGTGGAAAAAAGGCTCTTGCAGCTGCACTTGACAAAATTAAAGAAGCTGTATCTCACACAGCACTTGAAATTATCGGTGTCGAACTTTATGGAAATGACTGTACATACAAAACTGTTGATATACTTCGTGCATTACCTCTATATAGCAAAGCTAACATGGTATTTGGTGTAGGCGGCGGCAAAGCACTTGATACAGTAAAATGCCTATGCATAACGGATGACAAACCTGTATTTACATTTCCTACAATTGCATCAAATTGTGCTGCTTGTACATCTGTCTCAATTATGTATAATAGTGACGGAACTTTTTTAAAGCCTAACTTTTTTGTCCGCCCTGCAATGCACGCTTTTATTGATACCGAAATCATTGCAAAAGCATACGAAGACCACAAAAAAGGATTATGTACATATAAAGTTGAACAGGTAACTATTCGGTTTCTATTTTTGCTGAATATGGTATTGTCTGTATCTTTGTAAAGAAATATACATATTTGAATATTATAAGAAATACAATAAACACTCTTCCATATATGTTCGACATTGCAATCATTGCAAGAACAAGCATACATGATGCAGGTATCAATATACAAAGCTTTGTTTTAAGCGTCATTGCACGGTTTTTCACAAAACTATCCAAATGCTTTTTATAAAGCTTTGTTTTTGTAAACCACTTATGAAAACGCTCTGACCCTTTTGCAAAACAAAAGGAAGCAAGTAAAAGAAACGGCGTAGTTGGCAATACCGGCAGAATAACACCAATCGCACCAAGTGCCATTGAGATAAATGCCGCTGCAAGCCAAAGAATTTTAATTGGATTTTTTATAATATTTTTCATTTATAATTATAATACCTTTCATTTATAATATTGTTATGCATATCTAAGTTGTATTAGTCACAGCTAACTATTGGCATTATAAACAAAAAAATATACATATGTCAAATGGTAAATTATATTACTCATCTGACATATGTATTTTACTCATTAAAATTATCACATCAAATATAATTATTATTAATCAAGAAGCTTTGCGAATTCTTCTTCAGGCAGCGGTTTTGAAAAATAAAATCCCTGAAGATAATCGCATCCATATTCTTTAAGATAGTCTGCCTGCTCTTTTGTCTCCACTCCTTCTGCGACCACTTTCATATCAAGTCTGTGTGCGAGTTCAATAATTGACATTACTATATTATTATATTTTTTATTTTCACCAAGTTTTTGCACAAACCCCATATCAAGCTTTATAACATCAAAATTGTAATCTCTTAATGTGCTGAATGATGACATACCACTTCCGAAATCATCAATAAGAAGCTTTACACCGTTATCGTGAAGCTGCTTAAGAAAATTGTTACCTTTACCGGAAACATTTGCATATGCCGACTCAGTTACTTCATAATTAACCATCTGTTTTGAATAGTGTTCATCTTTTACATCATCAATAATCAAATCCATGATTTCACCATCCATCAGGTCCATTCTTGATAAATTGACTGCGACACGAACAATCTTTTTTCCGTTTTTATATCTATTTTCCATAAATCTACGGACACTTTTATGTACATATGTATCAAGCTTTGTTATGTGTCCGCTTTCTTCAAGTGCAGGAATAAATTTACCCGGTAGTATTACGCCTTTGGGTGAAACCCAGCGTACAAGAGCTTCCGCCGATGCTATCTGCTTCGTTTTTGCATCATATATAGGCTGATAAAACACTTTTATCTCACTATTTTTTATAGCATCATCCAGCTGAATCAGAGCAAGACTTCTTTGCTCATAATCATATTTCATGTCTTCATTAAATATAGCATACGGCTGTACATACTGATTAGGTATATATAATTTTGCAAGCTTTGCCCTGTCACACATATCAGAAACACTCAAATCCGTGTCTTTCGGTATATAATAAATGCCGCATCTTACATATATATCTACTTTCATCCCATCTTTATCATAAACACGATGAAGTATTGATGTGAGCTTTTCAAAATCCAGATTGTTCTTATCAACCAGCACAACAAATCGGTCTGCTTCTATCCTTGATATTGCAAGCGGTTTCAAAAAAGAAATCTGTAAAATATTAACAGCCTGATGTAATACCGTATCTCCTGCTGCATAACCATATAAATCATTAATCGCCTTAAACTTCTGGATATTAAAATATAAAAGTGCAAAATCTTTGTCAGGATTATTTTTAATTATATTTTCTGCTTTATGAACAAATCCTTCACGGTTTAATGCACCCGTAACACTATCAGTCTCAAGTTCTTTTGTCATATCTTCAATAACAACAAGAATAATAGCTTTTTTCTTATCAAACCAGTGATAGCTGTATCTTTCAACTTTATTTTTTATATTATAAACATTAAATGAATACACTCCAGCTATATTCATGTTATCATTAAGGTAATCAAGTGCCGTACATTTTAAGAACTGCTCTTTACTTTCATTGGCAATTCTTATCTCACTCATCTGCTTTACTATATCATCATATACATATGACTTCTGTTCTTCAACTTCCATGCCCTCAAAATGAGCAGCACGCATATACAGATTTCCTTTACAGCTGTCTATAATTCCGATTCCTATATAATCATTGTTATACAGAATTTTACTTATCTCTTTGTCAATATATTTTAATGTTCTGTCTTTCCAGACCGCATATGCTTCTATATGACCGTTGTACGGATTTTCTATAAGGCTGACACGCACTTTGTATAATTTCAAATTGCCATTTTCATCATAATAACTATGATAAAATTGTATATTACGTTCACCTTTTTCAAAGTCTTCCAACAGAGCTTTTCTGGTGAAACCTTTCTTAAACTCTTCCAGATTATATCCATCAGAAATATTAGGATATATGTATTTATCAAGCCAGCATCTCACAGAAATATTATTTAATTCATTGTCATTATACTTATGCTTACGTGTTATAATAGCAAGCATCTTATTATCCGTAACATCTATATATATAGAACAAACCCTATCCTTTTCTCCCGTCAGCAAAAAGTTCATTCTTTCCTGATATAGCTTTTCATGATGCCCTGTATCAATACTCAATGATTTATCCATACGCATTACCTACCATATTTTACACGTCTAATATATTTCACATTAATAATGATAACACAAAAAAGCCGGAAATCAATATTAATTTTCAATAAAGATTTCCGGCATAAAACCATTTTTTATTTATTTAGAAAACAAGTCTATTATTATTTTGTACCAAAAATTCTGTCGCCAGCATCACCAAGACCCGGACATATATATGCATTTTCATTGAGCTGTCTGTCAAGATGTCCTACATAAATCTGAACATCCGGATGAGCCTTATGAAGCTTCTCAAGACCTTCCGGTGCAGCTATAATACACATAAACTTAATCTTTTTACCACCATGCTTTTTAATCTGATCAATTGCATCTACTGCTGAGCCGCCTGTTGCAAGCATTGGGTCTGTTACAATAATAAGCCTTTCTTCAATAGGGCTTGGAAGTTTGCAATAATATTCATGTGGTTCATGAGTTTCCTCATCTCTATACATACCGATATGACCTACTTTTGCAGTCGGTACAAGTGCAAGAATACCTGAAACCATACCAAGACCAGCTCTAAGAATCGGAACAACTGCAAGTTTACGTCCGGAAATCATAGGAGTCATGCATTTTTCAATTGGAGTTTCAATCTCTACATCTTCAAGTTCAAGATCTCCCATTGCCTCAAAACCTTCAAGCATGGCAATCTCTTCTACAAGCTTTCTGAATTCATTAGTTCCTGTTCTCTTATCTCTCAAAATTGAAATTTTGTGCTGAATCAACGGATGTTCAAAAATTGTAATATTTTTTTCTTCTTTAAAATTCATTATAACCTAACCTCTGTTTTTCCATCTATATAGATGTATTATTTGCTTTTTAATTATTTTTCATCATCTGTGTTGCTTACATATACACCACGGCTTTGGTCTCCGCTTGGATTTACACCAAACCTGTAATCATTACCCGGTAAAACAGCATTGAGGATAATACCTGCAATAGCTGCGATAGCAAGTGCTGTGAGTGTAATATGCGTTTCACCTATTGTGAATGTAAGTCCATTTGAAAAACCAAGACCGCATACAAAGATTACACCGGCAATTATAAGGTTACGTGACTTTGTAAGGTCTACCTTATTTTCAACAACATTTCTTACACCAATAGCTGAAATCATACCATAAAGCATAAATGATACACCACCGATTATGGCTGCCGGCATTGTAGAAATAATCTCTGAAAACTTAGGTATAAATGAAAGTATCACTGCAAGACCTGCAGCAATTCTTATTACTCTTGGGTCATATACCTTTGAAAGTTCAAGGACACCTGTGTTTTCTCCATATGTAGTATTAGCCGGTCCACCAATAAGACCTGCAAACGCTGTAGCAAGTCCATCACCCATTATTGTTCTGTGAAGACCCGGATCTGCTATAAAATTCTCATCAACAGTAGCTGATATAGCTGACATATCTCCAACATGTTCCATCATTGTTGCAATAGCGATAGGTGCCATTACAAGAATTGCTGTAATATCAAACTTGCAAATCTGGAATTTTGGAAAACCAATCCAGCTTGCTGATGAAACAGATGCAAAATTAAGTATTGCTGAACCATCAGGATTTGTAACTCCAAATGCATTAAGAATCAATGCAAAAGCATATGAAATGATTACACCCATAAGGATAGGAATAATCTTAAACATTCCCTTGCCCCAGATATTAAATATTATTATTACGGCAAGTGCAACTACGGCAAGAAGCCAGTTAGTTGAAGCATTAGATATTGCTGATGAAGCAAGTGAAAGACCAATACAAATAATAATTGGTCCTGTAACTACCGGTGGAAGGAATCTCATAACTCTGTTCACACCGACAAGCTTAAAAATTAAAGCTATAACAAGATATAACAGACCTGCTACAACGATACCGCCACATGCATATGCAGCTTTCTCGTTAGCACCCATGTCGGCATAAATTCCTGTATTGAGATTGGCTACTGTATAAAATCCACCAAGAAATGCGAATGATGAGCCAAGAAATGCAGGAACTTTAAATTTTGAGCAGACATGGAAAATTAATGTTCCAATACCGGCACAAAACAGTGTAACAGATACTGTAAGGCCTCTTGTTATTGGTTCGCCACATGCATTCTGAAAATATCCTGCTACAAGAATAGGTACCAGAATAGTAGCTCCGAACATGGCAAACATATGCTGTATTCCAAGAATCAGCATTTTCGGAATTCCGAGCTGTCGTGCATCACGAACAACTTCTTGATTTTTCTCGTTCATTAGTTTTTCTCCCTATTAAAAATAATTTACATAATGATAACATATTTTACCCAGTTTTTAAACATGCTTTTTCATTTAAAAAACAGCAATTTAAAAAATAGCAAATATATCTGTACTTTCTTGAAGTGTCTTTGCTATAGCCTTATTTTCTTTCATTTTGCTACTGATATTAACTATATCTTCAACAAGGTTCTGTGTATTTTCTGCCGTGCTGTTGACACCCTCCGCACCTTCATCAACCGCAGCCGTAATAGTGTTAATAGAACCTGCTATCTCATTAATGTTTTTCTTTAAAGCGTCAGTTTTTAATACAAACTCATTCATAGCATCCTCAATATATGATGCATTATTTTTATATGAAGCACCACTATCTACAAACCTTTCAAATTCAGGGAGTATCGTCTGCTGCATATATTTAACAAGATTGTTAGCGTTATCTGATAAATTAGATACTGCTTTAACTACAACCGAATTTATCTGCTGTATTCTGTTTGCTGTTTCTCTGCTTGAATCTGCAAGCTGGCGTATCTCTTCTGCAACAACCGCAAATCCTTTTCCTGCTTCTCCAGCCCTCGCTGCCTCAATCGATGCATTCAATGCAAGAAGATTGGTCTGGCTTGATATACTTAAAATATCATTAGTCAGATTATTAACCTGGTCAACACTTTTGCTGTCTTCAATCGCATTATTTAGTACTTCCAGTATCTCACCAACCTTTTCACTTGTCTGTTCCATATTGTTTCTGGCATTACTTTCCATATTATCAGCATCTTCTTTCATCTGCTTAGAAAATGTATTAATTTCATTTGACTTTGATGCTATTATATCAACGTCTTCACGTACATTATTCGCACTGTCATTAATAACATTAACTGATTGTCCTACATCCTGCATAGTTGCAGATAATTCTTCTGTCATTGCTGATAAATCAGAAGCACTATCATTAGAGGCAGCCACACTTTTATCTACGGCCTCTACAACGCCTTCCATCAGGTTTGTATTCTCAATAATCAGTTTAAGTATTCCCTGAAGTTTTTCCATAAAAATATTAATTCCATTACCGAGATCAGCAATCTCATCATTAGACAGTATTGTAACTCTCTTAGTAAGATCACCTTCTCCATTATCTATTCCACTTATAATTTCCCTAATATCTTTATTCGTTGCAAGTATCGGTTTTATAATATATTTCATAACACAATACAATGCTGTAAGCAGTAACAATATACTTATTGCAATAATAACAATACTACATATAAGAGAACCGGTATATACTGCCGAAAGTCTTTCTCTTGCAGTTGAAGCTGTAGAATTAGCATGTTCTTTTAATACATTTATATTTTCCTGTATTGCACTGCTGCTATCGCTTACTACTCCGTTTGCCAATGCATATGCCTCTTCTTTCTTACCAAGTGCACTATATGCCATAATACTTCCAAGCTCTTTTTTCATAATTTCATAATTCTGTACAAGTGAATTATAAACTTCCTGATCAGAATCACTGACATACTTCTTATAATCTTCAAGATTATTTTCAAGTTCTGACTGTTCCTTCCTTATATTTTCCACTACAGAAATCATTGTATTAAGGTCAGTTGCAATAATATGAGACACCCCCAGCTTATGTATTGACTGTGTTGCACTCTGGATTTCACCTAGTTCTGATATACTATTCATACAATCATCCGTAATATCAGATGCATTTGAATTAACCATTCTTATATTATTAATAGCCATTATATTGGATACCACAGATAATATTCCAAGAATAAATACGGGAATAAGTATCAGTACCTTTAAGCTTGTTCTTTTTTTATTTACCATAAAAGTCTCCATTCTGCTTATCTTAATATCAGCAATGTAATATCATAAAAGCCATCACTTAATAGTTGATGCTGTAATACCATTAACAAGTTTATCCATAAGCTCCTGGTCTGTCATTCCATTATTAGTTCCACTCAATATCGTATCGCCAAAATCTTTGCATGCATCCCAGAAACTGTTGCCAACTCGCTGCAATGTTCCATATTTAGACTGTTCAATTACAGCTTGTATTGCTGGAACTTTTTTCACTTCATCTGAAGCTGCCACATTTATGTTTGACGGTCCCTGATTACGCTCTTTAAATCTCAGTTTTTGATTATCTTCATTAGTCATCCAGTCCGCAAGTCTGCATGCCCAGTCCCTATTCTCTGAATATGCATTAACCCCCATCATCTTATATCCGGTAAAAGAAGACATCTGTACTTCCTTGCCTGCAACAGTATATGTCGGAAGTTTACATGCACCATAATTTTCGCCATATATTGCTTTTACATTCATAACATCCCATACACCGCTTATACCTGCTATAACATCCCCTGACTTCATTGCAGCCGCAATATCTCCATTAGGCATGCTTACAAAACCAGGATTTGATGCTATAGCTGAAAGTGCTGATTTAATATCCGTTCCTTTAATATCACCAGATTCAGAATTCCAATTACATTTATTAGTTACGCCATCAGGATTAATTGATAAATTAAGTCCTGTATTACCAAAAAATGTATACATGTACCACCCCGAATTAAATTCCATGGCAAACTTCTTTCCTGATGATGCCGCTACCGACATCATTTTATCCAATGACTTTACATCATCAGCCGAAAAATAATTTTTATCATAGTACATAAAATAACCGTTATCAGCTGTCATAGGATATGCATATATTTTATCATCTAACGTAGCCGCTTTCACCGATTCTTCAATATTAGCAGATTTTACTTTTTCAGCATCAGGTATCTCAACCAGAACACCACCTGCAACAAGTGATGTAAGCTGATCATCAGGAAATGAAAAAACATCTGCACCATTATGTACATCTGTAAGCATTACATCTCTTACTTTAGCATCTGCCTGAACATCAATTGTAATATCAAATTGTGCCTCATCTTTATAATGTTCTTTAAAACTCTCCACCATTTTTGATGTTGTATCAACATTATCTTTCTCGCTCCATACAGTAAGCTTTACAATATTATTATTTTCGTTGTTCTCTTCTTTTTTAACGTTATCTGTTCCATGTATACCACACCCTGAAAACAGAAGTGCAGATACCATAAAAACTGACATAACTTTCCTTATTTTTTTTTGCATAACAAAATTTCTCCTTTGCCAATTATTTACCTATATACTTTTTTATAAAACCTGTACCCGAGCTGTTTCATAGTTGTACTCACAACACTTAATGTCTTTCCGTAATCATGTGTCTCAAAATTTTTAACATTTTCCATAAAAACAATTTTGGGTTTTTTTCTTTTACTATACGTGCGACATCAAAAAACAATGTTCCCCTGCTGTCTTCAAATCCGCGTTGTTTTCCACTTATTGAAAATGCCTGACAGGGAAAACCTGCACATAATATATCATGTTCAGGAATTGTTTTTTCATTTATTTTTTATTGTAATCACTTAGCACCTCCTGTTTTTATTTTTTTACCATATTCATGTGCGTTATTCCCGTGATTCTGTCGTAAATCATATTTCTGGTATCGCTGAAAAGGCATAATACCAGATCAACGACAAAATATGCCGCTATTATTATAAATATCCCGCATCCGATGCCATAAAACACATATTCCCAGCCGGTGGCTGTTTCTGTCAGTTTATATAAGCCATATGCATATATAAGTGAAGGAAGCTCTATCATATATAATATGATGTATCTGAAAAACAACCTGAAAATTCCGGCTTCTTTAAAATTGGTGCGGTCAGCCATAATATTTTCATTTGTGCCATTCACAAGCCTTATATTAACAAGTGCTTTTCCAACAGTCCGGCCTTTTGATGCAGCTGTAACAACAGTAAACACAATTGTTACATACGCCGAAATGCACATGATATAACGTGAATCATATATTATATTAATAATTATTTCTTTGTTAAATACAAAAAAGCCCACAACAGGTGCAATTATCAATGCAATATCAATAATCCACGCAACAATTCTTCTGAATTCTGATACAATCTCACCACGACTGTATGCCATCTCATCCAATCTTTCTCTTTTGGGTATAAAAAATACAAAAAGCGGCGTGATTAAATATCCAGTCATTCCACCAAGAGTATTACATATAAGGTCATCAATCTCAAAAAATCTGTATGGATATCTATATACTCCATACAGACCAGATAACTGTGTAAGCTCAAAAAAGAGGCTGTACGCGAATGACATTATAAGCACCTGCCACCATTTTCTTCTGAAATAATATCTCAGATACACTCCAAATGGCAGTAATAAAAGTATATTAAATATTATCTGCCAGAAATCAGCACAGCTGAATATATTAATATATGTTGCCGGACTTTTAAAATTAATATGTGAATTTACAATCACTCTTTTAACCGCATCAAACGGCACAAGCAGCATGCACGCTGAGTCAGATGATACAGAATCAAGCGGTGGGAGCGGTAGTATTGTCATAAAATATGACGTCAGCATATAAAATATAAACGTATATATAATTCCGGTTCTCAACACAAGTATAGAACCATATTTGTGATATTCATACAAAATATATGGTATTGTAAAAAGCAATGCAAGAACCGGAAAAACATAACACGCTGATATTATAGGTTTTAAATATATCTGCATTTTTTTAAACTTCGTAATCAAGACATGATCTTATTGCTGTATATGGTCTTACTTTACCGTCTGCAACCGCAACATGCTTAGGATTAACAGCATATGCTTTTAATGCATCAACACTCTCAAATGTTGTATCAAGCATTACATCAGCTGTCGATGACTCAAGCCCGTTAATATTTACATGAACATCAATAAGTCCCGGAATCTGGCCTGCAAGTCCCTCAAGTCCTTCCTTTATACCTTTTTTTACACTTTCTTTTTCTTCTTTACCAAGTTCATCTTTTAATTTCCATAAAATTACGTGTTTAATCATACCTTTTATCTCCAATCTGTTTTTTACTGATATTCTAATATTATACTATATTTCGAGCTGTTTTGGCAGAAATATCAATATTTTTATTTCACAATCAGATAACTTGTAATGCAATAAAGCGTCTGTCCATTGTATACAACACGCGACCAGCCAACTTCATTGTTATAACCTGTCCTTGTAAGAATCGTTCCATTTTTAACCGACGCAACAACAACCGAATCCGAGTCCGTATAACTTGGCTTCGACCTCAGATTAACTTCATCTTTCGGAGTTACCTCATCATTGCAGCTTATAAACTGAGTCATAAACTGCTGTGTTTCTGTCTGCGTCGGTGCGGACAAATCGGTTGTAAGATAGCTTGATACAGCATAAACATTCTGACCGTTATAGTTAAGCCTTGACCAGCCGCTGTCACTGATTCCTGTTCTTGTCACCGTCTCACCGTTATTTAATGTCGCAATTATTGTTGAATCAGTGTCCTGACTAGGTTTATTTCTTAATCTTACATATTCTTTTGCTGTAACAGTATCATTTACCGATGTAAAATTCATATTTGCTTCAACATCTGCACTTGCAGCCGCAGCCGTCTCACCGCTCATCGTTCCCGCACTCTGGCTGTATCCGAAATATGCAACATTTATATCAACATTTGTGCTTATTCCGCTTACATTTCCATTACTTGTATACTGCCACATTGCACATGCTCCCGAATAAGATGTTGAGGATGTATCCGGATAAGGTACTGACGGATATTGTGCAACCCACATTTTATAATTATTTTCAAGTGTTGATGTATTCCATCTGCTGTTTCCTGTAAGATGCGATGCTGAAGCATAAAACATCGGCGTGTAACCTCTTGAATATATTTCCTGTAAAAATGCATCTGCAACATTAGTCCTGTCATCATTAGACATACCATTCTGCCTGCTGTCCGCCGAGTCAAAGCCCTCACAATCAAATGCCACAGGATAAGTTATATTATAATTTGCAATATAATCTGCAACCCAGCCAGCTTCTTCAATTGCTTCACCCTCATTTACCGCTGATGAGAAAAAATATACTCCGACTTTTATTCCGTTGGCTGCTGCCTGCTGCATGTTATATTTTGCATTAGTATCAGCATATATTACACCGGTTTTCTGTGTTCTGTAACCGACTCGTATCATTGCAAAATCAACACCGGATGATGCTACTTCCGCCCAGTCTATAGTTCCCTGATATTTAGAAACATCTATGCCGATTGTCGTATCTGCCGTTTCATTGCCTCCTGCCGAAAGAGTGACCGAAGCACCGCTTCCTTCATCTGACATTCCCATGTCGGCCTCATACTGAGGGTCTTCCTGCTTTTCTTCATCAGAAGAAAGTGTTGCCGTATCAGAAGCACTGCCTGTCTGCGTCACACTCTGTGCAGTTGTAGTCTCTGTTACAACATCAACCGTTCCGGCTGTCTTATTCTTTTTGCCGGAATTTATCACAACAACTATAACAACTGCAACTATTGCCACTGCAAGCAATGCCGCAACAGGAATGATTTTTCTTATGTCAAACGGCTCGTCTGTAAGATATCCGAACTCGTCTTTGTCTTTCTTAAATAATTTTATAAATTTATTCATAACATAAGCTCCCAATATTCATATTTTGTGATTAACTAGTTATCTGCTAAAATCGGATAAATATCTCCTAATCATAAACCCACAAAGATACAGAAATATATCCCTGTAATCTTTTCTTGATATTGTACCTGTTCTTTGTCTGTCATTTAGACTATTATTCACAGCATCATTATAGTTCCCTTTCTGTATTTGGGCAATACATTTCTTAACTGCATCATGTATGTAGCATTCTTAGCATATTCCAACCATCTATTAGAATAAAGTTCATACCCTGTTGTCTCATACACTTCATGCCATAAAGAATATTGGTTCGCCTTTTTCATATTTGCTTGCGAATTAACAATTTCATTGTCTGAATCATGCATACAAATCCACGCATGCGTCCAAATATTTTTTGTGCTTTCTCAATCATAGATACCGCAGTATCTATATATTCTTTTTGTTCTGCTGTATTCTTCTTCATATTAGTTGTTTGAAAGAATTTAGAACTGTCGTTTGTCTGCTGACATACAACATATCCCGCCAGATTTGCTAATCGCCTATTCACTTTCATGTTTACTAATTAGTGATATACATTTACTTAAATTAGTCACTCATACAATATTCCTATACTTCCTTATCTATCTTACTTGACGTTAGAGAGGAATCTTTTTTCGAATATGTACCATTGTTTGTATAAGTCGCACTTGCACGATTCGCAGCATTTGATATACCAGCTGCTTTCTGGGCTGTTTTGCCTGCAAAGGAATTGTAACCTGTAAAAACCGTTTTCAATGAACTGATATCTGCTTTCTTCAATGCATCTTCATCCAGCTCCAGCTTATTCCCCTTTCCTATGGTAATACCTATTTTAGAAAGTAAATGACTGGTTTTGTCTGTCATGCCTGTCATCCATGAAGCATTTCTAAGGACATCTTTTGTATTGGATTCTCCTGCCTCCTTAACAACATCATTATAATCATCAATAAAAGATTTTACTTTTTTGGTAATTGCATCCCAGTCATAATCCACTACCTCTGTTTCTTCCCCGGTCTTTTCATCCTTCTTTTTTATTTTCTTTTTTTCCCAAAGTGACGCATCGTTTAGTGCATCTGCTGATTTTTTCAGGGAATCCGCACTTGTTTTCATCAGTGTAAGCTTCTGTGAAGTATCGCCTTTCCCCGATAATTTTTCTGCATCCTGCTTTGCATAATATGCTTTCATAAGTTTTCCATAGCTTCCGTTTTTAATTGCAGCATAATCAGAAAGCATATTGGTGTTTCCTACGGATGAACTGTCGGAAGTTCCGCCAAATAATGCGGAATAATCTACATTGCTGTTATATTTACTTGTGTAATCACTAAAACTCTTAATCTCTGACATAATACCATTCTCCTTTACCAACTATAAACGAATATCAATCGGTGTATACGCTGCCTGCTGTGTTGCATTCTGTGCATTTTCCAGAGTCGGTGTTTCTACTGTCACCTGTGTTTCCCCTTTGATATCCGTATTCTTTACGCTGTCTGTCTCCTCTGCCGCAGCCCCCACAGATTCCTGTGTTTTTTCGGATTTATCAGTATTGTTCTTTGTTGCAGTGTCTTCTGTATTGCTGTTCTCCGCTTTTGCAGCTTCTTCTACTGATTTATTTGCATCTGCAAGTGTAGACATCTGTGCTGCTGTCGCAGACTGTGCCTTTGCCTGCAGCTCTGCCAGTTCTTCTTCCTTCTTCTCAGTATTTCCTTTTCCGGCATCCTGTTTGATTTCAGATTCAAGCACACTGGCACGTC
>ERZ773133.1256-NODE-1256-length-30028-cov-13.318754_pt1 | contig 30028 bp, 25 predicted proteins | sample MGYA00580861_ERZ773133 | MGnify/ENA primary metagenome ERZ773133 (study PRJEB29015, sample SAMEA2737844) | human gut metagenome | biome: human gut; feature: human-associated habitat; material: faeces | place: China | collected 2012 ...
TGGGCGTAGGATATTTGAGAGGAGCTGTCCTTAGTACGAGAGGACCGGGATGGACAAACCTCTGGTGTATCTGTTGTTTTACCAAAGGCATGGCAGAGTAGCCAAGTTTGGCAGGGATAAACGCTGAAGGCATCTAAGCGTGAAGCCCCCCTCAAGATAAGATATCCCATCTTCGGAGTAAGACCCCTTGAAGACTACAAGGTTGATAGGCTTTGTGTGTAAGTGCGGTAACGCACTCAGCTGAGAAGTACTAATAGGTCGAGGACTTATCCTTAGAGGTTTCTAAGAGATAAGCTTTAGAAGATACCTCTTTCTGTGTGAAATTCTGAAGGTACAGAATAAAAAGTACCGGGAAAATTTAACGCTGCAGCAGGTGTTAAATTTTTTCTGTATATAGGGGATTGGTCAAATGGTATGATAGGAGTCTCCAAAACTTTTGGTGGGAGTTCGATTCTCTCATCCCCTGCTAGACAGGCGTCAGAAACCTTGTAAAACCAAGGCTTCTGGCGCTTTTTGTTTGTGAAAAAATAAAATCCGTAATAATTACGGAACGAAAATCAAGGAGCAATATACTTCATGTATGAACTTAAGAGACAGTTTTCTACTGTTGAATACAGAGAGAAAACACATGTGTATCAGACAGGAGGTATATGATATGATGTAGACAGGGGCCGCGGCATATGCCGTGGACTTTATTCTTTATGAGCAAATTTTAACGTAATATGTTAATATAGAAAAAGAATAGAGATGACTGAGGTTGAGGAACTATGAGAATAATACACTGTGCGGATATCCATCTTGATTCAGCCCTGAGTGCACATCTTGGAAGAGAAAGAGCCAGAGGCAGAAGAAATGAGATACTTAACACATTCAGGAAAATATTCGGGTATGCTGCAGAGAATGACGTGCAGGCGGTAATAATAGCGGGAGATCTCTTTGATTCAGAGACAGTGTCTGCCACGACGATAAATGTTGTTCTGGGGGAGATAGCGAAGTATGCTGACATAGATGTGTTCTATCTGAGGGGAAATCATGACTCGGATGAAAGCTTATTTGCGGGGCGGAGACTCCCAGAGAATCTGTATTTATTCGGAGATGAGTGGACGCAGTATCAGCTTAAGGGATCACGTATAGTGATCGCGGGCGCTGTGCTGAATGACGAAAACTGCAACAGCATATATGATGAACTCGAACTGGATGAGAACGATATAAATATTGTCACACTCCACGGACAGGAGCAGGAATATGGCAGGGCTCGCAACATGAATGATGTATGCCTGAAGAAACTCAGGGGAAGAGGCATAGATTATCTGGCACTGGGACATGTGCATGGAAGAAAGCTGGAAAGTCTTGATCACAGGGGAGTCTATTGCTATCCGGGATGTCTGGAGGGCAGGGGCTTTGACGAGTGTGGTGAGCATGGATTTATGATGCTTGACGTGGATGAGAGGAAGCATATGGTTGAGACCGAATTTGTGCCATTTGCCTATAGAAGGCTGTTCGATGTGGAAGTGGACGTGACAGGGGCAGAGTCAAGCTCTGATGCGGCGGACATGATCGCAGACAGACTGTATCAGGAACTGCCGGGGACAATGGAAGATGAGTCCAGGGACATGGTGAGGGTATCCCTCACAGGCACGGTAAATGTTGAGAGCGAGATAAACACGGATTATCTGACTAAGCAGTTTCAGGATTCGTTCTACTATATGGAGATCTTGGATCACACGGATTTTCAGGTGGATTACATGAGGTATGTGAATGATGCGTCCCTCAAGGGCGAATTCGTGAGGAAGGTCATGAGGCAGGATATGAGTGAAAATGACAAGGCATATGTGATCCAGACAGGACTCAGGGCTCTTTCGGGCGAGGAGATATTTTAAGTATGAGATTGATATCTTGTTATATAGATGGATTTGGCAAATTGAATAACATGGAAGTCCAGTTCGAGGATGGGATAAATACATTTGTCCAGGATAATGGCTGGGGCAAGTCGACTCTTGCTGCTTTTATCCGGGTCATGCTGTATGGCTTCGACGGTGAGACGAAGAGAAATGACATTGAGAATGAAAGAAAAAGATATCGCCCGTGGTCGGGGGCTGCCTATGGCGGAGAACTGGTATTTGAGAGCAGGGGCAGAAACTACAGGGTTCAGAGGACATTTGGCGCGAAGAAGAGCGATGACAAATGCGTGATATACGACGAGGCGACTCATGCTGTGACAGGAATGTTCATGGATAAGCTTGGGGAGGAGCTGTTTCATGTGGATTCTGCGTCATTTGTGAGAAGTATGTACATAGGGCAGGATGACTGCCGGACCTGGGCGACGGATGGGATAAGTGCTAAGCTTGGTAATATCGTTGACAGCACGGATGATATAAGCAATTATGAGAATGCCAGACAGATGCTGAAGAATGTTATAAACAGGCAGTCGCCAACCAAGCGGACGGGGGAACTGTACAGGAGAAAATATGAGCTTGATGGGATGCGTGAGCAGGTCAGGGAGCTTGATGGAATAGACAGAAGTATAAATGAGCTGAATAAAAATATCCGTGAGATAGAAATGCAGAATCAGAACCGGATGGGACGACAGCGTGACAGTAAATATATCATGACAGGATTTTGTGCGTTGATCGCAGCACTTCTATCTCTGGGAATGTGGAAATTTATGCTTGGAATAGAAGAACCTGACGATATGGCTATGATTATATTTGTTGTATGTGCAGGTATGTTTTGGGTACTCGGAATCTACTACATTATACGCGGGATAAATGAAAAGATCAGGCACAGGAAGAATAAGGTGGAAGAGCCGGGGGATGCCGCTGATGATACCAGATTGGACGGATCAGATGATATATATACAGCCGATGACGAATACGATATGGATGAGGAGATGTCGGTCTATATGGCAGAAAACATGAGACTTGGCGAGTATGCCAGGGAACTGGCGGAGCTCAAGCTTCGAAGACAGGAGATAGCTGCTGTGAAGGCATCGTTGGCGGATAAGAAAAAGGCTTTGGAAGACGATCTGCACAGATACGAGCTCAACGTAAAGGCGTACGAGCTGCTGGGGGAGGCCAGGGATACATTTGCAGTGGGACATTCGGTGCCGGTCATGGAGGCATTTGACAGGTATTATGAGTGCGTTACAGGAGAGCATGCAGGAAATGTACAGGCGGCTCCGGATATGACAATCAGGTACAGAGAGCAGGGAATGTACAGGGATTCTCAGACCTTGAGCTCGGGACTGGCGGATATACTCGGAGTGTGTGTAAGAGTTGCAATAGTGGACAGCATGTATCAGGATGAAAAGCCGATGCTCATAATGGATGATCCATTTGTCAATCTTGATGACAGAAATATGGTGGGGGCGAAGAAATTTGTGGAGAAGATATCGGAAAAATATCAGATATTGTATTTCACATGCAGCCAAAATCGTGTACTATAGATACATAATAAATACTCAGGAGGAAGTATGTTGCGAACAATAAGGAAGGGATTGTATAAGTCGAATAACGTAAGATTTCTTGCTCTGCTCATCGCTGTGGCATTTGTTCTGCTGACGGAGATGGCGTGTGTGGGGAACATGACGGCCAAAGCGGAGACTGCAGGGGATGTGGCTGCATCTGTATATGCGGATACGGAGGTTCCGGGGGTGGCGACGCCTACCAGCGTGGTGGAGAAAACAGCACTTAAGATGAACAGCAGTACATATGTGTTTACGAACTCCACCGATGGCATGTTCAGACTCAGCTTTGCGGAGGGCGAGAGTTACTTCATTGGTTCAGGTGAGGACAGTGATACACTTATCACATATGCACTGATAAGATATAACTCCAAGTTTTATCTTGTCGCAGCGGATGACAGCGATGCAAATGTGCAGTATAACGGAAGCTACACAGACACCAGCTTTGAGATGCTGAAGTCAGCGAATTATAATTCTTCAAGCAGATATGTCAACATGAGCGTTAAGAGCGGCAATACCATAGAGCTCAAAAAGTTTACATTTGCCAGGGACTATTCTGTAGCTCTGACAGGATATTGCAATGGAGTGTATTATACCGAGGGCAGTCCGGCGACAGGACTGTTCACAAGATCTGGGTACTGTGATTACTTTGTGAGTGGCAAGGCTGTTGTGGGAGATGGCTGGTACAAATATGGCAGCAGTTCACCGGCAGGGGAGCTTGTTGACGCGGATATATCCGGAAGCATGTCTGGAAATGATGTGAAGTATATCCAGCTTTTTGATGGGCATGTTGTGAGCGCTTATCACGGCAATTATTTCTACAGCTATAATGGAACAGTCAGGATCACCGTCAAGAATAAGGCTGTCATGGTAAATAATATAAAAGTCCTGTTTGACAAGAATGGAAATGCGTACAAGGGACTCAGAACAGAAAATTCCAGAGTGTACTACTACGAAGCGGGTATTCCGGTCAAGAACGTGGTGAAGCAGTTTGGAGAAGACTATTATTACTTTGGAAGTGACGGCGCTGCGGTGAGATCGACCTGGATCACATCAGGAAACTGCGTGTATTATTTTGCGGTGGACGGCAAGGCAGTAAGGCGGATGCAGTCGGGAAGACTGTACCAGTATTCGTCGGGGAAATGGACCAGTACGGCAACCGGTGTATACGAGGTAAACAGAAGATATTATTACTTTGTGAACGGTGCGAAGAGCAACGTCACGAAGTGGTATGAGATCTCAAGGGATAAGAAGTATTACATAAGAAACGGAGAGGCAACCTATTTTGTACAGGTGGACGGCATAAGATACAGATGTCAGAAGGTGGCGAGCGAGGGCGGCTGGACGGCTGCGGTGAATGCGTGGATACCTTCATTTGGACATGTTGTGCTCCACACGGACAGCACGGGAATATCTGATGCGATATATTACAGATCGACACATACTGTATCGGGATATGCAGACACGTACAGAGTATTCTCGAATAACAGATGGATAGTAAAGAAGAATTCTGTGGTGAGACTGCAGGACAACTGCAGTTACTTTGGTAAAACAGGTAAGGCTGTCAGAACAAAGGGCTGGCAGACGATTAGTGATTACAGTGCGGCTTATGTAGGCGATGAGGGAACTGTAACTGAATATGTGTATTATGACGAGAGTACAGGATATTCCGAGTACAGAAGTGGCAAGCTGCTCAACGACAAGTCTGAGGGTCTTAAGAACGCCAAGATCAACAACAAGAAGGTGTATTATTTCAGCGATGCAAATGGACGCTGCAGTAAACTCACGAAGATAGTAGTGGGTGATGTGGAGTATGAATTTGACAGTTGGGGAAGATGCTTCAAGACAGATTCGATAAGCTGGGATTTTGATGAATGGATGAAGAGGGTTGTCAATGAATATCTGGGCAAGACAGGAATCTACTGCAATGTATTTGTGGCAAATGCGCTTAGATACGCAGGCAGCAGCACTCCGGGAAGTGATATGTCAGTCAAGTACACTGACTTTGCAAATGGCGGATTCGTGATCAGTTCATCAAATATATGCTCAGACTGGGCACTCCGCAAGGTCATCGCCAAGGCGATTCTGGCGCAGAATGGAAGCTGGGGTGAGGCGACGGATTACGAGCTCACAGCGGACAGGGAGGACTTCTCATACGATGTGCTCCTGCCTGGTGATATAGTTGTCTACTATACGAATGGAGAGCCGACCCATGTCGGAATCTATTTTGGAAAGTTCTCTTCAGCGACTGCACTTAAGCAGTATCTGAGAAAGCTTGGAGTTCCGGCTTCGGCATGTGAGGCATATGTGCATGACTGGGGTTCTAACAGCGGAAATAAGCCTGAATACTGGATCATTCAGGGTGGAATGGGCAGCAGCGATCAGGTCTATATAAGCAATTCTGCATATGATCTGTCGGGACAGTATGCCATGAAGATAATTCATGTGAGACATTAGAATGTAGAGAGATTGACATAAATGTACAGGGAACTGTGCATGATAACAAAGAAAACACCATATATGAATACGGTGAGTGGATACCTTATATGGATCCTCTTTGCTGTAGTCGTATATGGTGTTTTTTGTATTTGTTGATATAGTTAAGCCTGCAGGTTTGACATGAGCGATCCCGCCATCAGTCCTCCTCGGACAGTTCCTCCCATTTCGTGTAGAGCTCGTTGAGTTCTGTGTCGGCTTCGTTCCTCTGCTTTGTGAGGTCGTTCAGCAGACCGACATTTGTGGCGTTCTCAGGAAGAAGAAACTGTTCATCGATCTCTGCGATCCTGTTCTCAAGTTCCTCGATGGATGCCTCAAGCTTCTTCAGGTCATTTGCCTTCTTGCGCTGCCTTGCCGCCTCAGCTTTGCTTTCCTGCCATGAGAGCTTGGCCTGTGAGACAGCGGGAGCGGTCTGGGCCGGTGCGTCAGAGACTCCGCTTATTGGAGTGAATGGACTTACTAAATCTGTGGAATACGTTCTGTGGGTCTCGTAGTAATCGTAATTGCCTATATAGCTTGTGAGCTGTTTGTCCCTTAACTCGATGATCCTTGTGGCCGTCTGGTTGATGAAGTATCTGTCGTGGGATACATACAGGACAGTGCCGGTGTAGTTCCTTATGGCATTCTCCAGTATCTCTTTTGATGTGATATCCAGGTGGTTCGTCGGCTCATCCAGAATAAGAAAGTTGGCTGAAGAGAGCATCAGTTTGGCAAGGGACACACGTCCACGCTCGCCACCTGACAGATCTTGTATCCTCTTGAACACGTCCTCACCTGTGAAGAGGAATGCCGCAAGGACATTACGGATTCTGGTGTTGGACAGATCAGGGTAGGCGTCGCTTATCTCATCGAATATGGTGTTGGACATCGTGAGTACCTGATGTTCCTGATCGTAGTAACCAATCTTGACGCGTGATCCAAGTATGATAGCTCCGGCATCTTTGGATACAAGCCTGTTGATCATCTTCAGTATGGTTGTCTTTCCGGTTCCATTTCCACCTATCAGGGCGACGTGTTCGCCACGTTTGATATCCATATCTATTCCTGAGAACAGATTATTGTCGCCAAATGATTTGGAGAGTCCTTCGATCGTAAGAACATCCTCGCCGCTTAAGACATTTGGCTCAAGAGTGATCCTCATCTCGGATGCAACCTCGGTTGGCTTGTCGAGACGTTCTATACGTGAGAGCATCTTCTCACGGCTCTCTGCACGTTTGATGGACTTCTCACGGTTGAACTGCTTGAGCTTCGTGATGACCTCCTCCTGATGCTTGATCTCCTGTTGCTGGTTGAGATATGCCTTCATCATGTTCTCACGGATCTCTGCACGCTTTTGTGCGAAGTAGGTGTAGTTGCCATTGTATACCTGGCTGTGGCTATTGTCGAGCTCGACTATCTTGGTCACGATCTTGTCGAGGAAATAACGGTCGTGGGAGACGATGATGACGCTTCCCTGGTAGGATGACAGGAAGCCCTCAAGCCATGAGATGGATTCCATGTCCAGATGGTTTGTCGGCTCATCGAGGATGATGATATCCGGCTTCACCATGAGTAGTCTGCCGAGTGCAAGTCTTGTCCTCTGGCCACCGGACAGAGAGTCCGTGTGGCGGTCATAATCCTCCTTGGAGAAACCTAGTCCTTTGAGAACTCCATTTGCCTCGCTCTCACAGCTATAGCCGTTCTTATATTCGAATTCGTGGGTGTAGCGGTTGTAGAGCTCCAGAGATCTCTCGAGCTCCTCACCGGTCTGTTCAGCCATGGTGTGTTCCAGTTCGCGCATCCTGTCCTGAAGCTCAAGGATAGGCTTTAGTGCATCCATCATGACACCGCGGACAGTAGTGTTGTAATTGCTCTCCTGATACTGGGACAGATAGCCGATGGTCCTGTCCTTTGACACTATGACCTGACCGGAGTCAGCACTTTCCTCACCCATTATTATCTTGAGAAGAGTGGTCTTGCCGGCGCCGTTTATGCCGACTATAGCCATTTTCTCCTTTTCCTCAAGATGAAAAGAAATATTGTCCAATATAACATCTGTGCCAAATGCTTTGCAGATGTTCTGACAGTCTAAAATCATAATTTAACCTCTCATTTGTGTTCTAGCCTTTTAATTATATATACAAGACTTTACTTTCGCAAGAAAATGGAGTGGATTTTATACTATAAGGGTGGAATTGCACTGTTTTTAATAAAATGTTCATATTATTTTAAGCAAAATACACAATTATTGTGATATACTAGATAAAGATATGCGTGGATATAGGAAAGATGCCGCAGGGCGGATTGATATATAATTACAGAAAAGGAATGATGGAATGGATTATAGCATCTATGACTATAATAGTGACGAGAAGCTTCTTCAGGAACAGGAGATAGAGGAGATCAACAATGTGAAGATGAGTCTGCTCAACACTCTTGTCACGAAGCTGAACAATGCGGGAATATATTTTAACAGTACATCGAGAATCAAGTCAGAATCGTCACTTCTGCACAAGCTGGAGACTGGTAAATACTCCATGCAGGAAGGTGGAAGAAAGATTCAGGATATCATAGGTATACGAATCAACCTGTTCTATCTGGAGGACATGGATATATGTGAGAAGATACTTGAGGAGACGTTTCTTCTGGACAATTGGTCCAAGACGAAGAATGAGGAGAACAAATTTGAGGCACAGAAATGTAACGGTGTGTTCAGGATACCGAGCAAATATCTGCGAAACATACCTGCAAGTGTGTGGAACAAGCCATTTGACCAGACATTTGAGGTACAGCTCAGGACGGTGCTCTTCGAGGGTTGGCATGAGATAGAGCATGAGATGAGATATAAGTATAAGCTGGGTTCTGATTCCAAGGAGACCGATCTGTGGACTGGACATGAGGATCTGTCCAGAGTCATGAACAGTATCATAGCCAATCTGGAGCTGTGCGACTGGTCTATCATGCAGATTTTCAACAGTATTCACGACTCACAGTACAAGGAGAAGAACTGGGAGAATGCCATAAGAAGCAAATACAGGCTCAGGATCACGCAGGATCCGCTTAAGCCTGAGCTCAGGGAATATCTGGACAACAATCCGGATATCGTGGCGCAGTTCCACACTGTGAGCAAGCGCGAACTGGTTGAGATACTGCTCAACAAGAAGTATCACAAGGAGCTGACTCCTGACAGAGTTATTTATCTGATCAACAAGGAGATAGTCCACAACGAGTATATATCAAGGCTGCTTGACAAGGAGCAGTTCGTTCCAGCGGTCAGACCAGAGGTGAAGACTGAGATAAAGCCTATGGTTCCGAATGTTGTGTACAGCCACAGGGTAGGAATACCTGCGGCGGGTTATGACAAGGCGTGTGAGATCATATACAAATGGGTCAGAGAGCACATCAGTATGGTGTTCCCACAGATGCCCGAGGAACTCACGAGTGTGGATTATTCCACCATAGGATATAAGGTATATATAACATATGAGGCCGGTGAGTTTCATATGGATTTCCAGCACATAAGCAATTCAGAGGCTGGTGTTATATGGCATGTGACAGTGGATATGGTGAGTGCCGGGGATATATATGATGTGAATGTGGAGAACATATGTGAGACCATCAACGTCAAGGAGAGAAGATACAGCAGGCCAAAGTTCATGAAGGATATGTTCAATCAGGTTGGCTTTGTAGACGCCGGGATAGTCATGGAGGAGGGATCAAGCCCTGAGGAGATCAGCTATGACAAGCTGAATGCGATTGTTGAGAGCCCTGACAGATATATGCCGATCATAGTCATAGTGAAGCCGGATGAGATACCGGACTGGGCGATAGACTGTGATGGATATATACTCAGAACGGATATGCTGAAGAAGACCCTCAACGGTTTGTGTCATGTATATCTGTGCAGTGGAGACTGCAAGAAGCGCTACGAGGAGGAGTACGGTAAGGAATCCGTGGATGGTGGAGTTATGATGTGGGAGAAGAACAGTAACTACCCGATATTCTACTCCATGGATATCATCAACCAGAGCTTCTTCGAGGAGGTAAACCACAGCATCAATGAGAATGTGGAGTACGAGAAATCCTTCAGATATTCGCTGAGAGAACAGGTTCACGACGAATATCTGAAATAACACAGAGGTAGGCAGACCATGAAGAAATGGTACAGGATAGCAGCCGTAGTGGTTGTCATGGTGGCTGTGATAGCTATGGTCATCATATCAGGCGTGAGACGGTCAGGTGAAAGTGAATATACAAGGAACACGATCACCATGGGAACGGCTGCGTCATTTACAGTGTATGGAAGCCATGGCAGTGAGAATATAGACGGGATGCTGAAGCTCATAGACAGCCTGGACAAGGATGTGCTGTCATGGCGCTCAGCGGACTCTGAGATATACAGGGTGAACACCACATATAAGCCTGATGAGGATATCACGGTGAGCAGTGAGTTTGCGGGTGTGCTGAAGCAGACGCTTGACATATCGAGGGCTCATGACGATCTGCTGGATATCACCATACGGCCTTTGGCGGATGTGTGGGGGATAGAAGATGGCAGGACAGAGATTCCATCACAGGCGGATATAGACAGTGCACTGAGGCTGGTGGATGTGTCAAAGGTAAGTGTGGATGGCGATACGTTAAGGATATCAGAGCCTGGTATGATGCTTGATCTGGGAGCAGTCGGCAAGGGATATGGCTGCGACATGGCAGCAGAGTATCTCAAGGGTACTGATGCGGTCGGTGTATGTGTGGCCCTGGGCGGAAGTATAGTTGTGTACGGAAGCAAGCCTGATGGTACAGCCTGGAAGGTCGGTGTCAAGGATCCGAGAGCCGGAGAGGGAACGACCATGGGTGTCATAAGCTTTGGCGATGGGGAGACGGCATTTGTATCCACATCGGGAGATTATGAAAAGTATTTTGAGCAGGATGGCAGGAGATACCACCACATACTTGATCCCCGGACAGGATATCCGGCATGGAATGGCACTATAGCGGCCACGGTAGTTTGTGATAACGGACTGACCAGTGACGCCTTGTCCACACTGTGTATGCTGATGGATAAGGATAAGGCTATGAAGACCATTCAGGAGTATGGTGCGGAGGCCGTCATCATAGATGAGGATAAGAATGTGTATGTCAGTGAAGGCCTGAAGGACCGATTCACCATAACGGCAGAAGACTATAAATTGGCAGAGTGATGTGAAGATATGGCAGGATGGTTTAGAAAAAAAGATCTGATATTGTGTGTAGTCCTTTTAGTAGCGGGAATTATATGCTGGCTTGTCATGCGGCTTGTGCTTCCGACGGGCAATACCGCGGATGTGTATATAGATGACAAACTGGTGCAGACCATAGACATGACAGTCGACGATACCTATGAGTTCAACACGGACAGGGGCAGCAACACTGTTGTGGTTGAATCTGGGAAGATCAGTGTCGGTGATGCGGACTGCCCGGATAAGGTGTGCGTGAATATGGGCTGGAAGAGCAGGAGAGGAGAGACTATAACCTGTCTTCCGCACAAGTTTGTCATAGAGATACAAGGTGGCAGGGAAAGAGATATAGATGTGCAGTAGGGATAAAAATGATCAGAAAAGTTCAGAGACGGCGGTGGATAGAATGCATGGCTGGAGTACAAAAAGGATCACATACACAGGTATGTTCGTGGCCATAGCCATGGTATTTTCCTATCTTGAATCCATGATCCCGGTGAATATAGCTGTTCCGGGAATCAAGCTGGGACTTGCAAATATGGTCACCATAGTTGTCATGTACAGGCTGAGGATATCAGATGCGTGGATAGTGTCACTGGTGAGAGTGGCGCTGTCATCGCTGTTGTTTGGCAATATGACGGTTATGGTATACAGCATGGCGGGAGCGGTGTTGTCACTTCTGGTCATGACGCTTTGCAGGAAAAAGGATCTGTTTGGTCTCCTTGGAACGAGCATACTAGGCGGAGTGAGCCACAACGCAGGGCAAATAGCAATGGCAGCACTTCTCATGAAGAGTGGCAATATCATGTTGTATATGCCGGTGCTGTGCATATCGGGAACTATAGCCGGTGTGTGCATAGGCCTGGCGGGGGCTGTGCTTGTCAGAAAGCTTCCGTCCATAGAATATTAGAATGATATCCGAATGAATTTATAAATGATCACATGTAAGATACAGAAAAGACATAAGTGTCTATATCTTATATGTGATCGTTTTTTATGCGGATAAGCAGAAGAATTTCCATATTTTAAAATGATAATATATCCCCATTTAGGTTGTTTTTGAGGGCTTAAAGCGTTATTATATAGGGAGATTTTTTTAATAAAAATATATAAGGAAAAGAGGTAGAACATGGGTTTGTTAACATTTCTGGGCGGAATTCATCCATATGAAGGCAAAGAATTGTCAATGGAAAAGCCTGTCAGAGAATACCTTCCAAAAGGTGACTGCGTGTACCCGCTGAGTCAGCATATAGGGGCACCGGCCACACCTATAGTGAAGAAGGGCGACAGAGTCCTGGTTGGTCAGAAGATTGCGGAGACCAGTGGCTTCGTGTCAGCGAATATACATTCATCCATATCGGGAAAGGTCAAGGCGATCGAGCCGAGATATGTGCCTGGTGGATCAAAGGTTGAATCAATAGTTGTAGAGAATGATGGCCTGTTTGAGGAGATCGACTTTGCAGCAAATGTAAAAGATCTGTCCACTCTGTATAGAGAGGATGTGAAGGAGATCATAAAGGAGGCCGGAATAGTAGGAATGGGCGGCGCCGGTTTCCCTGCAAATGTCAAGCTGTCCCCGAAGAACGAGGATGCGATCGACTACATAATAGTAAATGGTGCAGAGTGTGAGCCATATCTTACTTCGGATTACAGAAGGATGATGGAGGAACCGGACAAGCTGATACTGGGACTTGAGATATGTATCAATCTGTTTGATCATGCAAAGGGAATCATCGCCATAGAGGATAATAAGCCAGAGGCAATAGAACTTCTCAGGGATAAGGTAAAGGACAATGACAAGATCGAAGTCCATGTGATGAAGACCAAGTACCCTCAGGGTGCCGAGCGTCAGCTCATATATGCTAACACTGGAAGATATGTCAACTCCAAGATGCTTCCAGCGGATGCTGGATGTATAGTTCACAATGTTGATACCATCGTGTCCATATATGAGGCAGTTATAGAGGGAAGACCACTCTACACAAGGATAGTCACCATAACAGGTGATGCCATAGAGAATCCATGCAATCTTATGGTGAGGATAGGAACAAACTGTCAGGAGCTTATAGAGGCTGCGGGTGGATTTAAGGATGGTGTGGTTCCTGAGAAGGTGATCTCAGGCGGTCCTATGATGGGAAAGGCACTTTTCTCATTGGATGTTCCTGCAACCAAGGGAGTGTCGGCACTGCTGTGTATGACACATGACGAGGTGGCAGACCTTGAACCGAGCAACTGTATCAGATGCGGACGCTGTGTTGATGTGTGTCCGGGACGTATTGTTCCTTCGATGCTTGCTTCACTGGCTGAGCATGGGGATACAGAGGGATTCCTGGCTCACAACGGAATGGAGTGTTGTGAGTGTGGATGCTGTTCGTATGTGTGTCCGGCGAAGAGACATCTGACACAGACCATTGCGGGAACAAGAAAATCCATCATTGCGAATAAAAAGAAGTAGGAGGTGTACACATTGGATAATACATTTAAGATTTCGTCATCTCCACATGTCAGAGATAAACGAAGTACACAGAGCATTATGCTGGATGTGATCATTGCTTTGCTTCCGGCAACCGTATTTGGAATCATCAACTTCGAGCTGAACGCTATGATACTTATACTCACATGCGTGGTCTCATGCGTGCTGTTTGAGTGGCTGTACCAGAAGATGATGAACAGAAAAGTAACCATAAGCGATCTCAGTGCAGTTGTAACAGGACTTCTTCTTGCACTGAACCTCTCACCGGATGTACCGGTGTGGATGGCGATACTCGGAAGTGCATTTGCCATTATAATAGTTAAACAGCTCTTTGGAGGACTGGGATTCAACTTCATGAATCCAGCGCTGGGCGCAAGATGTTTCCTTCTCATATCATTTGCAGGAAGAATGACATCATTCTCGTATGATGGTGTGACAACTGCTACACCTCTTGCAGTGCTCAAGAACACAGGGGATCTGGCAAATGTCAATGTACTCAATATGTTTCTTGGAAATATACCGGGAACCATAGGTGAGACATCAGTTGTATGTTTACTTGTTGGTGCGGCTTATCTTCTGATCAGAAGAGTTATAAAGCCGGTTATTCCATTTACATATATAGGAACATTTGCGGTGCTCATTATGATATATGCGGTTGCATCGGGTAGAGGTTTTGATCTTACATTCCTCGCAGCACACCTGTGCGGTGGTGGTCTGATGCTTGGAGCATTCTTTATGGCAACTGACTATGTTACATCACCAATCACACCTGCGGGTAAGGCCTTGTTCGGTGTGATACTTGGTATACTCACATTCTGTTTCAGAATATACGGAGGATCAGCAGAGGGCGTATCATATGCGATCATATTCTCCAACCTGCTTGTGCCACTCATTGAGAGATGGACACAGCCGAAGAGCTTCGGAGAGGGCGCAGAGCTTGCAGCCCAGGGTGACACAGCCGGAACAAAGTCCAAGATGGATACAAAGTCGATTGTTATAGCAACTATAGCAATCATGATAATCACAGTCATAGCAGGATTTGCACTGGCTTATGTATATAAGATCACAAAGGATCCTATAGCAGTTACAGAGCAGAAAGCAAAGGAAGAGGCATACAAGGCGGTATTCGATGATGCGGATTCGTTTGACAGCTATGCTGACTTTGATGCCGATGCGGCTGCAAAGATCCTGTCAGATGCCGGATATAACGCAGATATAGATGAGATCGTGGAAGCAAAGGGCAGCGATGGTTCAGCACTTGGATATGTTGTGACTGTCACATCACATGAGGCGTATAGTGGAGACCTTCAGCTTGCCATGGGAGTCAGAGCGGATGGAACGACAAATGGAATTTCATTCCTGTCACTCTCAGAGACTGCAGGACTTGGTATGGAGGCTGACACAGACAGCTTCAAGTCACAGTTCTCAGGCAAGAAGGTCGATAAGTTCCAGTACACCAAGTCAGGTGCCACAGTGGACGAGGAGATAGATGCCCTGTCAGGAGCTACCATCACAACAAATGCGGTTACCAATGCGGTGAATGCGGGACTTGAGTATGTGAAGTCCATAAATGGCGGTGCTGCTGATTCATCTGCAGCGTCGAACGGAGGTGACAAGTAATGGGAAAATGTACAGAGCGTTTATATAATGGTATTGTGAAAGAGAACCCGACCTTCGTACAGATGCTTGGAATGTGTCCGACACTTGCGGTTACATCATCAGCCATCAATGGCGCAGGAATGGGACTTACGACCACATGTATCCTGGTGCTCAGCAACTTCATGATCTCAGCACTCAGAAAGGTTATACCTGATAAGGTCAGAATACCATCATTTATAGTTATCATAGCTTCGTTTGTTACTATCATACAGTTTCTGCTGCAGGCGTACCTGCCATCACTCAACAGCAGCCTTGGACTGTATATACCACTTATAGTTGTAAACTGTATCATCCTTGGTCGTGCCGAGGCATATGCTTCCAAGAACAAGGTACTTCCATCTATATTTGATGGACTTGGAATGGGCCTTGGATTTACAGTTGGCCTTACACTTATAGGAATGTTCAGAGAGCTTGTCGGAAAGGGCTGTGTATTTGGATTCCAGATACTTGGAGATGGCAACTTACTTCAGAACTCATCGGGAATTATAAAGGGTATAGGCAATGCACTCAGCCTGTACACACCTATAACAATATTCGTACTTGCACCTGGTGCATTCTTCGTGCTTGCATTTATCATAGCATTTATCAACAAGAGAAATGCAAAGAAGGCAGCCGAGGCACTGGCAAATGGAGAGGAGATCCCGGCAGCATGCAGACCGGACTCATGTGCAGGCTGTATCAATGCAGCATGTTGTGGCAAGCTGGTTTCAGAGAATCCGGCTCCTGTAAAGGCAGCAGAGGCTCCGGCGAAGCCTTCAGCGGATGCAAAACAGGTTAAGAAGCAGGAAGAGACACCTGCAGCGGCAGATAAGGATGCAGCAAAGAATACAGCGCCAGAGGCTGACAAGCCAGATGAGGCGAAGAAGGATGAGCCAAGACTCAGCCCATATGCACCGACCAGAGAGTCAGTCCTCGCCGACATAAAGCTTGTTCCGAATGCGACAGGAAAGATGCTTAAGGAGCATGCTGAGGAAGTTCAGCAGGAAAAGACGCCAGATGAGGAGCAGCAGACTGTTACAGAGACTCAGTCAGACAGTCAGGACAATCTCCAGAATGAGAAGTCAACAGAGCAGCCAGCAGCAGAACAGGAAGTAGCAGACAAAGTGGCAGCAGAGCAGCCAGCAGCAGAACAGGAAGTAGCAGACAAAGTGGCAGCAGAGCAGCCATCAACGGATCAGCCGACGGAAGCAGAGCAGCCAGAACACTCTGCAGAGAACGAGCCAGCAGATTCCGACATAAAGCTCAAGGAGACAATGGCTCATATAAAGAAGAAAAAAGGAAAGGGAGGTAAGAGATAATGAATATTTTATTGTTAGCCATCGGAGCGGCACTTGTAAATAATGTTATCCTCAGCCAGTTCCTCGGACTGTGTCCTTTCCTTGGAGTGTCCAAGAGTGTCAACACAGCAACCGGAATGGGAGCAGCGGTTGTGTTCGTCATGACCATAGCTTCATTTGTCACCAGCGTTGTGTATTACGGCATACTGAGAAGATTCGGACTTGAGTACCTCAACACCATAGTGTTCATCCTTGTGATCGCAGCACTTGTACAGTTTGTTGAGATGTTCCTCAAGAAGAAGGTCAAGTCATTGTATGAATCACTTGGAGTTTACCTTCCACTGATCACGACCAACTGTGCCGTGCTTGGTATCGCTCTCTCGAATGTACAGAGCGGTTACGGCATACTTGAGAGTACCATCAATGGATGTGGCTCTGCAGTCGGATTTACTATAGCCATAGTGATACTTGCAGGAATCAGAGAGAGACTTGAGCACAGCCCTATACCTGAGTCATTCAAGGGAACTCCTATAGTTCTCATCACATCAGGTCTTATGGCAATCGCGTTCTTTGGTTTCTCAGGATTGATATAAGGAGGGTGCGGATATGACAGGAATATTGATAGCTGTGGCAGTTGTCGCAGGCGTAGGTATTGTGATAGGTATCCTTCTGGGTGTCGCAGGAGAGAAATTTAAGGTAGAAGTAGATGAGAAAGAAATAGCAGTAAGAGAGCTGCTTCCAGGAAATAACTGCGGTGGATGTGGATATCCGGGATGTGATGGTCTGGCAGCGGCCATCGCCAAGGGCGAGATGCCGCCATCAGCGTGTCCTGTTGGAGGCGAGGCAGTGGCAGCGAAGATCAGTGAGGTTATGGGCGTGGAAAACGCTGAAAATACAAGGTATGTGGCATTTGTCAAGTGTGCAGGAGACTGCGAGAAGGCGAAGGATGTATACGAGTATGTTGGACCAAGGGACTGTAAGCTGGCACAGAACAATCCAAACAGCGGTCCTAAGGCATGTACATATGGATGTACAGGTTATGGCTCATGTAAGGCAGTATGTGAGTTCGGGGCTATTGACATTATAGATGGAATTGCGGTAATTAATAAGGAGAAGTGTAAGGCATGCGGCAAATGTGTCACAGAGTGCCCGAGACACTTGATAGAGCTGGTTCCATATGATGCAGAGAGACTTGTCAGATGTAATTCCCATGACAAGGGTCTTCAGGTCAAGGCAGCCTGCAGCGCAGGATGTATCGGATGTACACTGTGTGCAAGGAACTGTGAGGCTGGAGCCATCACGATAGACAGAAACCTTGCTCACATAGATCCGGAGAAGTGTACAAATTGTGGTGCATGTAAGGCCAAGTGCCCAGTAAAGATAATATCATAAGAAGGACCCGCCCGGAAGGGCGGGAGATGTCTTATGATGACGCAGACGCCGCGCGTAAGCGCCTCTCATGCGTCTGCTCCAAATATCGTAAGAAGAAGGAGAAAATCCCATATGAGATGCCCATTTTGCTCAGCAGATGATACAAAGGTTATCGATTCCAGACCAGCGGAGGATGGAAGTGCAATCAGAAGAAGAAGACAGTGTGACGCCTGTGGTAAGAGATTTACCACATATGAGAAGGTGGAGACCATACCTCTCATAGTCATCAAGAAGGACAAGAACAGAGAGACTTATGACCGTTCCAAGATAGAGTCAGGTGTCATAAAGTCATGCCATAAGCGTCCGGTTTCAGCGGAAGCAGTCACAAAGTGCATAGATGACATAGAGAACACCATCTTCAACATGGAAGTGAGAGAGATAGAGAGCACGACCATAGGTGAGATAGTCATGGATAAGATCAAGGATCTTGATCAGGTAGCCTATGTAAGATTTGCATCAGTGTACAGAGAGTTCAAGGATGTGAATACATTTATGGATGAGCTGGGCAAGCTGCTCACCAGCAATTCGGAGAAGCGATGATAGAGACATACAACACGATATTACAGGAGGGGCAGGACGAGATAGTCGAGAAGAAATCACGATTCATCGGCTATGCAGTCCCTGTGTCCTCGGAGGAAGAGGCATATGCCTTTGTCGAGAAGATCAGGAAGCAGCACTATGATGCACGGCACAACTGCTATGCATTTGCCATAGGCAGCGAGAATACATTGCTAAGATTCTCTGATGACGGAGAACCGCAGGGAACGGCTGGAAAACCCATCCTGGAGGTTATCACGGGGAATGCGGTGGTTAATATATGTATAGTGGTCACAAGGTATTTTGGTGGAACACTGCTCGGAACAGGTGGTCTTGTGAGAGCATACACCGAGGCAGCCAAGCTTGCACTGTCTGATGCGGGTATACATAAGATGCAGCTTATGAAGCTGGTGAAGATAACCACGAATTACAACGATTCGGGTAAGGTACAATATCTTCTCAGCAACAGTGATGCACTGATAGACAGTACGGATTACACTGCAGATGTGTGCTTAAATGTGGCGGTGCCGGCTGACAGCTATGGATGTCTGGTAAAGCAGATCACAGAGTCTACATCTGCGAGAGCATTGATAGAAGACTCAGGAGAAGAGTACAGATGATGATGAATGGCAGAGCTATAGTAAATATCTTATAGCGCCTGAATATCACTCTGAATATGAGTGCAGCAGCAAGGCTGATGACTGACACTGCGGCGATATGCAGCAGGACATTGAGACAGCCATTGGTGCCGGAATATATGATCAAGGATATAAAGCTGATAACGGCAGCGGGAATAATTCCCGCTGCTATATTTTTTACACAGAATCCGGCTTTTTTTCTGGAGGAGAGGATAGAGTAAGCCCCACAGTCCAGATCCCGGAGATAGTTCTGAAGTCCCAGGAGAGAACATACGAACAAAGTTATGTAAACCAATATTTCCACAGGAAAATTGTTTGGCGCAATATCTGTCGATGCCGTGTATTTTCCGGTGAGTCCGCTCTCGATGGTGAAAATGTCCTCATTTTCGATATATCCCTTAAATCTATCACTGATGTATTCTGCCATCTGGGTCTCGTCGTATGGGACATTTGCCAGATAACGATCCTGGAGCATACATACAGACATGTCTGCCGCATATGCATACAGGAGGGCGGCATACACGGATTCTTCGGACACAGACTGGAATGAACTTCCATCGGTTGTATACACGGTTATGTGGCGTTTCCCGTCAGAGTGGATCATTGATTCACTGAAACCATCAGGAACCATGTACGCGGAGTCGATCCTGCCGGATGCTACATCATCCTTCATGTCTTTCAGGGATTCATAGTGCCTGAAGGTAAATCCCGTGGATGTCGATGTGAGATACGACAGGAAAGCATCCGTGTGTTCGTCAGAACTTTCAATATACACGCCGGACACGATCTCGGTGCTTTGCTTTCTGGCTGGCAGAAAGCTCACAGCGATCAGCACAGCGGGGATGACCAGCAGAACGGCGATCATGGCGGGACGGCACAGTATTCTCTTTATAAGTAAGTTTATCTGTCTTATATGGTTCATAGATGTATCTCCGTAAATTTATGATAAATATATGCACAGTGTCTGCACAAGCTTATTGAGCAGCGATCCATGGCATATATACTTTGCAAAGTTTGGAAGCATGGCTTCCGGTATGAATAAGCCGCTCACATAGGCCAGTATGACAGTGACCACAGTGAGAAGCAGTGTGCAGCCGTGTATCCCTGCGGGAACCAGACTTATGAGCAGTGTATATACCGCGACACATGTAGCTATGACGATTCCGAACAGTATCCCGCTCATGTGGATATTTACATGCAGTTCATCGATAAACAGTGATGCCAGGGCGAGAGCCATGTATACAGTTATATAAAGGATATACAGCCATATGAACATGGATATGAAATTGCTGACATTGCGTCTGACTTTGCCAATTCCCTGTGACCTGAGCTTTATTATGTAAGAGGCTGGGAGGTCGAGCAGGAATGGGAAGAAAACAACGCTGCACAGCATCATCATGAGAAGGACCGCCGCACTTGTGTAGAAGTCGGTGGTATTTGCTGCTCTGGTTGCATTTATCTTGTCGACGGTGAAGTTGGCAGTCCTGTCAAGAACCTTAGTCATGAACATGGCATTTACATCGTTGCTGAGCGTGTCCTGAATATCCTCGGGAAGCTCCATGTTCCTTCCTATCGCCTGAACCGAATATATGGCCGCCTGGGATATGCCAAGCATGGAGGAGGTGGAGCGGAAGAGGTCATTCAGCACAAATGTATCGATGGACCGGTTGTCAGAATAGTATACCTCGACAGGTGTGTTCGTTCCGTCCATGATGTCGCTTATGATATTGTCAGGGACGTAGATCACAGCGAACAGGTCTCCGTCAGAGAGCCTTGAAAGGGCTGTATCCTTGTCTGAAAATTCTGTGAATACACATGATGAGTGGTAGCTGTCCATATCAGATATCGTGTTGTATGCCATCTGTGCGGTTTTTGAATCTGCACTCATCACGATTCCGATTGAAAGTGGTTCGGAGCGTTCATCAGAGTAGATGAAAGAGTTCGCGTTTAACGCAAGACACAGGAAAACCGTCATCATGACAAATGCTGCGACTACCATGTATATTCCATAATGAGCTATTCTTTTCAAATCAGTTCGTATAAGTCGGTAAAACATAAAACTCCTTTAGATAAAGCTATGATCTGATCAGATTGATGTAGGTTTCAGGTGAGGTGTATCCGGGTGAGATATTTCTGTCTATGGCCAGTTGGATGTGTCCATTTTTCAGTGTGTATATCTTGTTGCATATATCCAGCGCAGATGTCTCATGTGTGGCGATGATGACACTTCCTCCATGTGTTATGTAATTCTGGAGATAGCTCAGTATCCCGTTCTTGCATAGAAGATCAAGCGAGGCCAGAGGTTCATCGAGAAGAAGCAGATCCGGGTCAGATATCATCGTGATGGCAAGGCTTAGCCTCTTCTTCATTCCACCGGAGAGCTTTGAGACACGTTTGTCCAGAAATGAATCCACACCGAGAGACTGACATATGCTCATATTGTGGGAGTTCATGACTGTTTTCCTGCTTCCGGGGTGCCACAGTCTGATGTTGTCAATGGCTGTGAGTTCCGGTATGAGTGGATTGTCCTGTGGGAGCAGAGCAGCATTTGCCTGACAGTCGAAACCGAAGCACCCTGAGTCTGGCTTTATGTTTCTGGATAGTATTCCCAGCAGGGTGGATTTACCCGATCCGTTGATTCCCAGAAGGGCGATGCATTCACCCGGGGATACGGACAGTGACACATCTGTCAGAACTTTATTTTTGCCGTAGCTTTTGCTCACTGAAGAGACAGAAAACATCTAGTATTCCTCCTCTATTACCTGAAAATCAAGGTAGTCAAAATCTATATCCTCCACAAAGTTATCCGCTGTGAATCTGGTTCTGGCGTGGTGGATAAACTCATCCTTATTCTTCTTAAGCCACACCGGCTTTGCCAGGTCAAACTCGTAGCACATATCCTCAAGGGCCTTGTATACCTTGTGGGTACGCGTCATCTCGTAGTCGGATATGCATATCACGGTATCCTTCATGAGGTGGTTATCTTTTATAAGTTTTCCCCATACTCTAAACATATATTATCCTCCATAAGGGTTATTTGAGATCGTACCTGACTAGTATATAACATTTGTGCACAGAATTAAAACAATAAAGACACAAATATGACACATTTACTGCGTATAGTAACAACTGTAAGAAAGAGAAAGGTACCGATTACAGGAATTAAGATAATAAAGATGCGAAAGGATGATAGAGATGGAACAGGAAAACAAGAACCAGATGAATGGAAATAGTGGTCAGGCACCACAGCAGGATGGTCTGTATCATTACAGCTATATGAACAACAGTGGAGATTCAAGATTTGACAGACCGTCAACAAATGCTTCACAGCAGACACAGAATGTTCAGGGCGCACAGTCAGCGCAGAACAATCAGACAGCCGGTGTACATGGCTCAGCACAGAACAGTCAGACGGCCGGTGCGCAGGGTTCAGCTCAGAACGCTTCATATTCAGGTTTTCAGAGAAATGTAAATGGCATGGAAGCATGGTATGACAGCCAGAGAATGAATCAGGGGTATCAGAATCAGGCAGGCAATCCAATGAACAATATGGGAACAGGAAAGCCTTCAGATAACAATATGAGACAGAAGAAGGCAAAAGATAAGAAGCCAAAGAACAGGAAGAGCGGATTTGGCAAGAAGGCAGCAAGTGTGGTTGCAGCGGCTGTTGTATTCGGACTTGTGGCAGGCGTTGTATTCCAGGGGGTCAGATATGGATCGGATAAGCTTCTCGGCAAAGATTCGCAGACCACAACAGAGCAGAGTGCTGAGGGTTCAACAGAGAACAATGCACCACAGCTCAAGCAGGCATCATCAGACACGGCAAGTACAGTGTACGATGTGTCAACGGTTGCCAAGAAGGTTATGCCTTCCATCGTATCGATCACAGGAACATACGTAACAACATATGATTACTGGTTCAATTCATATCAGCAGGAGTCAACAGGAGCCGGTTCAGGTATCATCATCGGCAAGGATGACCAGTACCTGTATCTTGCAACTAATTATCATGTGGTACAGAATGCTAAGTCACTGTCAGTTACATTTGTCGATGATAAGAGTGCAGAGGCAACGGTAAAGGGATACGTTGAGAACAATGATATAGCAGTTGTCACAGTCAAGCTTTCGGACATATCAGATGACACTTTGAATGAGATAAAGGAGATTCAGGTAGGTTCATCGGATGATCTTACAGTAGGTGATCCTTGTGTGGCAATCGGAAATGCACTTGGATATGGACAGTCAGTTACAGTTGGATATATAAGCGCACTTAACAGAGAGATAAGTGCTTCAGATGAGACAGTAAAGGTACTTCAGACAGATGCAGCCATCAACCCTGGTAACAGTGGTGGTGCCCTTGTCAACATGCAGGGCGAGCTGATCGGTATCAACACAGCCAAGTATTCAGATACAAGCGTTGAGGGTATGGGCTATGCACTTCCTATATCAGATGTACAGGATATAATCAATGACCTGATAGCAGGCAAGAATGTGTCAAATGATGGAACAACATCAGGACAGGCTTACCTCGGTATATCTGCCCAGACCATCACAAGCCAGTACGCACAGCTCCTGAACATGCCTGAGGGTGTATATATCTCATCAGTTGAGCAGGGTTCAGCAGCAGAGGAGTGTGGACTCCAGTCAGGAGATATCATTTGCAGCCTTGACGGTGAGGACATAGCAGATATGGAGACATTCCACGACAAGATCGTGGCCTGCAATCCTGGCGATAAGGTAACTATCGTATACTACAGAAACAACAATGGTAACTACGAGAAGCAGACTGCTACAGCTACGCTGAAGGAGAAGCAGTGATAAGTCAGATAATTCAGTGGTGATTTAGCACGGAGCTAACAGAACTGAAAGCCTATAGATTGATATAACGGCACCTGTAAGTGAAATTACAGGCGCCGTTTTGTATGTAAGATATGTGGCTGTCAAAATTGTAATCTGCCTGCATTGTATCGGAAGTCCTCGTATTCATCCGGTATGCGGTCAAGTTCGGCGGTAAATGCCTGTGGATTGTAAATTTGCTTGCAAATATACTTTAAATGGTGCATTATAAAGAGTACGCTTAAGTATAGCGTAAGATTCGGAAAAATGAAAAAGAAAGGTTTACATAACAATGTACAAAATACTTTGTAAGGATGGAAGGGCAAAGAGAGCTGAATTTCAGACTGTTCACGGAACAGTGCAGACACCTCTGTTCATGAATGTTGGAACGGCAGCAGCCATAAAGGGAGCTGTGGCAACAACGGATCTCAAGGACATAGGATGTCAGATCGAGCTGTCAAATACATATCATCTCCATGTGAGACCTGGGGATAAGATAGTCAAGCAGATGGGCGGTTTACATAAGTTTATGTACTGGGACAGACCGATACTCACTGATTCAGGCGGATTCCAGGTATTCTCCCTGGCGGGACTTAGGAAGATCAAGGAGGAGGGCGTAACCTTCAATTCCCACGTCGATGGACGCAAGATATTCATGGGACCTGAGGAGAGCATGCAGATACAGTCGAATCTGGCATCTACAATAGCCATGGCATTTGACGAGTGTGCCCCTGCACTGGCTGACAGACAGTACGTGGAGAATTCTGTTGCGAGAACAGCCAGATGGCTTGTCAGATGTAAGAATGAGATGGAGAGACTTAACAGTCTGCCGGATACGATCAACAAGAATCAGCTATTGTTTGGAATCAATCAGGGTGCCATATACGAGGATATCAGAATAGATCACGCCAAGAGAATCAGTGAGCTTGATCTTCCGGGATATGCCATAGGAGGACTTGCAGTAGGAGAGACAGCAGAGCAGATGTACCACATACTCGATGTGACCGTTCCGTATCTGCCTGAGGACAGACCGACATACCTCATGGGTGTTGGAACCCCTGCAAATATACTTGAGGCGGTCGACAGAGGTGTTGATTTCTTCGATTGCGTATATCCATCCAGAAATGGACGACACGCCCATGTGTACACGAAGCATGGCAAGATGAATCTCAAGAATGCGAGATTTGAGACAGACGACAGACCTATAGAGGAGGGCTGCGGATGCCCTGCATGCCAGCACTATAGCAGAGCGTACATCAGACACCTGCTCAAGGCAAATGAAATGCTCGGTATGAGATTTTGCGTCTTGCATAATTTGTATTTTTATAATAATATGATGAAAGACATCAGAGAGGCTATAGAAGAAGGAAGATATCAGTCATATAAGAAATCGATGCTTGAGAGCCTTGCTGGTGGAGAACAGTAATCAAAAAGGAGACCAGAGAATGAATTCACTTTCAACAATTTTATCATCGTCAACAGGAACACAGGCCAGTGGCGGTTCATCAGTTATGTTTATTGTTGTATATATTGCCATATTTGCTGCAATCATTTACTTCATGATGATCAGACCACAGAAGAAGCAGAAGGCCAAGACAGACCAGATGCTTTCACAGATGGAGCCTGGTGATAATATCATGACAACCAGTGGTTTCTACGGAACCATCCTTGATGTGGTTGATGATTCAACTATCATCGTAGAGTTTGGTAACAACAAGAACTGTCGTATACCGATGCACAAGAGCGCTGTTGCAGAGCTTGAGAAGCAGGGATCATCAACAGTCACAGATGATGATAAGGATAAGAAGTCAAAGATATAATAAAGGTATCATCAGAGTAAATAAAAAAGCGGTCATTATACAGTGACCGCTTTTTTTATATCCTGAAATACAGCTTCCGTGATCCGAAGACCGCCCCTTCCGGTTCCCACGGATATGTCGGGTTTGGCTGCACCGTGGAAGTCGGAACCTCCTGATATGAGGAGCCCGTGTTTTCTGGCGATCTCCCTAAGCCTTCCGGATTCATAGGCATTGTTGGAGGAGTGGTAGACCTCAAGCCCTGAAAGGCCATATGGCTTCAGTTCTTCAAGCATGTCCTCTATCTGTTTATATCCAAATCCGTATATGAGGGGATGGGCGATGAAGGCAGCCTTGCCGTAGGTTCTTATGAGTCTTATGGCATCGGCGGCCGGTATGTCTGGTGTTGGAATGTAATATTTGCATTTCTTGCCCAGATACTTTTTGAACGCCTGGTTCATGTCCCTGCATACGCCTTCGGCTATGAGAATTCTGGCAAAATGAGCTCTTGTGACGACTGTATCAGGATTGCCATGCTGCAGCTTCTCCATGGTCATGTCTATTCCGTCGGCGCGGAATCTCTCACACATCTGCTCGTTTCGGTCGTATCTGGCCTGTTTGATGGCGGCAAGACGGGAGATGAGCTCAGGGTTCTTGTAGTCCATATAGAAGCCCAGAATGTGGATCTCCACACCGTTGTAGATGGCGGACATCTCTATGCCGGGAACTACCTCGATATGATGGTCACTGCTGTCAGAAAAGCCAGAGCAGTTGGTGGAATCACTGTTCTGGATCGGAGGAAGAGTGCTGTTCCAGTTATCTGCATATGTGATTGCATCTGCTACGCCGTCCACTGTGTCGTGGTCGGTTATGGCGATCGCTGCAAGATTCCTGTCAATGGCAAGCTGGCACACCTCTGATGGGGTGCAGGAGCCGTCGGAAGCGGTGGTGTGAAGGTGCATATCTATAAATCTCATGTTGAAAACCTCCGTTTTTATTTTTTATATCATGTATCTGAGCAGCGCCTGGAGCGGCGCAAGTCTGGGTTGAATGTGCTCTGACAGAAGTATTGTATATCAGATAAATACATATGTTCAAGTGAATATGGTTACGGTCAAATGATATAAGCGGACATATGAACCCTGACAACTGTGCCTTGTTAAAAACTTTCTCAATAAGGCGCGCTGTACTTGATAAAGTACACGCAAATGCGACAAAAATTTTCAATAAGCTATGGACTTCATAACTGTTTTGTGAGAAAATACCACTGATGGTTTGAATTAGAGAATTCGGAACCGCTTTTAAGAATTCATATTTTGAAAGGAGTTTCACAATGATTTACACTAAGGAAGTTGAAAACATGTGCCCTGTAGCAAAGGGTGCAAAGCATGAGCCAGCTCCTATCCCAGAAGAAGGAAAGTGGGTTTACTCAAAGGAAATCAAAGACATCTCTGGTTTTACACATGGTGTAGGCTGGTGTGCACCACAGCAGGGTGCCTGCAAGCTTTCACTTAACGTAAAAGAGGGTGTTATCGAGGAGGCTCTTGTCGAGACTATTGGATGTTCAGGTATGACACATTCAGCAGCTATGGCAGCTGAGATTCTTCAGGGTAAGACAATCCTTGAGGCTCTCAACACTGACCTTGTGTGCGATGCTATCAATACAGCAATGAGAGAGTTATTCCTTCAGATCGTATACGGACGTACACAGAGTGCATTCTCAGATGACGGACTTGCAGTTGGTGCCGGACTTGAGGATCTTGGAAAGGGTCTTCGTTCACAGGTTGGTACAATGTATGCAACAAAGGCTAAGGGTGTTCGTTACCTTGAGATGGCAGAGGGCTATGTAACAGGAATAGCACTTGATGCAGATGACGAAGTTATCGGATATCAGTTCGTTTCTCTTGGAAAGATGACTGACTTTATCAAGAAGGGTGATGACCCTAACACAGCTTGGGAGAAGGCTTCAGGTTCATACGGACGTGTTAAGCCAGAGCAGGGCGCTGTTAAGATCATCGATCCACGTAAAGAGTAGTCGGAAATAGAGGAAAGGAGAACGAGACAATGGCATTATTTGAATCATATGAAAGAAGAATAGACCAGATAAACGCTGTACTTAACAGCTATGGAATCAGCTCAATCGAAGAAGCTGAGAAGATCACAAAGGACGCTGGACTTGACGTTTACAATCAGGTAAAGGGTATTCAGCCAATTTGTTTTGAGAATGCTTGCTGGGCATATACAGTAGGTGCAGCAATCGCAATCAAGAAGGGATGCAGAAAGGCAGCAGACGCAGCAGCAGCTATCGGCGAGGGTCTTCAGGCATTCTGTATACCAGGTTCTGTTGCAGATCATCGTAAGGTTGGTCTTGGACATGGTAACCTTGGTAAGATGTTACTTGAGGAGGAGACAGAGTGCTTCTGTTTCTTAGCAGGTCATGAGTCATTTGCAGCAGCTGAGGGTGCTATCGGTATCGCTGAGAAGGCTAACAAGGTTCGTAAAAAACCTCTTAGAGTTATCCTTAATGGTCTTGGTAAGGATGCAGCTCAGATCATCTCAAGAATCAATGGATTTACATATGTTGAGACAAAGTATGACTACAAGAAGGCTGAGCTCAATGTAGTATACGAGAAGGCATATTCAGATGGTATCCGTGCAACAGTTAAGTGCTACGGCGCTGACGATGTTCAGGAAGGTGTTGCTATCATGCACAAGGAGAACGTTGGTGTATCTATCACAGGTAACTCAACAAACCCTACACGTTTCCAGCATCCAGTTGCAGGTACATACAAGAAGGAGTGTATCGAGCAGGGTAAGAAGTACTTCTCAGTAGCATCAGGCGGTGGTACAGGACGTACACTTCACCCAGATAACATGGCAGCAGGTCCTGCTTCATACGGTATGACAGATACTCTCGGACGTATGCACAGTGATGCACAGTTCGCTGGTTCATCATCAGTTCCTGCACACGTAGAGATGATGGGACTTATCGGAATGGGTAACAACCCTATGGTTGGTGCTACAGTTGCTGTAGCTGTTAGTGTTGAGGAAGCAGCAAACGCTGGTAAATTCTAAATAAAAGGCTTAAAAGCTAGACTTTTTGGGCTATTCAGACTAGGTAATTCGGTCTGGATAGCCCTATTTTTATGTCCATAAGACACGTAAAAGTCGCAAGCAAGTCACAAGCAACAAGTCACACAAGTCACAAACCCTGTAGACTGTGTGAGTTGGGGGGTAGTTCCTGTGTTGTTATGTTCAGTATAAGGTGATTACTCAGTTGATGAATTCTTAATATCGCAAAATTTATTTGCAGTGTCTGAAATGAATAAATGTCTGAGTTGTTTTGGTGAGACATGTAAAAAATGTTAGAAATCAGATAAACAGCAAGGCAGATTGTATTGGATATCGCAAATTTTTTATGCGAAATAATATTAATTATGAATAGGAGGTAATTCATATGAGTTATCGAAGAAAGAACGGCACAGGGGGTATCACCAAAATGTCAGGAAAGAGAAACAATCCTTATAGAGTTAGGATTACGGAAACTTTTGTGGTGGATCCTTTCGATCATTCGATTCGTACACAGGGAGAAAAGGAAGAATTAATTCAACGTAAATTTGTGAGGGTAGGTGAAGTCGTATAACACCAACTTGCATGAGAAGATTGAAATGCAGAAAGCCAAGGAACTTTTTGGAAAAAGTAATTGAGTGATTAATCCTGTCTTGCTATAATTGAGACAGGGTTAGTTTTGAAGAAGATTATAAAATCCTTTCAAAATGGTTAAAATGAATTTGTGACACAATCTTCAAAAGGGCTTAGTGAAGCACTTGGAACGCTAAAGCCCAAAATTGATATAGCTACAGTTGCTGCTAAGGTTGAAACCTAGCAGGAACAGACCAAGAAAGCAAAAAATCACCGTTACGATTATGGATGAAGTTCTTCATAGTAGACGCGTATTTGGACATAATGGCGGTGTAAGCCATGCGGCAAATATAATTAATACGATAAATTCAGGTACATTTGCTCAAACAGAAAAACGCCTTGCTATAGAAGGATTTACTAGGATTGTTCCAGACATTGTATGGAATCTTGGTAATCAATTCTACGCTTGGGCACATTAAAGGAGAGATTATGTTTTTTTGGAAAGACAAAGAAAAAAATAAACCAACTATAATTGAGCATCCTGTATTAGGAACTTTGATTAAAAAAACAGATTGGTACACAAAG